>Ga0208586_1000024_pt1 | contig 56348 bp, 68 predicted proteins | sample NGESurshal072012_6_FD_184471 | JGI IMG/M metagenome (GOLD analysis project Ga0208586, IMG submission 184471) | Arctic peat soil microbial communities from Barrow, Alaska - NGEE Surface sample 53-3 shallow-072012 (SPAdes) | ecosystem: Environmental > Terrestrial > Soil > Wetlands > Peat ... | reverse complement strand
AGGTAAATATCGTGAAGGTAAATATCGTGAAGGTAAATATCGTGAAGGTAAATATCGTGAAGGTAAATATCGTGAAGGTAAATATCGTGAAGGTAAATACCGTTGGGGGTGCAATTTCGATTCCGGTTTATACCGTGGGCCGAACCTTCGGCCTGGTCCTAGTGGACTCCTACGAGGTGCCGGTGAGTCGAGAAGGTCCATGAGAAGACCGCCAAAACTGTCGCTTCGTCCAAAAGCAGACGGAGATCTTCGGTGCGACCTCCTGTTTGATAGACGCCTGGAGCGATGAGGCCGAGAATGGCCCACAAGAACAAGAGCAAAGTTACGACGACGACGATCACGCTGATAAAACTGACGACCGCCGCGTAGCTGCGAACAACGCGCCTTGACGGACTCGCTGCGGACTCGTCACCGTTTGCCAAATCGATCGCCTTTGCACGGTGGGTAAGTGCCGTGTAGCCACCCACAATCGATAGGAGTAGTCCGATTGAGATTCCCCTGATGGTCGAATCCCCAAGTGGGTGAACTTCGGTCGAGAAGGAGGTTGAGGTTCTCGCTCCGATTAGGCCAAACAAAGTCACGAAAATCGTGATGACCCCCGCAATCTCGAGCCAAAGAGCAATAAATGCGGTTCCCGCGTGGTAGATAGCGCTGGTGCGATTACCTGTCGGATCAGGCTCGGCCCGATTTGCCACCACAATGATGATGTAGGTGACAACGCTCCCAACACTGGCCAGCACGATCAATAGCACGAGCACCGAGACGTAGGTGCCTACAATTGCCCCCACTGATGACGTTGACATCCCTCACCCCGATTCCAGTTCTAGGAGTAACCTACTAAGCAATTCGTTCGCAGATGTCTTCTTGACGCACGTTGCAAGTGCCCGGCCCGCATGACATGTGCGGCCCGACCTGCACTGAAGCCAGACCTAAACCTTTGTCGCAAAGAACTTGCGATTCGTTTCTAGGGCGCTTAATTCAACGTGTTCTTGAAGCGCGGATTAATCGGACAAAATCTTGGAGCCATCGAGTGGTGGAGTTCGAAGTATTGGACAGAAGGTGTGCTTCGTAATTCCTAGTGACGACCGATTTCAGTTCAGCGGGCGTACAGGTCGAAGGTTCCATTTCTTCGCACAAATAGGCCCGCTAATGCTCATTCAATGCCCAAAACCACCTCGAATTCGATGAAAGATATCGCGAAACACTTGCGAGGAAACGGCTTAAGCAAATTTATCCCGACCACCCGTTTTCGGGAGGTGTTCAACATACCGCGCCAAATCACGTCGCCGCCTGAATCAGCGTCAGACCGTGGCTCGGCCAAAGCCCGTCTCATGGGTGTCGCATAGGCTCTCAGGAATGGCGACGGCGCGACTGGGTTTAACGGCGCTGGACTGCACTGACCCTTCCGTCCTCGCTGACTTCTGGGCGGCGCTCCTCGGCGGCGAAGTCACACATCGCAACGACGAGTTCCACGCTGTCAAGGTTGACGGAGACTGGCTGGTCGCTGTCAAGGTACAGGACTATAAGCCGCCCACTTGGCCGGACCCGACCGTGCCGAAACAAATGCATCTGCACTTGAAAGTCGACGACCTTGACGCAGTGCAAACTGACGCGGTGCGTTTGGGTGCTCGGGTCGCAACAGAGCAAACTAATCCGGAGCATTGGCGAATCCTTCTCGACCCGGCGGGTCACCCATTCTGCTTGGCAACACAGCTCCTCGACTAACACGGGGCAAATTCGCCAAGACCTGGAAGCTCAGGAATCAGTAACGACTCGAAAGTTCGAGGTCGCACGAATTCTGATGTTCCCGGCTCCCAGAATGACGTGATGAAGGATCCACGTGGACCTTGATGGGACTCGTTTGAATTTTCAGGTAAAGGTGCTAATTCCCATGATCTAAATCGTGGAGAATTTAGCGCTGATACGTTACGAGTCTTGGACGCTTGACCTAAGCAGATTAGAGTGCTAGACATCTAGCATGCTAGATTACAAAGTCCTAAAGTGATCGAATTCAGACTAAACGCGCGTTCAGGCGTGCCTCCATATATTCAAATCGTTCAACAGGTAAAGCACGCGTTGCGGCTGGGAATGCTGGAGGTGGGGGATCAGTTACCACCCGTAAAGGCCGTAGTTGGTCAACTTACGATTAACGCCAACACGGTGTTAAAGGCGTACCGCGATCTCGAGCGTGAAGGATTGGTTGAAAGCCGCTCTGGAATCGGGACATTCGTCCTGCGTCGTCCTCCCGGACCTTCGCCGGACACGCAGAACCTGTTACAGCGAGGACTGGACCGTTGGCTCAGTGAGGCCCAAGCCGCGGGACTGGACCTTGAAAGCATTGAGGCCCTGATTCGCAGGTCTATTTATACGGCGATGAATGAAGGTGTGGCATGAGCGATTCGGCACTCGTCACGCGTGGACTTGCCAAGCGATACCGCGACCAATGGGCGCTCAAGTCTTGCAGTGTTGACGTTCCCGTCGGTTGTATTGCGGCGCTCGTCGGACCTAACGGAGCCGGGAAGACGACTCTGTTGCAGCTCGCGGCAGGTCTTATCCGACCAACGTCGGGCGAGGTCAACGTTCTGGGATCGGCACCCTATCAGGATCCATCCTGGCTTGCTCAAGTAGGTTTCTTGGCCCAGGAAGTACCCCTTTATCGACGACTCACTGGAGATCAGTTGCTGGGAATGGGCGCGCACCTCAATCCGAGTTGGAAAGAGGCAGTCGCGCGCGACCGTCTCGAGTCGTTGGGCATTGCGTTGGACAAGAATGTCTCACAACTCTCCGGTGGTGAACGTGCGCAGATTGGGTTAGCAATCACTCTTGGCAAACAGCCGAGAATTCTTCTCCTTGATGAACCAGTTGCGAGTCTCGATCCTTTGGCCCGGCGCGACTTCCTTTCGTCACTCACCGAGGCACAGTTCGAGACCGAACTGACGGTCGTGCTCTCATCACACTTGGTCGCTGATATTGAGCGCGTGTGTGACTATCTCGTCTTACTCTCGCACTCACAGGTACAGCTTGCGGGAAGGATTGACGAACTTCTGGCCGCGCACCGTTGGGTTGTCGGTCCGCGACAAACCACGGAGGGTGGACTAGCGCAGCACGAAATCATCAATGAAAGCCATACCGAACGACAGTCAACACTGATGGTGCGGCTCAATGGTCCGATCCACGATCCGAGATGGGAAGTTGCGGATGTCGGACTCGAAGAATTGGTGCTCGCGTACATGGGACGAAAGCGAGTCGACGAAATGGCTTCGAATCAACGTCGGCTTTCAATCGTCGAGGACCGACCATGACGTGGCTCATCTGGCAACAACAGCGGCGTCAAGTGATCACGGTGGCCATTGCCCTTGTGCTGGCCGCGGTATTTCTGGGAATAACCGGGATATTTGTGGAAGATTCCTACCACACGCTCGTTCTTCACTGTTCAGGGCAAGCGCACGGGTGCGGAAGTTTGAGCAACGCAGTGCTCTGGGGAGGCAGTCGACTTTCGGACGTCGTCGTCGCGGTGGGATTTCTGACCCCCTTCGTCCTCGGAATCTTTTGGGGAGCCCCACTTGTCGCGCGAGAGTTCGAGGAAGGAACGCATCGACTTGCCTGGACCCAAAGCGTCTCGCGACGTCGGTGGCTCGCAGTTCACGTGGCCTGGACGATCGGTGCGACCATCGCTTTGGTTTCGGTCTTGACTCTTCTGATTTCGTGGTGGTACAGCCCCATAAATTCCGCGCAGCACAATCGACTCGGCTCGGCGGTCTTTGATTCACAGGGACTCGTGCCGATCGGCTACGCCGTCTGCGCTGTGGCATTGGGAGTGGCCATGGGGGCGTTGTTGCGGCGCTCCGTACCGGCGATGGGTATGACGTTTCTCATAATGGGAGTCCTGCGATACGTGACGTCGGAGTACTTGCGCCCGCATTTACTCCCAGCGAAGACCATTCTTGTTGCGCTTACCGGGGGCGGCCCGGCACCGCTGCGCGATGGTTGGGTCCTCAGTCAGGCAATCGTCAATGCCGCTCGACAACCAGTCCCGTTGCTCAACGGGACTCCGGCCCCGTCTGCGATTCCTGAAGTGTGCCGCGCCATTCAACCCGGGCGACAACTCGGTGAATGCCTCGACTCACACGGGTTTCACTATCTCGTGGCCTACCAGCCGGCGAATCATTTTTGGGCGCTTCAAGTTGCGGAAACGACGTTGTTTCTTGCGATCGGCATCGTGTTTGTCGTGTCCACTTTTTGGTGGGTCAGTCGACGAGACGCATAGTGCGGGAAAGCTGACTGCCTTGTCACCACCGATCTCGGGAGGTGTCCATTGTGTCGCGACAGATCCTTGTTCAATATCGATTGAAGGTAGATACCTTTGGGGGTCCGAAGCGGTCAGTTGTAATGGCGAAGTTCCGGCCATGTCCTATTCCACGATCTCCTGAGCCCGGTGCAAACGTAGATATGACCGTGCCACTCCTGATTGTGCAGTCCCGCTTGATTGGTGAGCGTTGCAACCTCGCGCACCCGTCGAAAGAATCGGTGGAGATATGACCCGTAGTCTGTCAAGTCGACAGGACCTGGCGCCACTGCGACGACGGTCATAGCCGCCGAGTTCCCGGGACCCCAGAACCACTCGTTGTTCTGTCCGCTCGTCGCGGTGGGCAGTCCCAAACTTCGGCCGAGTTCGTTGATGGCGCCCGCCTCGCCGTAGTCGGCAGTGAAGATCACTGCGTGTGAGCGCTCGTCCAACGGTAGGGAGAACCACACCAACTTCACCGAGTGGACCAATTCGGGCCAACCCACTTCTTCGGCCAAAGCCTGATTGACCTTGTAGGTCCAGCCAATGTCCGACGCGGGCAGTACGGGCAGCACCATCGGAAGCGCAATCAACGTCGTGAGGGCCGTCCACATTAACAATCGCCGCCAGCGCCGCAGATGGTCGCCCCAGCGTCGTTCGACGACGACCGAGCCGGCCGCCAGGAGGTAGACATACGCTCCGCCCAGGTAGTAAATCTTCGCGCCCGTCGTAAATGCAAAGAAGACGAAGAGGATGACGTACGCCTTGGCCAGAGATCGCCACAGAGGCAGGTGCGAGCGCCAGAGAAACCTGAGGCCGAGCACCCACACCCAGATCACCACGACACTCGTCATCAGTGCCTGGCCGATCACCCAGTTGCCGATATTCCCGAGGCCGCCGTTTTCTTGGTTGAGACTCCGAGTCATGGCGATCGTGGGCCAGCCGTGGCTCGCCTGCCACCAAAGGTCGGGTGTCGCGAATGCGGTGGCGATCAACGCTCCGAGGAGGAACCAGCGATTGAGAACCAGTTTCGAGCCGCCGCTCAAAAGGGCGCCCCCGACGACGGCGACGGCTAGGAAGCCGACGCTGTGCTTGTTGGCCAATCCAAGACCAAGAACCAGTCCGGCCACCAGCCAGAGCCGAACGTTGCCAGTACGTCCGATTCTCACCACGACGAGTGCCAGAGTGCTCCAAGCCAAGATGTCGATCGGCGTCGTACCCATCGTGTGACCGGCCGCCAGCAATACCGGCATCGTAGCGACCACGACCGCAGCTAGCACTTGGGCCCGCCGCCGCCCACCGAACTCGCGTGCGAGGAGTGCGCCGATAACGACGGTCGCGGCCACGCCGAGAGCTGACCAGAACCGAATGGCGTAAAGCGAAACGCCAAACAGTGAAAGTGATACTCGCACCAGCAGTGGCGTCAGTATCGGCTGGTCGACGTAGGCGAGTTGCAGATGTCGAGCGCCGTCTAAGAAGTACAGCTCGTCGCGGTGGAAACCGTATCGGCCCGCCATCGCCATTTCGAGTGCGAACAATCCAACGGCCACGATGAGCACCGGCTTCGTAGCGAAGGTTTCCAGGGTGTTCGCTGATAGCGAACATTGAGCGTCGACCAAGGCCGTGGAGCCGATCTCAGAGACCTCTGATGCCGTCACGGCGTCGATCCGATCAGCGCGTGGCAGACAAACGCCACAACCGTTGCGCGACAAACCGCGTCCTCAAATCGCTGCGCGTCGTGACTCTCGAGGCGCTTCCAGGCGAACCAAGCAACACTCTCAGTGATGATCTGCGCCGTGACGGCGGCGTCTGAGAAGTCGACGAAGAATCCTCCTTGAGTGCGCAGCGTCACGTACTCAACCAATAGGTCGATCTGTCGGCGTCGGCGCCGACCGAAGTAGAACGCGTCCAACTCGGGAAGATCTCTTGCGCACTTCTCAATCACCGACAGCACTCGTGAGAGTGACGCGACCATGTCGTAATGCTCGGAGACGATTGCGATCAGTTCACTTTTGGCGTCTTCGGGGGCGTCAATCAGTAGAGCCGAACGCAGCAATGGTGTGGCGCCCTTGGCCTTTAAACCGGAAGCAATGAGTCGCATCGTCTCCTCGAACGGTGGCGTAAGCACCGGCAGGTCCGGTGCCGGCACTAACGCACCGAAGCCGTCGTCGATGACGAGACGAAAGAGCGCCTCCTTGCTCTCGACGTAGGTGTAGATCGCTCCCGCCGATAGTCCGGCGTCGGCCGAGACGTCAGCCATGCGGGTGCGGCGGTAACCGAGACGGCCGAAGGAGTCGGAGGCGACTCGAATTATCAGTTCTAGGCGTCCCGGAGGAATGGATCGAGCCACATATATATTCTAAATTAAATGACTCAGTCAGTCAACTATCGATTGACTCGCGCCTTTGACGAGTCGACACTCCCTGGTATCTCTTGATTCGGTCGTTGACTTTCGGGCGCTTTGACCGGCTCATTGGCCGAAATGTCGTAATTGCCGCCAAAATTCCACGTGTGATCGCTGCGGTGGCTCTGGGACTCGTGATTGCTTTGGACGCAGACTCATGTTTCCGTACTTCACGTGTTGTGAGCATGTCCAACTGATATCACCCAGCCCTGGCAGGAAGCTGTCAAGCGCACCAACTGACATTCTGCGCAGTGTCCCAAACGGGGGCGCGACGACTCTCGTTACGCCCAGAACTCGTCGACTTCGTGCTGATCTTTCGATATCCCCCAGAACTCGGTCGCTTTTCCGTTAGCGAGATGCCAAACGTGGACGTCATCAGACTCCAGACTCTTACCGTCACGGCGCGCGGACTCCTTGGCGAGCACCACCACATGGTCGTCGGTGGCGAGCAGATCGTGAACGGCGACGGTGAAGGTACCGTCCGTAAGCTCCAAGAGCTTGCCGAAGAATGCAAACGTCTCTTCCTGTCCGTTATAGGTCCCAGAAATCCGGTTCCGGCCACTGACGCTCCATTGGATGTCCGGTGCAAAAATCTTGGCGATCGTCTCCATATCCCCTTTAGAAAAGGCCTCGTATCCGCTGCGAATCAGTTCTCCGTTTTCGTGAGCACCCATCGGGCATCCCCCTTTCTCCACCAACGTGGCAAAACTCCCTACAGGTCTACATCGCCACGCGGCGACGCGCCAACGGTTCCTTCACGACGATGTCGCGCTTGGGCCATTGGGACCTCAATGAGCTGTCATTCGGCGTCAGCGTTGCGTGGTGCGAGGGGCGCCGAGCAGAGACTGCAGTACACGTTCGAGATCCTGGCTAGAGCGATGCACGGACATCTGCGCGGCGTCGCGCCGTCCGTTGGTCGCCAAACGGAGTCTTAAATCCTCGTCTCGCAGGAGCCGCAGCGCAGCGCTCGCGACGACCTGTGCGTCACCCACGGGAACGAGCAAACAGTTGCGCCCGTCCTCGAGGAAGCCCTCGACACCTCCGGACCTCGTCGAGACAATGGCCGCACCGCAGGCCATCGCCTCGGCCGCTGGGAGTCCCCATCCCTCATATCGACTGGTTAGAAAGAAGACGCTCGCACGGTTATACAAGGCTCGCAACTCATCATGGGGAATCTGCCCAAGACTCGTGATGCCGCGTGGCAGTGGATCACTCATCGTAGAACCGAAACATTCGATTCTGATATTGGGCTCCTCGCTGAGGATCAACGCCGCTGCCGCCAGAGCGGTTGGAAGGTCCTTCTGCACGCCGAAGCGTCGCGGAAAGACAACCACCCTGTCGCGACCCTCGATGGGTTCATCGACGCCGAACTCTCCTTCGAGCAACCCGTTCAACACCGTTGCGATCGACTCCGTCCCGATCTCTTGGAGCATGGTGGCGACGACGCCAGACACTGCGATCTGGTAGACGTCCTTGCGTCCAAGTGCGGTCTTCATCCGAGGACGGATTTCGACGTCCAACATCCAGAACTCGTAGTCCTGGACGATCTGGGCCAGGACTCCGGCTTGCGGTGCAGGCTCCATCGTGTGTTCTGCGGTCTACCATGCAGTGAGCACAGTGATGTCTGCCGACGGGAGCGAGCGGCTCGAGAGCGCCGGGATCGAAACCGAGCGGATGCTCGGTTCGAATGTAAACCACGAAATCGGGGGTCGTCGAGTTTTCGCTTGCCGCGCTTTTGCCGACAGGAGTTGTACCTGATCGCGAATCGACGGGTGGCCCTCGTCGGTCATGGGGTGAACCACGGTGACCTCATGGCCCGCAGCGGCCAGCGCATTCGCGTACTGGTAGATGACCTTGTAACCGCCCATCGGCTGATCGAGGAGTTTTGGGAGCACGAAGGTCTGCCGCATCCTTACAACCATATGTAGATGACGGTTGCCCGCAACAGACCGACGGACGTCGACCTAGATTCAACCTCAACAAATACAGAAAGTTAGGCGAAGAACATGTCAAGTGAAACTCCATCAGAGGGCCGCGTCGCGGTCGTAGTCGGGGGCGGCGGGGAACTCGGCCGAGCGACGGCCGTCAAGCTCGCCAGCCGGGGCCTGAGGGTCGCGGCGGTCGATCGCAATGAGCTCGGATTGGAAACGCTCCCCGAAGGCATCGCCCGCGAGGTGGCCGACGCCACTGATCCACAGGCCGTAGCGCCAATGTTCGAACGGATCGTTCAAAATGTCGGCGTTCCCGATGTGTTGGTCAACACCCTCGGCGCCTTTTCAGTCGCGGACGCGTTGACGACGACGCCCGACCAGTTTCGCCTCATGATCGACGTCAACCTCGCGCCAGCCCTTTGGCTGAGCCAGGCAGTTGCGCCCTACATGCAGACGAGGGGCTCCGGGGTTATCGTGCACATCTCGTCTCGCCCCGGACTCGAACCTACGGCCGGCATGGCGGCGTACTCAGTGAGCAAGGCTGCCCTCGTCCACTTGACCCGGGTCCTCGACCTCGAGCTCCGCCCCTTCGGCATACGCGTCAACGCGGTTGCTCCTCAACTGATCAACACTGTGAAAAACCAGTCCACTATTCCGAAAGAGGTGTTGGCGCACGCCGTCGACCCCGAAGCGATCGCCGAAGTGGTGGCATTCTTGGTGAGTGACGCGGCCGCGCCCGTGAGCGGCGCCATTCTTCCCGCGTACGGGGCCTGATCGTACCTTCAGCGAACGACAACCTCGAGCACCACGACATTCAATCCCCTCGTGGACAAGCGAAGGACTATGGCAAGACCAAATGAGTATCGCCGAACTCGTGCCACTTATAACCCAGTACTAATGCGGCGTGGTACGAATCTTCCAGCAGATCTCGCCCGATCATCGCTTCGAGCATCATGAGGTGCGACGAGACGGGTTCGTGCCATCCCGTCACCAAGCCGTCAACGATACGCGGGGGCCGTTCGGGCGAGATGACTACATCGGTCCAACCCTCGAAAGCGACCGTCTCCCCTTCCGAAGTCGCGCAACTTTCGAGAGCGCGAACCACGGTGGTGCCGACCGCGATCACTCGATGTCCGAGACGGTGCGTGGCATTCACTAGTTCCGCCGTCATCGAAGGGACCCGCGCGCGCTCGGGATACGGCAACTCGTCGTCTTCGAGGGAGGCCACACCCGTGTGCAACAGCACCGGTGCGACGCCCACCCCTTGGGCCACCAGTCGGGTGATGATGTCGGTCGTGAAAGGCCGACCAGCGCTCGGCATTTCGGCGCTCCCGTACTCGGTCGCGTAAACGTTCTGGTACATCTCCAGGGGCCATCGACGGTGAACATAGCCGTAGCGAATGGGCCGACCGTGTGTCTCGAGCCAACGAAGAACCGGTTCACCGAGGTGCAGGGCGGCGACCCACAGGCGGTCCCCCGCCCCATAGTGCTCCTCGAGATCCAAGGTGGCCCCTCCTCTAAGTTGGAGTTGCCGCGACGGAACCGGGCCGGACCATCGATCGGTCGCAGCGTCGACGCTTTGTCGGAGTTCGACGACCCATCGGGCATCTTCGAGTTCGCTCGAGAGGTGAACCACGAGCGGCGTGCCGTCGTCCGCGACGGCGTCAACCGCCGCGGGAATCGTTCCGGAGGTATTGATCACGACGAGGTCGCCGGGTTCGAGAAAGTTGGGGAGTTCTCCGAAGGTGCTCGACACGAGCGAGCCGGTCGCCTTATGGGCGACGAGCATTCGCACACCGTCGCGAGCGAGGCCGCGCGCTTCGGGCGGCTCCGACGCCTCTTGTGACGTCGGCAGTTCGAAGCTGAACCGTTCGTACCGATCAGTGAGCACGCTCACGAGGCCAACTCCGAAGCGCCGTATCGTCCCGAGGGCGCGCCTGAATCGAGCAGGCTACGCAACGCGGGCACGACCGTCTCGGGCTCCGGACGATCCGAAATGTCTTCACCAGGAAACGCCGCCTGATGCATCTCGGTGCGCATGTCGCCCGGATCGAACGTGTAGAAATGCACCTCGGTGACCTCCTTGGCCAGTACCCGATGGAGTTGATCGAGCGCCGCCTTAGTAGATCCATAGCCACCCCAACCCTCGTAGGCCTCTACTGCTGCATCGGAGGTCAGCGAAACCACCGTTCCGTGAGACTGCTTGAGTAACGGGAGGGCTAGTTGGATCAGGGCCAACGGAGCCAGGGTGTTCACCTCGAAGACATCCCTCAACTCTTCAAGGCCGTAGGTCTCAAGTGATGGCAAAGGGCTCGGACCGAGAGTGCTCGCGTTGTTCACGAGCAGGTCCAATGAACCGAGACCTATAGCTGATTCGATCAGTGCTGCGCGATGATCGGCACTGTTGACGTCGCCGGCAATCGCTATGACCTCGGCCCCGAGAACCGCAAGCTCCGCCCGCGCCGTCTCGAGCTCCTGAGGGCGTCGCGCGTCAAGGACCAGGCTCCAGCCGTCAATAGCAATGGACCTCGCGAGCGCTCGCCCGAATCCTCGCGAAGCCCCCGTGACTATGGCAACCGGCATGATCTCAACTTTCTTCCTTGAGTTCGACATTCTCCAAACTACAAGTTAAAGTAATGTTTAAGTCAAGTCATATTTAGAGAAACCTGGTGTCGTGGTGGTCGAAACTTTGCTTACCATTGGTGAGGTCGCAGAGCGCAGCGGGCTCGCCGCCTCGGCCGTTCGCTTTTATGAGAAGGCCGGTCTGGTGCGCGCCCAGCGAACGCCAGGCAATCAACGACTCTTCCGCCGCGACGTACTGCGTAGACTCGCCTTCATTCGAATAGCCCAAAAGGTCGGACTCTCGCTCGAAGAGATCGTGGAAGCGCTGAACGAATTGCCAGATGACAAAGCGCCCAACGCCATGCAGTGGCGTCAACTTTCGAAGGGCTGGCGACAGCGGATCGACGAGCGCATTGAAATTTTGGAAGCCTTGCGGGGTGGGTTGACCAGTTGCATCGGTTGCGGGTGTCTGTCACTTCGCACGTGTGCGCTTGCCAACCGCAACGACCAGGCAGCACGATCGGGATCAGGGCCGCGTTATTTAGGTGACTTCTAGTGAGGTCAACCGCACTCGATCATCCAACGCGTCTGGATCTCAAGGTTGCGCTCGTGACTTCAAAGCACTCGTGTCGCCTACATCGATATCGCTTCGTAGACGTCGACGGAACCTCCGATCTCGAGAACCGGACAGCCTCTCGCGAGATCGACCGCTGAGTCGAGGCTGTCGGCTGACACGATCGAGAAACCGGTTAGCCCACGCGAGCCACTTTCACTGACCGCGCCGTCCGGGCCGACCGTCTTCGCGGTCCCCATCGCGGCACCGCCGTCGACCACGGCCGAACCAAGGTCTCTGAACCACTGACCCCACTTGGCGTACTGCGCCGTGCGCTCCACCTCATCGCTCGACACACCTTTGCCGCCGCTGTACATAAATGCGTAGTTCGCCATCTTGTGACTCCTTCTATCAGCAGAAGCAGAACATTACACCTTATGGTATAATAAAAGCAATGGACCAATTGAATGATGTTTTGACAGCCATCTCTCACCCCTCCAGGCGGACAATGATTCGCCAACTGGCGCAAGGACCCGCGCGCTTTACCGACATCGCCAGAAACTTCGACACCACGCTCAATTCCGTCACCAAACATCTCAAGCTGCTCGAGCGAGCCGGATTGATTGAGCGCAGGCGACAAGGACGTGAGGTCTACATCTCACTTAAGGCGGAGCCCCTGAGTAGGGCGGCCGAGTGGCTTCACGGCTACGAGCATTTCTGGAACGAACACCTGGATCAGTTTGAACAGCATTTTCACGACAAGAAAAAATAGGAGAACAAATGACTGAACCGTCAACCAAAACGATCGAGTTCACCTTCGAGCGTGTAATCCCAGTTGGACCGGAAGAGCTTTACGACGCCTGGTTGGATCCCACGACTCCCGGCACCCCCTGGCACGAGTCCGACAAACTGATATTGAACGCAGTAGTGGACGGGCTCTTCTTCTGGCACCATCCCGCCGGGATTGGCCATTACGGCCGTTTCACTAAGGCTGAAAGAGGGTCGCAACTTCAGCACACCTGGGTATCGCCCAACACCCTCGGATTGGAGTCGGTGGTGACTGTGACCTTCAAGAAGAAGGGCGATGAAACGGTAATGACACTCGTGCACTCAGAACTTCCCGATGCTGAGGTGGCGCGGTCCCACGAGAACGGCTGGAATTACTTCTTGGATCGTTTCGCCAGCCAAAATGGCGCGGCCACGATCTCACGCTCAGCCTGAACTTACCAAGACAGTTTTGGGCCACCACATCTCCAGAGTGACCCGAACGAACGGGGCGAAACGTCTGTCATTAAATGACGTTGAGTTCCTTGAGGATAAGCACGACGATCAAGCAGAGGATGGCCAATCCGATCAGAGTGCGCAGGTTGAGTCTCATCCGACGACGGAATATTCTTCGACGACCGAACTTCATGCGGCGACACCTCCATCTCTATTCTGGCATCTCCGGTGACGCTTCCCATCTAATTCTCAACATCATGGCGTGACCGGTGACCTGGCGGAGAGGATTCTCAGGGCGCCAGACGCGCGGTTTTGGCCGATAGTCGAGACCAGTTCCGAATGAAAGTCGAAGTTCGAAGAACGACGGCTGCGATAGTCGAACGTTGACGTCCGCTGGGCAGTAACCGTCTTGGGTTGGTCCTGACTATCCGCTTTTGAATCAACTACGAACCATTGAGCACCTGCGTCAGGTGCTCAGAGAACGGTTCATACTGCCACGAACCGTCGTAGCGCACGCCGTTCACGAAGAACGTCGGCGTGCCGTTCGCACCGCTACGAATCGCACTTTCGAAATCGGCTTCGACCCGTTGACGCGGTCCTCCCTCGGCGATATCGGCCGTCGCTTTCTTGGTGTCGGCGCCGACGTCGGCGACGTAGCGAAGGAGTGCGGCGTCACTGAGGTCTCGTTGATGCTCGAACAGGGTGTCGTGGATCTCCCAGAACTTGCCTTGCAGAGCGACCGCTTCGGCCACTTCGGCCGCGGCTTCGGCGTGCGGGTGCACGTCGGCGAGGGGCAGGTTGCGAAACACGAGGCGCATGGAATCGGCGAACGACGTCATCAACTTCTCTACGATCGGATAGGCCTGGCCGCAGTAGGGACACTGATAATCGCCGTACTCCACGACGGTCAGTTTCGCGTCCAGCGGTCCGCGAGAATGATCCTCCGGTCCTACGGGAACCGAAAGCTGGGCGCGCTCACTCATGACAACGCCTCCACCGCTCGAAGGGCGCCGTCGGCGCCGGGATTGACACCGACTGGCGACACCTCACTCCACGCGACCTTGCCGTCGCGGTCGATGACGAATAAAGCGCGCTCCGAGGTGCCGTCGTCTTCTCGATACACCCCGTACGCTTTGGCCACCTCGCCCTTGGGGTTGCAGTCCGCCAAAAGCGGAAATGCCACCTTGCGCTGTTCCTTGAAGACTTCGTGGCACCACGGACCGTCGACCGAGATACCGAGCAGCTGCGCGCCGCGGGCGTGAAACAACCGGCTCGCGGCGCTGAACACCGAGAGCTCGTCACTGCACACGGGACTCCAGTCGGCCGGGTAAAAGATAAGGACGACCGGACCATCGAACTCCGAGAGCGCCACTCTTTGATCGGGTGTCGCGAGCAGCCCGAACGCCGGAGCAACGACTCCAGTTTCCAACGCCATCTGAACTCCCCTCCGAAAACATCGCTTCGACCAACTTAGAATTGAGGGCGAGTATAAGACGCCTCTTCACGACGTGCGCCGGTCCTTCCAATGGCCATTCGCCGGTTTAATGGTCGGCGAAACGGGTCGCCACGGCACTCATTCGGTCGGACTCAAAGGGTTTTCCGACCGGACCGCCCCGATTGGCACTCCACCTCCGAGACTGCCAGAAATCTCGAACGGACCTCTATGCTTGACCTCCCGAACTTAGGTTCGGCTTCCTTTCCGGACCTTCCCCGAGTCCGGGACGGAAGGTTTTCGCCCGATGGCCGAAGCGGTCGATCAGGTGGATTCAATCACTGGAAAGGGAATTGCAATGACGAATACGAAAGTCACCCTGCCGCTTCTTCCTTTGAAGTCCGGCGTCATCCTGCCCGGCATGGTCTTTTCCATGGCCCTCGAATCGAACGAGGCGCGCGTCGCGGTCGAGGCCGCCCGTTCCGCCGGTGGTCGACTTCTTTTGGTTCCCCATATTGAAGGTCGCTACGCGAGTGTGGGCGTCATCGCCGAGGTCATGGAAGAGGGATCGTTGCCCGGTGGCCTCGAAGCCATCGTCATTCGCGGCGATCAGCGCGCGACTATCGGTACTGGCGTCCCCGGGACGGGCGACGCCCTGTGGGTGGAGGCCGAACCTCTGGATGACGGCGAGTCGACCTCGAACGTCGTCGAGCTGGCCCGTGAATACCGCGCCGTCTTGGAGAACATTCTGCTCAGTCGCGGCGCGCGTCAAATCGCCGCTCAACTGCGTGAGGTCACCGAACCCGGACGTCTGGCCGACGTCGCCGGTTACTCCCCCGACCTCACGCTCGCCCAAAAGGTCGAAGTCTTGGAGACGATTGACGTCGAAGCGCGCCTTCGACTGGTGCTGGGCTGGGCCCGCGACACGTTGGCCGACCTGACGCTGCGCGACCGGATCAAGAACGACGTCGAAGAGGGAATGGAAAAGACGCAGCGTGAGTTTCTGCTTCGTCGACAACTCGACGCCATCAAGAAGGAGTTGGGCCAACTCGGCGAAGACGAGGTCGACCCGGATGACTACCGCGCCAAGATCGCCGATCGAGATCTTCCCGATCACGTGCGCACGGCCATCCTTCGAGAGATTGACAAACTGGAACGCACCAATGACCAGAGTCCCGAAACCGGTTGGATTCGCACCTGGCTCGACACCATCTTGGAGATCCCGTGGGGCATCGAGTCCGAGGATCGCCTGGACATCCTTGAAGCGCAACGCATCTTGAACGCCGATCACGACGGGCTCGCGGACGTGAAGGATCGCATCCTCGAGCACCTCGCGGTCAGGAAACTCCAGGCCGAGCGGGGCTTGACGCCCGTCGACGGTCGGGGCTCGGGCGCCATTCTCGCGCTCGTCGGCCCTCCGGGTGTCGGTAAGACATCGCTCGGTCAGTCGATCGCGAACGCACTCGGACGCAAATACGTCCGAGTCGCGCTGGGCGGCGTGCGCGACGAAGCCGAGATTCGAGGCCACCGGCGCACCTACGTCGGCGCCATGCCCGGACGCCTCGTGCGGGCCTTGCGAGAAGCCGGCACCATGAATCCGGTGATCGTGCTCGACGAAGTCGACAAGATCGGTTCCGATTATCGGGGCGACCCGTCGTCAGCGTTGCTCGAAGTCCTCGACCCGGCGCAGAACCACACGTTCCGCGATCACTACCTCGAAGTCGACCTGGACCTCTCGCGGGTGATGTTCGTCGCGACGGCCAACGTGATCGACACCATTCCCGGAGCGCTCCTCGACCGCATGGAAGTGATTCGACTTGACGGTTACACCGAGTCCGAGAAGGTTTCGATCGCCCGACACCACCTGCTCGGTCGCCAGTTGGCTCGAGCGGCACTGCGCGACGATGAGGTCACGTTCGAGGGCGAAGCGTTGCAAACGATCGTGGCCGACTACACCCGTGAAGCGGGAGTGCGCAACCTGGAGCGAGAGATCGGTCGACTACTTCGAAAAGCGGCGACCAAACTGGCCGCCGGCGAGCGCGACGCTCCGATTCACGTCAACGCGACCGACGTGCGCGAGTGGCTCGGTCGGCCGCACTTCTACTTCGAATCGGCCGATCGCACCAGCGTGCCCGGGGTGGCGACCGGACTGGCCGTGACCGGCGCCGGTGGCGACGTGCTCTTCGTCGAAGCCAGCGTGTCCGAAGGGCCGGAGGGTTTGACGCTCACCGGTCAGTTGGGCGACGTCATGAAGGAGTCGGCGGAGATCGCCATGTCGTACGTCCGAAGCCACGCCGAAGTACTGAAAATCGATCCGAGGGCCTTCACCGGAAAACGATTCCACCTCCACGTGCCCGCGGGCGCCGTTCCCAAGGACGGACCTTCGGCTGGCGTCACCATGACCACGGCTCTCGTCAGTCTGTTGCGAGGCGAACCGGTACGACCGGTCATCGGAATGACCGGGGAGGTCACGCTCCAGGGTCGCGTGCTCCCGATCGGCGGGGTCAAGCAAAAGGTCTTGGCCGCACACCGTGCCGGATTAACCGAAGTCATCCTGCCAGAGCGAAACGGTCCCGACCTCGAAGACGTCCCCGAAGAGGTTCGCGTCGCCATGACCTTTCACCTGGCCGGCACGATCGCCGACGTGCTGCGCCCGGCACTGGGAAGTGAACCGGACTCCAACGCCAACGGAGAATACGTAGCCGCGGCCTAAGTCGCTAGAGTTCAGAACTTCGTTCCGCCGACAGTCGTTATCACGAGTCCACGAGAACCTGCAACTGAATCGCCACCGCGTCAAGCGGTGCAGTCCCGCCTTCCGCTCGACAGAGAATGAGTGCGCCTTCAACGCTGGCGACGGTGATCGTGGCGATACCCGCCGCCCGCTCACTCGCAACGCCCACGACGGTGAGTTGTTCGGCCAGGAGTGCCGACCAAGCGCGAAACGCCGCTCGAGCTTCGGTCAAGAGCTCATCATCACTCGCGGGAATATCGATCGTCACGCCGGCCACCGCACAACCGGCGGCTCCGTCGCTCTCTTCCACCACGTGGTGGAAGAGAGCGACGAAATGTCGGAGCACCTCGGCGGCCGAACTTGGTGAACTCGCGCGCATGTGTGCCATCACCTGATCCGACGTCCATCGAATGGCGTCCTTCGCCAACTCTCTCTTTCCCCCGGGGAAGTGAAAGTAGATCGAACCGCGAGGAGCACCGCTGTCGGCGAGTACCTCGGAGAATGACGTGGCGTTCATCCCCTGTGAGCCGATCAGAGCGGCGGCGCTTTGCACCATTTTCTTTCGGCTGTCGCTAGTCATACTCTCCCCATTGACTATGACGAGCGTCATAGAGTACGCTGAGCCCGCTGACTATGACAGTCATCATACGGGGCTCAGGAGATTCGAAATGCCAATGATCGACGTGTATTCGACCGCAGGGACGTTCTCGGACAAGCATGCCCTCGCCAGCGATCTGGCTAACGCCGTGATGCGCTGGGAAAAGGTCCCCCCGATCTCGCTCTTCAAGAACAACACGGCCGCATTCATTCACGACCTTCCCGAGGGTGCCATTTCGAACGCCGCGGGAAACACGAACTACGTGCGTGTACAGGTTCTGACGCCGGTCGGCGTATTGGATCGAGAGAAGCAGCTCGGGGTCGTGCAAGAACTCACCGACATCGTCGCCACCGCCGCCGGTGATCCGAGTTTGGTCGAACGAACCTGGGTTCTGATTACCGAGTCACCCGAGGGTGGATGGGGCATCAGCGGTCACGCGAACACCAGCGCCGATATCGTAGAAGCCGCCCGCAAGGAATTGACACAGTCGGCGGGTTGAGATCACCAACATTGTCGTCGTCGAAAAGCCGCTTCTTGGTCACCGGACGACTGTCTCACCCGCCTCGTCGTAATCGCCAGATAACTTTGCCGTAATCGGTGATACGCCGCCCCGTACAGCAGTCACATAATGACGTCCACGTCGGAACCCGCCGGAATCGCGTCGCGGTCAATGGCTCGCTCGATCATCGTGCGGTGCTGTGCTCGCGCCGGTGTGATCACTCGCTCGATGCAATGACGCGCCCAGTCCGGATCGAGCTAGGCCTCGGCGATCAACCCACGAGGGCTCGCCTGTCGGCGTGCCGACGAGAGCGGCCGACCACAGCGTCAGTCCTTCTCGAAAAAAACAGTAGAAGTAGAGGTGGAGGATGGCCCCAGGGAGGGAACATGGAAGAAGAGAGTTCCAACAACTTGACCATCGCGTTTCTCGGAACGGGTCAGATGGGAACGCCGATGGCCTCGCGTCTGATCGAGGCCGGATTTAGCGTCCGGGTATGGAATCGTTCGAAAGAGCGGCTCGAGGGTTTGGTCCAGTTGGGTGGCATCGAAGCTACGACGCCGGCCGAAGCGGCAAGCGGCGCCGACATCGTGATCACGATGTTGCCCGACGGTCCCACGATTGAGACCGTGATCGATGGTGAGGACGGGGCATTTACCACGATGACCCGAGGCGCCGTCTGGCTTCAGATGGGCACCATTGGCATCGAGTGGACCGCGCGCCTAGGCGTTCGGGCCATGCAAGCGGGCGTGCTGTTCGTCGACGCACCGGTGTCGGGAAGCGTCGCGCCGGCCACCGCCGGCGAGTTGCTCATTCTGGCCAGCGGACCCTTGGCGGCACAGCCCGTGGCCACGAGGGCCTTTGACGCGATGGGGCGAGACACGTTCTGGCTGGGCGCCGCGGGTGCGGGTAGTCGGGCGAAACTCATACTCAACAACTGGTTGGTCGACCTCGTCGAGATGGTCGTCGAGACGCTCACGATAACCGAGGCCCTCGGTCTCGATCCTCGGATGATCGTCGATATTCTCGCTGACGCGCCAATCGGATCGCCCTACGCGGTCTCCAAGGCGCGCAGCATGCTCGAGGGAGACTTCACCACGAACTTCGCCTTGAAGCACGCCGTCAAAGATGCCGGGCTGGCACTCGACGCGGCCAAGAGTGTCGGTCACGAACTCGCTTTGACGGCGAGTCTCATTTCATCGTGGCGGCGCGCCGTCGACGACGGGGCCGGCGAGCTCGATCTCTCCGCCGTCTATCGCTTCGCGAGTGCCGAAGCGAGGTAGCCCTCATTTCGTTTATCAATGGCGGCGAGCTCGATAACGTCAGGTGATGAGTCGAGGCGCTCTCTCACGACTGCGCGCGTGCGGTGATCGCGTGCCGAGATTCGGTCCTTATCTGTGCCTTTCGAGCCTTCAATACTTCGTGGTGCAACTCGTGGTGTCCCTTCGTTGGTCACCCGCCTACAACCTTCAACGAAACACCATCAGCGACTTGGGCAACACGGCGTGCGGTCGTTTCAATGGGCGATACGTGTGTTCGCCCCTCCACACTCTGATGAACGTCTCTTTCGTCGTCCTGGGTGCGACCATGATCGCTGGATCGGTCTTGATTGGTCACGCGCTCCCACCGACCCGCGCTCGAAAACTCGGCTTCTTATTCTTGGCGATCGCCGGAGTTGGCGTGGTCGTGGTGGGGATTTTTCCCGAGAACACCTTCTCGGCCCTTCACGGGTTGGGCGCGACGATGCCGTTCACCATCGGTAACGTGGGCGTCATCGTCCTCGGCCTTTCGTTGGCGCTTCCTCGGGCGCTTCGACTGATATCGCTGACCTTGGGCGTGATCGCACTCGCGGCTCTCGTGTTCTACGCCAGCTCGCACTACCTCGGACTCGGCGAGGGCGGCATCGAACGGCTGGTCGCGTATCCCCAGACGGTCTGGTTGATCCTCCTCGGCGGGTATCTATTGATGAAGGGACGCGAAAGCACGAAAAGCGATCTCGCTCGTTCTTGATCGGCCCCTGTCACCGAATCGAACATTGCGGCAAGATCGGCTTGAAAGGATGCGCGTCATCACCTTCGATCGGCAAGAACATCGACGACGTTCAATCGATTCGCGACGGGATTGAAAGTCACGTGCTGAGGCTCATCGATGAACTGCTACCTACATGAACTCAACTTCGAATTGCACGCACCGTCTTCAAGAGCTATTGGCAGCATTCAGTCAATTATCGGACCTCACCTGATCCGCGAGGTTCGGAGACGAGTTCTGCGCCGAATCACGTGAACGATGACGTAGACGATCAGCACCAAAACCGACATTGCGTGCCACTTCTGGAAAAGGGCCGGTCCGGGGATGGACAGATAGATGGTATGACCAACAATGAAGTCAGCGAACCCTGAAATGGTGGCGTTCAATGCGAGAAGCCACAAAATCATGTCGGACACGACCAAGCGTTTTCGCGTCACGGGTGAGCCCCGATGACCGGCGAACCTCGCGACGAGTCGCGCTACCGTGTGTCGGCGCTGGATGAGGTGCACGCCCACGAGGGCAAAGACGACGAGGCCGATGATTGAGTGATCGGTGACCCCCGAGTGGCCCAGATATTTCTTAGAAAGCTCGATAGCGGAAACCACGGCGGCCAGAAAACCAACGATCAAGGCGACGTGGACATACCAGCGATTGCGCGAAATCGCGTCCTTGCGCGATCCTGAACTAGTTCGAACGGCCATGGTCAGATTCTTTCGACGAACGATCCGTAATTGGCATCCGGGTCATGGAAGAACGATAATTCTCACCAACGATACGGGCCATAGGGGTATACCCCGAGACGCCCATCTCGACGGTTACGAACCCAATTACCGTTCGCAAAAGCGCTGACTCGACGTTGACGCGGATGTATCCCTCGTGTTTCAATCACTCCGAGTACGAAATAATTAAGGAACGTCGAGAACCAAGTCCTGTCGAACAATCTCGCCGGACGGAACCAGAACGGTGCTGGGGCCCACCTTGTTGCCGCCAGCGAATACGCCAGCAATGGTGTACGTGCCAGCCGGCACGTTGACGTTCAACAACTGTCCCGCGCTGAGCGCCATGTTGTTGGCGATGAACGTCCCGACCGAGTTGGTGATCGTGATGGTCCCGGCGCTGGATTTGCCCACGAGGGCTTTGCAGATCGGCGCGGAACGCTCTATGTACGCCCCACCTTCAATGAAGAGTCCAGTGATCAGTTCCGTCGGTCCCGGCTTCAAGATCGGTTCACTTGGGGGTGGCCCAGGATTCAAGGAGCCCGAACAGAGGGGATTGACCGAGACCGTCACTGCTCTGGCGACCTGACCCGGCCGTTCATTTTGGGTGTGGATCGTCTGAATCGTGGGCACCTGGACCCGAGCCCCGGTGAGTCGAAGTCGGCAACCGGCCGCCCTCGCTCGACCCCGAGCCGCCGTCACCGTCAACCCCGTCATTCGCGGAACGTGACACGACGTTCGTAAAGAGGCCAACGCAACGTTCGATGTTCCGGTGACCGTCAACGGTAGAAGAGCGACCAAGCTCAGAACCGCCATCCACGAGCGAAGTGAGCGTCTCACAGTTACACCGTAACTAGTGGAGATCACTAGGAGCTGGTCAGCCTCCTTCCGAGACTTCGGCACGAGAACGTGACATCGTTTCGTACGCTCGTTCTCATTCATCGAACCCCTTGTGACTTCCGCAAGTGCTTGGTACGCTCACGGAAGTCTGGTGTTGTACCGGGCGAAATGGGGGTAAGGCAATGGCGAAGCAGGTTGTGTGTCCGCCGTGTGGCGAAGTGATCCTTGGTAACAGTGACGATGAACTCGTCTCGAACGTGATGGCCCATGCCAAGGTTCATGGTCACGAAGTGGGCGAAGAGGCCCGTGCCGAGATCTTGGCGGGAGCCGAGGAAGTCTAAGTTTCGTCCTCCGTCAGGAAGAACCAAGAAGTAATCGGACCGATCTCGCGATAGTGAACGCGATCATGCGCCTCCGGTACCCGGGTCTTGAGACGTCAACTCTTGATATTCGCGTCGGCGAGCCGAGTGCGAATGACTATTTCACTCTTGACAGCGATTTCAGGCGGCCTCGAACGTGAGCAGACCTTCAATCTGAGAAACCGCCTGGGTCATTCCTTCGGACATTCCCATGGCCAACATCTTCTCCATCTGCGCCTCGTCAACGAATTTGCTCTCCGTGGTCATTCGCGTTCCGCTTTCGGTCGGCTCGAACGTGACGTGCGCGGCCATCGGTTCGACGCCGGGTATGGGCTCACCATCGTCGCCGGCGAGACCGTTCGCAAACTCCAGGCGACGTGGCTCGTCGATCATGTACATGCGCCACCACCCATGAGGTGTGTCGCCTTCGGGTCCGGTCATGTAGTAGCGCGATTCACCGTCGACTTCGAAATCGTGACGGGTGAACGTCGCCGGATACGTGGGCGGGCCCCACCAGCGTTCGAGTTGACGGGGATTCTCCCAGACCGCCCATACTCGCTCCGGGCTCGCTGCGAATTCCGCGACCACCGTGAGTCTTAACGCCACCGGGTCCGTCTTAGTTGAAATGACTGTCATGATGTACTTCCCTTCTCGCCGAGAATCTCGGCAATCTTCTTGGCCCTTCCGATCCAGATCTCTTCGAAGGCGTCGAGCAGGGCCGCCGCTCGACGGAGGGTCGAGAGATTCCCGTGAACGATCTGTTCTCGACCGTGACGCTCCTTCGTGACCAGCGCCGCTCGCTCGAGCACGCTGACGTGTTTTTGGACCGCGGCGAAGCTCATGGCGTAGTCGTGGGCCAAGGTGGAGACCGAAAGACCGTCGCCGATGACGCGCTGAAAAATGTCGCGTCGTGTCGTGTCGGCGAGGGCCCGGAACACGAGGTCCACATCACGATCCGAGAGTTGATGTACAACCATATGGTTGTACAATATCGAAGCCCGGACCGGGGCGCAAGTCCCCACCGAAGAAAGTTTCGGGGTCCCTTTTCATCGGGGAGACACGGATATATAGTGCCCCCAATGACCGATGTACCGGTGTCGCCGTTGGATGCTGAGTATGCGCCCACGGATACCACGACTTTGCCTGCATGCTCATGGGTCCGTCACCCGTAGCGATGGTGAAACGCGCCGCCCTCGCTTCACTGCTCTTGGCGGCGACCATCGCGGGAACCGTGGCCACCCCGATGGCCGACGCGGCGATCTCGAGTCATGCCGCCCACGCCATCGGTTGTGCGACCAATGCCAACACCTACCCCGGATCGAAGGCCACCGACTGCGTGGCGCTGAGTAACAGCACGGTCTTCGTCGATGACACGGTCGTGAGCGCGAAATGGGCGCTCACCGCCGACAAGTTCGGGTTCACCAACCTCTGCGCCGCGGTGACCATTCGCAACCAAAACAAATCGACCTATTTCTTCAATGACTTCAACATGACGTTGCGACCTCCAAAAGGCAAAGTGACGGTGCTGAACTTCACCGCCAAACACTCCCTCGAAGATGGCTTCATCGCCCCCGGGGGTGTCGCGAAGGGCAATATCTGTTTCGACTATTTCGGCCAAGTTGGCCAGTACGTCGCCATGTACTCACCACGTGCCCAAAGCTCCATCCGGGGTATTTGGCTCGTCAACCTCGACGGAAAGATCGTTTGACCCCAATCGCCTGACGGTTCGTTCGATGAAGGTGTCGTGAGGTCATCCGGGTGACGAATCGCGTGGTCGCGAATTAAAGCGCGAGAGCGTCGTGTTCAAATCGCGACGCCCACTAGAGAATTCCTAGGATGTCGACGTGCGTATCGTTTCACTGCTTCCGTCCACCACGGAGATCGTCTGCGAATTAGGTCTCGAAGTCGACTTGGTCGGCGTCACTGCCGAGTGCAATTGGCCCCATCGAGTCCAAGACGGCCGAGAGGTTGTCGTCCGATCCTTCGCCGATGCCGCGATGACTCCGGGCGAGATCGATCAGTTCGTTCGTCAGAGACTCGACGCGGGACTCGACCTCTACGCGCTGGACGACGAGGCGTTGCGGCGTTGTGATCCCGATCTCATCCTGAGCCAGGACCTTTGTCGCGTCTGTGCGGTGGCGAGCGGCGACGTCGAAGCGGCGACGCTTCGCCTCAACTGCCACGCCGATGTTCTCCAAATTGACCCGCAAACTCTTTCGGATGTTCTCGAATCGATTGCGACCATCGCGACCGCGGCGCACGTCGCGCAACGCGGCATCGATGTCGTCGCCGGACTGCGAGGTCGTCTGGCCAATGTTCAATCAGCCGTGCGCGAGCGTCCGCGACGCCGAGTCTTCATCTTGGAATGGATCGATCCACCCTTCGGTGCCGGCCATTGGGTACCGGACCTCGTTACCGCCGCGGGGGGAGAACCGATACTCGCGTGCGCCGGTGAGCGATCAGTCTCCACGACCTGGGAGGCGATCACGAACGCTCAGCCCGACGTCGTGGTGGTCGCGCCCTGCGGCTTCGGTCTCGAGCAGGCCAGCGAACAAGCTCGTCTGGTGCTCGATCGACTGCCTGATGATGCTGAAGTCTGGGCGATTGACGCCGACGCGGTAATGGTTCGTCCGGGACCGCGGCTAGTCGACGGCGTGGAAGCACTGGCGTCGATGCTGCACGGCGTTGGCGACTTGCCCGCAAACGTCGTATCTCGAATTCGCTAAGGAAGGCGCCGATTCGTGAACGTTGTTAATCCGATGAAATGAGACGCTGACGCACCGACTTGGGCAGTCCCGCGACGACTTGATCGTACGAGTGAGTGACCATGCGAAGGATCTCGTCGTTCGGAATCGTCCCGTCCAGTTGCACGGTATTCCAGAGCCGCTTATTGAGGTGGTAGCCAGGTATCACCGAAGCGTAGCGAAGTCGGAGTTCGATCGCCTGGTCGGGATCACACTTCAAGGAGATCGACTCGGGTGAACTCTCGGGCGAGAGAATGGCAAAAATCTTGCCCCCGACTTTCAGCACGTCGACGTCGGGGCCGAAGGGCTGCTCTTCTACGACTCCCGAAAGTTCCGAGGCGAATTCCGAGATCTCCTCCAGGTTCATTTCGTGCTTCGACCGCGATACCGATTGTTCGAGGTCAACCTTCGATCTCGGAGTACAGGTCGTGCGAAATCAGTTTCGCTGGAAAGTCACCGGCGTGCGCTTCGCGCCAGGCTTTCATCGGCACGCTGTCCATGATTGTCTCGTTCAACGCGCCGTTGTCGGCCAGTCCCTTGAAGTGCTGAATCACCACCATTCGACCGACGTCCTTGCCGGCGACGCCGCCGAGCAGGTCGACCTTCGAGACGCCCGCCTCGACAAAAGCTTTGGCCAGACTCTTGATCGTTTCGTCGAACTCTTCGAACTTTCCTGGGAGCGGCTCCCAGACTGAAATCTCGTATGCCTTCGCCATTCGTCAACCCCTCGTCGTTGGGCTCAGCGTTTCGCCAAGCGTGAATAGGACCGAATCTACCTACCCCGTGTTACGCGCGCTCCGGGCACTTGACGGAGCCGCCGGTAGCCTCCCACCATGAACTTTCACCTCGCGCAGTGCAACATCGTCAGGCTAAAAGCGGCCCTCGACTCCCCAGCCGTCGCCGGCTTCGTCGCGGCGCTGGTCCCCGTCAACGCCCTGGCCGATGCGGCCCCGGGATTCGTGTGGCGATTGAAGACGGACGAGGGCGACGCGACGAGCATTCGGGTATTCGCTGATGACCAGATCCTGCTCAACATGAGCGTCTGGGAGTCGATGGAAGCTCTCGCGGATTACGTTTACCGAAGCGGTCACAAAGAGGTGCTGCGCCAACGGCGGCAGTGGGCGAACCGGTTCGACGGCGTCCAGTCGGCGATGTGGTGGATTCGTGCCGGGACGATCCCCGAGCCGTCCGAAGCCGTCGCTCGACTGGAGTGCCGGGAGCGCGTCGGGCCCAGTGAGTACGCTTTCACGTTCCAAACTCCCTTCGACGCGCCCGCCGACGACGCGTCCCGGTAGCGGAAATACGACGCCGCAATCGACGGGTCCGAGGAGCTGACGGCGATGTCGTATTTCCGCTAGTTCGAGCTGCGCGGCACCGGTAGGTTCTTCGCATGGTCGAAGACTTTGAGCGCTGTTATCTCGCGGTGCAGTCGCGTGATCCGCGCTTCGACGGTTGGTTCTTCACCGCGGTGACCTCGACGCACATCTACTGTCGACCCAGTTGCCCGGCGCAGACTCCCCTGCGCAAGAACGTGCGTTTTTATCCTTCCGCCGCGGCCGCCCAACTGGCGGGCTTTCGCGCCTGCAAGCGTTGTCGCCCCGACGCCTCGCCCGGCTCTCCAGAGTGGAACTCGCGCGCCGACGTAGCCGCTCGCGCGATGCGACTCATTGGCGACGGCCTCGTCGACCGAGAAGGAGTGAACGGCCTCGCCCAACGACTGGGCTATAGCGTGCGCCAATTGGAACGCGTTCTCCACAACGAAATAGGTGCCGGTCCGATTTCGATCGCTCGATCCCAGCGCGCTCAGACCGCGCGAGTCCTCATCGAGACGACGACATTGCCGATGACCGACGTGGCGTTCGCAGCCGGATTTTCCAGCGTCCGACAGTTCAACGACACGGTCCACGCCGTCTACGCGTCGTCGCCGACGTTGCTTCGAGCTCGAGCCAGGAGCCCTCGCGCCATCGTCGAAGCATCCACCGCCATCGAGTTGCGACTCGCCTTTCGCCAACCTCTCTGTCCCGACAACCTTTTCGGTCATCTCGCGGCCACGGCCGTTCCCGGCGTCGAAGAGGTGCGGGGAATGACCTATCGCCGGACTCTTCGCTTGGCCCACGGTCCGGGAATCGTCGAACTCACTCCGACGCCCGAGTACGTCAGTTGTCGCGCCATGTTGAGCGACATGCGCGACCTCACGGCGACGATCGCGAGGAGCCGCTGGCTGCTCGATCTCGACGCCGATCCGGTGGCGATCGACCGCCAGTTGAGTGTCGACCCGTCGCTCGCTCCCGTCGTGACCAAAGCCCCGGGGCGCCGCGTACCACGATGCGTCGACGGCGCGGAGATGGCGCTGCGGGCCGTTTTAGGCCAACAGGTCTCGACCTCGGCGGCGCAGACCCACGCCGGTCGGCTGGTTCGTCATCACGGTGATCCCATCTGCGACCCTGGCGGTGGTCTGACGCATCTGTTCCCGTTACCGAGTGCGTTGACCCACGCAGACCTGGCGATGCCCACGAACCGGCGCGCCACGTTCGCAGCCGTCGTGACGGCGTTGCAACGAGGCGACCTCGACCTCGGTCCGGGGAGTGACCGAGACGAGACGATGGCCGCGCTGGCCGCGATTGCGGGTGTTGGACCCTGGACCCGACAGGTGATTGCCATGCGAGCCCTCGGCGATCCCGACGCCTTCCTCGAGTCGGACCTCGGAGTTCGCCACGCCGCCGAACAGCTCGGACTCCCGAGTACGCCGGCCGCCCTGGTCGAACGCTCTCAAATCTGGCGGCCGTGGCGCGCGTACGCCGTGCAGTACCTCTGGTCGGTCGATCAGCACCGCATCAACGACTGGCCGCCGAAACCGTTACGACCATCCCGACGAACAAAGGAAACCGATGACTGAAATCCTCACTTCCACCATGGAGAGCCCGATCGGGCCTCTCACGATGGTGGCCCGCGACGGCGTCTTGACCGGTCTGTCGATGCATGATCAGCGGCACGCCTCACCACCGCCCGACGACGCGATCGCTGATGACCCTTGGTTCAAGGACCTCGCGGCTCAACTCGACGCCTACTTCGCCGGAGAACTTTCCGCCTTCGACGTCGAGATGAATCTCGTCGGCACGCCGTTCCAACAGAGCGTGTGGTCGCGACTGTGCGAGATCCCCTACGGCGAGACGATTTCCTACGGTGAATTAGCGCGGCGAATTGGGAAGCCCCAGGCGCCGCGCGCCGTCGGTCTGGCCAACGGCCGCAACCCCGTCGCCATCATCGTGCCCTGTCACCGGGTGATCGGGGCCGACGGTTCACTCACCGGTTATGGCGGCGGACTCGAGCGAAAGACGTGGCTGCTCGAGCTCGAAGAGAAGCATCGTCCGTAGCGCGCGGCTACATTGCGATCATGGCGAGCGATAAGAAGTTCATCGAGGCGCTGCTCGAGAAACTCGAGCCGCTCGAGATCACGGCCAAGCCGATGTTCGGCGAGTACGGCCTCTACTACCGCGGTAAGAACTTCGCGTTGGTGTGTGACAACACGCTCTTCGTCAAGATCACCGCGGCGGGCGCCGCGATCGCTGGACGGGTGGGCCAAGCGTCGCCGTACGACGGCGCCAAGCCGGCCTACCGGATCTCGCCGGCCAAGCTCAACGACCGCGACTGGATCGTCTCGCTCGTGAAGTCGACGAGCGACGCCCTCCCGCTGCCCAAGAAAAGGAAGTGACCGGACTCGACCGTCACGGCCACATCTCTTCGTAACTCGTCGTAGCGAACTCCGACAGACGACTCGTTGCGCCAATGCCAGAATGACCGGGTGATCATTTCCACCACGCGATTGTCGATTCGAGCCTTGACACCCGTTGAAGCCGAGGCCATCGTGGCGGGAGTGCGGACCGGACAGTCGTGGGCCGCGGACTTCCCGACACCGAATGACGTTCGCATCGCCGCCGGCGCTCTGGATGGAATCATGGCGTTCGCCACCGACACCATGCCGTGGGGAGTGTTCGTGATCGACGAGACGTCGAGCGGACACAGCGTCGGCGGCATCGGCTTCAAGAACACGCCCAACGCGCGCGGCGAAGTGGAGATCGGCTACGGCATCTGTCCCTCGTTTCAGGGCCGGGGCGTCGCCACCGAAGCGGTGGTCGCACTCTGCGACTTCGCGAAATCACGTACTCGAGTGGTTCTCGCCGAGACCGACCGCGAGAACGTGGCGAGTCAGCGGGTGCTCGAGAAGAGCGGATTTCAGTCCGTGGGCGAGACCGACGGACTTATTCGGTGGCAAAGAGAGATTTCGGCGTCCGAGGTCGCGCCCGAATGATCGAAACGCCCGCCGCTGTCATTTGGGTCCGATAAAGCCTTCGGATGCCGGCGATTCACAATACTCTTCACATCGCTTGACAAGGTAGTGAGTAAGCACTTACAATGACCGAATGATGGTTTCGACCCGACAGACCGCTGCCGAACGCAGGATCGCGGTACTGAGTGCAGCGGTCACCGAATTCGCCAAGTCCGGTTACGACGGGACCTCCACCGACGCCATCGCCGCGCGCGCCGGCATCTCCCAGCCCTACCTCTTTCGCCTCTTTGGCACCAAAAAGGACCTGTTCATCGCCACCTACGACCAGGTCGGCACTCGGATCGTGAAGGAGCTGTCGGGAGCGATCGAAGGCTTGAACGGCGAAGAGGCCATGCACGCCATGGGAATGGCCTACCTCCAACTGCTGCAAGACCCCGAGATGTTGCAAGTCCAGATGCACGGCTTCGCCGCCGCGACAGGCGACTCGGAGATCGCCGCGGCCTGTCGAAAAACCTTCGAAGTGCTCTGGCACATGGTCAAGGACAAGTTGGGTCTGGACCCGGAGATGATCCAGAATTTCTTCGCGAACGGCATGTTGATCTCGGTGATGTCGGCCATCGATCTTCTCTCGGTAAAAGAAGCGTGGGCCCAATCGATCTGTCCCGGGTTGGACAAATTCGAGGCGATGAACGCGATGTCTGAGGCGCGTCAGCGCAGTAGCGAAACCTCTTCCCGGCAGGCTTCGTGATGACCGTATTATTTTTTTCTCTTCTCAAGATAGTGACTACTCACAACTAACAACACCCGCCATCAGGAATTCCCGATGGCGGAGCAAGGGCAAGGAGCACACCAATGACCACCACACTGACCCGGCCGATTGACAAGGAGCCCCTAGATTCCTCGACACCCCGACGGGCCGATCAGCATCGTGGCGCCTGGGCCGTGCTCATAACCGGCCTGGCACTCTTCATGGCGTCACTTGACAATCTGGTCGTGACCACGGCGCTGCCCGTCATCCGCGTGCACCTGCACGCCGGACTCTCGGGCCTCGAGTGGACGGTCAATGCGTACACCCTGTCCTTCGCCGTTCTCTTGCTTACGGCCGCCGCCTTCGGTGAGCGCTTCGGCCGTCGTCGTACCGTCATGATGGGTATCGCGGTGTTCACGGTGGCGTCGGCCCTGGCGGCCGTTGCCCCGAACATCGGCTTTCTCATCGCCGCGCGCGCCGTTCAAGGTGCCGGGGGCGCCATGATCATGCCGCTCTCACTGACGTTGCTAAGCGCCGCCGTGAAGCCGGAACGGCGGAACGCCGCGCTGGGCATTTGGGGAGCGATCGGCGGTGCCGCCATCGCCCTCGGCCCGCTCGTCGGCGGCGCGGTGACGACCGGCTGGTCGTGGCACTACATCTTCTGGCTGAACGTGCCGATCGGCATGGTCCTCGTACCCCTGGCGTGGTGGAAATTGGCCGAATCGCGCGGGATCCAGAGTCGACTGGACCTCCGCGGCGCCCTACTCGTCAGCGGCGGACTCCTCGGGGTGGTCCTAGGTCTGGTTCGCGGCAACGCCAGTGGCTGGACGAGTTCGAGCGTGCTGGCCTCCTTCGTGATCGGGGTCGCGTTGCTAGCGGCGTTCATCCGATGGGAGCTTCGGGTCCCAGCCCCGATGCTCAACCTCGGGATGTTCAAGAATCGAGGATTCGCGGCGATCAACATGACCGGGCTCTTGTTCAGCTTCGGAATGTTCGGCACCGTGTTCTTCCTCTCGCAGTTCCTTCAGACCGTGCAGGGCTATTCGCCCCTCGGCGCGGGACTTCGGGTGCTGCCGTGGACCGGCATGCCGATGTTGCTCGCGCCGGTCGTCGGACTACTCGCCCAGCGCGTGGGCGCCAAGCCCCTGGTCGTCACCGGCCTCATCCTCCAGGCCGTCAGCCTGACGTGGTTGGCGTCGCTGTTGACCGCGACAACGCCGTACTCGGACATGGTCCCGGCGTTCATCGTCGCCGGCGTCGGTATGACCCTCTTCTTCGTGCCGGTGGCGTCACTCGTGCTCAGTTCGGTACCGAAGGATCTCGAAGGACTCGCGTCGGGTACCAACGCCGCGTTTCGTGAACTGGGCGGCGTCTTCGGCATCGCGCTCTTGGGGGCGGTCTTCTCGTCGAGCGGTGACTACGCCTCAGCCCAGGACTACGTCAACGGCCTGCGCCCCGCTATGTACGTGGGAGCCGGGGTCGTGGCGATCGGGATCGTGATGGCCCTCCTGGTGCCAAGCCGCCGAGCCCTCTGTGCCCCGGCCCTGGCCTCGCTCCAGCGAATTCAGGAGAACTCGCTCCACGACACGCCCAATCGACTGAGCGCCTAAACCGCTCTTGAGCAATTGGGCGCGTCTTCGATGCTGCTGTTCGCCACCGAGGGCAATTCCTTACAGGAACGCCAATCGGAATGTCCGGTCAATCTGTATCGCTTACGTATCGAGCTCCACCTAAAGACGGAAGTACTGAGCGAACGCCGAACCACTTAATCCGATTGGGGCTAGGTGGGGAGTGAAGTGGTTCTTCTGAAGGCCACGTCAGAGCGCGAGTAGCGCCTGTTCAATCACTTCGGACAATGCCGGATGAATATAGATGACGTCCGACGCCACTTGGTCAACGGTATTGGCGAGGCACATGGCTTGCACCAAGGGCTGGATGAGAATGGACGCCTGGGGACCAATGAGGTGAGCACCGAGCACCAGCCGTGTCGTCGGATCGGCCAGTATTTTTACGAAACTGGTGGTGTCTTCCAGTGCCCAACCGTAAGCGGTATCACGGTAATGCCGAATGGCCGCTACGTAGTCGCGGCCCTGTGCGCGCAATTGCTCTTCGGTTGCGCCAACCGACGCCACCTGGGGGTCGGCAAATACAGCAGACGGGACAATTGGAAACGACGCGTGCTTGGGAGCGTTGGGGTGCATCAGATTGTGGCGAACAACGCGGGCTTCCGCGTTGGCCATGTGTTTGAGCTGAAAATGGTTCGTTAGGTCGCCGAGCGCCCAGATACCTGGAACGTTGGTGAGGTACGTGTTGTCAGTGTGAACGTGTCCGTGCTTGTCGACTGTGACGCCGGTGGCCGCGACGTCTAGAAGGTCACTATTGGGAGTACGACCGGTGGCAAGGAGCAGCGCCTCGACTTCGAGTGACCGCTTCCCTGAGGGTGTGGTGACGTGGAGACGAACGCCCGAATCGGTCGGCTCCACGCGCTCTACGACGGAACGCAGCCGAAGGTCGAAGCGCGACATGTAGTGCTTGGTGAACTGATTTCGAATGTCGTGGTCGTGTCGGGCGAGCAGGTGTTCGCCGCGATTGATTATGGTAACGGTCGTGCCGAGCGAACAGAAGATATGGCTCATCTCGGCCGCAATGAACCCGCCCCCGATCACGGCCATCGATTTAGGCAGTGCGGCGATTCTCATCACGGAGTCCGACGTAAAATAGTTGACGTCGCCGAGTCCGGGTATCGGTGGGACAATCGGCCTGGCGCCGGCCGCGAGTACGAAACGGTCAGCCACAAGTACCTGCCCGCCAACCTGGAGTTGCTTCGCTCCGACGAAAGACGCGTGGTCGAGGTAGACGTCAACACCGTCTCTTCGACAGTTTTGCACAGCGATCTCGTGCATTGGGTCGACGCGATTAAACACTCGGTCACGAATCGCGGGCCAGCTAACTCCGTGCCAGCTTGTTCGAACATCGAAGTGGTCCGCGCGCCGTGCCGACAGGGACACGTCCGCCGTATGCACGAGCATCTTGGATGGAACGCAGCCCCGATTAAGACACGTCCCCCCGAAACGATCTGAATCGACGACCGCAATTCTCCACTCACTGAACTCGTTGGTAACCAACCCGTTACCACTGCCGGCGCCGACGATCACGAGGTCGTACTGCTGAGTTGTCATGCGGGTCCGATCTCGACCAAGTCAGTCAACGTCATTGCTGAGCGTAGTGCCGAGCGAAAGACGATTGCGACGAGTTGCTGCGTCGGTGTTCATCTCGGTTCACTGGAAGAATGGTTGAACCCGGAGATTGGAACTGAAAGTGAAACCTCACATTCACAACGGATTCACGCTTCGAGTTGTGGGCGATTTGAGCCTCTGACCAGGAACGCAGAACTATCGTCGCTTCAAACGGTGTCGGGCCACCTTGCGAGGGTGAAGAGTGAACAACGCGAATCACAAAATTCATGCGGCGGACAGTACGCCCGACCGGTGGCGAGGGCACCAGTCGTTTTCGACGTTCGTGAGCGCCACAGCATTTTTAGCTCCCGTTGCTCTTTCGGTCATCGCAGCGACCATAGTTGCACGCACATTGGCCGCGCCACATGGCGTCGGCGTGACAGTTGGATGGTGGGTGATGGTGCTGGGCACACCACTGATTGTGTTGGCCGTGACCGATCGGTTGGCGCGCCGATTGCTTCCACTCGCAGTGTTGCTGAAGATGACATTGGTGTTTCCCGACCAAGCCCCGAAAAGAATGGCCGTGGCGCGCAAGGCGGGAAGTACCAGAGACCTGGCTCGACGAGTGCAGGAGGCAAAAGACAACGGCGTGCGCGATGCGCCCGTCATTGCCGCCGAGAAAATTCTCGTGCTCGCCGGCGCCCTCAACGTCCATGATCGACGCACCCGTGGCCACAGTGAGCGCGTGCGAATGTACACCGACCTAATCGCCGAAGAGATGAAGTTGCCACAAGTCGATCGGGATCGCCTTCGTTGGTCGGCCCTTCTGCACGACATTGGAAAGGTCGCGGTCCATCCCGAGATCTTGAATAAACCCGGCGCACTGGACGCCGCTGAGTGGGAACAGATTAAGAACCACCCCCTCGAAGGTGCGAAACTCACCGCACCGCTTTCAGCGTGGCTTGGTCAGTGGGCGGACACGATGGCCGAACACCACGAGAAGTACGACGGTTCGGGCTACCCGCGCGGCTTAGCGGGCCAAGAGATATCAATGGGTGCACGAATCGTTGCGGTCGCCGATGCCTATGACGTGATGACCGCAATACGAAGCTACAAGCCAGCCATGACACCTCAAGCTGCACGAGCCGAATTACAGGCATGTGCGGGGACGCACTTCGACCCCATGGTGGTTCGGGCGTTCCTTGACGTATCGATTGGACGATTGCGTGTAGTGGCAGGCCCGGTCGCCTGGTTCGGATCACTTCCCTTCGTGGGCAACGTTCCGACACTCGCACAAGTGGGCGTCGCCGCGGTGCGAACTGCGGCGATCTCGATGAGTTTCGCGGGCGCCGTTGTGGTTGGCACCGCTCACGTGACGTACCATCCACCTGCGGTCACGGCAGCGGCGGTTCCCGCGAACCGAACAGTGTCGGTGCCGCCGGGCGCGACAAATTACTCGACATCCCAATCAACCGATGGAAAGCCTGGGACTCCCGCGAGTGGTTTCAGCGGGACCTCGGGCACGTTGGTCACGACTTCGACCTTCGTCACCTCAACGACATGGACCGCGTACTCATCTGGAGGTTCGAGCGCATCGGGAAGCTCAGGGACCATGGCCAATGATCCATCGACGACATCATCGCCTGCGGGTTCCTCTACGACCGTGGCACGCTCGGCGACGAGCACGACAACGACGCCTGCGGCCAAGGGCACAACGAGCACGACGGCACCGAATGAGAACACGAGTACCACGGCGCCCAAGTCGGCAACGACGACGGTGCCGAAGAGCACCACCACAACGACGACGCCCAAGAGCACGACGACTACGGTTCCGAAACTCTGTGTGCTCGGGATTTGTCTTTGATGAAGTCAATGGTTCAGGTTCCGAGAGAGACCGCTCGCTGAATATCATGTTTCCTAGTTCGGCCCTGCCTTACCGCGAAACGATCACTTCGGTCTCTTGGCGAAGGTGAAGTTCCGGTGAATCGACCAATGGCGTTGATAAATGCCAAGTCCGTCGTATGGTTGAAATCTTGAGATTAGAGCAGCCAAGAGCGTCATGCCCTTCGCCCTAGAAGGCTTCGAGATGAAACCTTTCACCTCGTCGCGCGCGAAGAAGCACCAGGTCTATCGAATGGGCACCGGTCCGGCCGTCGTCATCATCCACGAGATGCCGGGCATCACACCCCTCGTCGTCGCCTTCGCCCGTCGTATTAGCGAACGGGGCATGACCGCCGTCCTCCCCGACCTGTTCGGCACGCCGGGCAAGCCGGTCACGCTGCCGTACGCCCTCTCCTCGCTGGCGCGGGCCTGCGTGAGCCGAGAGTTCACCTTGCTCGCTCTCAATAAGACGAGTCCCATCGTCGACTACTTACGCGAGTTGGCGGCCCACGAGCACGGAGAGTACGGCGGGCCGGGCGTGGGCGCTCTGGATTTTGAACGTGTCCCACGCCGTGGCGCCGATCGAAGAACCACCTCAGAAAGGGATTAAAGGTGCGTGGTGCTGATACCACGGCTTCTCGGGTGCTGTCCTCCTTTGTGCGTCTGTCCTCGTCGGGAATACTGGCGCATAGACGAACGTGAGTCGATGAGGGGTCGCCATCGCATGACGATATTCGGTTCGAATGGCACTCGACGATGAAAGGTAAGACGCTTCTCATCGCGTGGTACTTTCTGCGCACCAACTTCCCGCGCCGCTGGTCCAGCTATTTAGTGATCACGCTGCTCATTGGGTTAGTGGGTGGACTATCTATCGGATCGATCGCCGCGGCGAGACGGACCGATTGGTCTTTCAACGTCTTCCTAAAAAGTACAAACCCATCAGATCTGAGCGTTCTACTTCCCGGACCGAACCTCACGTCGCACATTGCACGTCTTCCACTGGTCCGCCACGTGGCGGGCGCACAGTATTTCCTGGCCGGATTCACTGCCGGATCTCAAGGAGCGCCGAACCTTACCGGTGCCATCGGAATGGGTGACGTATCGCCCGTCGGCAGTCTCGGGGCAGAGTATTTCAGCGAGGACAAGCTCGCCGTCATACAAGGTCGGATGGCCAATCCTCGCAAGGCGAACGAATTCGTCATGACCGCCGAAGCCGAGCGACTCATGGGCTGGCATGTCGGTCATACGGTGACGATGTACTTCTACACCATTCCTCAAACCTTCCTGCCCGGTTGGGGCACGGCCAAAGTAAAGCCAGCGCTGCGCATCACTGAACACTTGGTCGGTACGGTGGTGCTCAACAGTCAGGTCGTGCTCGACGAGGTCGACCTGTACCCGGCGCCCATGATCTTCACCCCGGCACTCGCGAAACCATTCGTCGTGGCGAATGGCAACTACATCGACTACAACCTCCAACTCGTCCACGGGGCTCAATCGGTGTCAAAGGTCGAACGCGAGATCATCAAGGCACTCCCGAAAGGAACCACCTACACCTTCCACGTCACCTCCGACGTCATCACCCAGGTGAACCGTTCCATCGAACCCGAAGGGATCGCGCTAAGCGTCTTCGGCCTCATCGCAGCTCTCGCCGCGTTGGTGATCACCGGGGGCCTGCTCACACGCACACTGTCAAACGACGACGGTGATTTCGAGGTGCTGCGCGCACTCGGCGCCGGACCCCGAACCGCTGCCGTCGCGGGCGTGCTCGGCGTGATGAGCGCGGTGGTGGCTGGGAGCATCCTTGCGCTCGTCATCGGGGTCGCCTTATCGCCCATCGGTCCGATTGGACCCGTCCGGCCGGTCTACCCTCACGGAGGGATCGGCTTCGACTGGACCGTGCTGGGCGCCGCGTTCGCCTTCTTCGTGCTCGCGCTCGGCGGCGCCGCCGCTTTCTTGGCCCAGCGCCATTCGCGGCGCTCCGCAGTCCAGAAGCAGACGTTTGCGGCGCCCGTTGGTTCCCGGTTGGCCAATGTCCTCGCGAGGGCCGGACTCGTCTTGGCCGGAGTCATCGGTGTGCGCTTCGCGCTCGAACCCGGGAAAGACCGCGACGCCGTGCCGGTTCGCTCGGCCCTGGTCGGCGCAGCTCTCGCGGTAACGATTGTCGTCGCGACGTTGACCTTCGGCAACGGACTCTCCACGCTGATTTCGCACCCATCGCTCTACGGTTGGAATTGGAACCTGGCGTTAACCGGTGATCAAGACGTGCCACCCCAGTCGACCGCGCTGTTGAGTCACGATTCGCTCGTGTCGTCGTGGTCGGGCGTCAGTTACGCCAATGTGCAAATAGACGGCTTGACGGTGCCCGCCCTGATTGCGAAGGCTCATGCGACCGTCGCCCCGCCACTGCTCTCCGGGCATGAGGTTGACGCATCCAATCAGATCGTGCTCGGCGCCCAGACCATGGCTGAGTTGCACAAGCATCTCGGCGACACGGTTATGGCTAGTTACGGAGCACCCCAGGACGCGCCGGTCTATATCGCTCCACTGCCGTTGGTGATCGTCGGCACGGCCACGTTCCCGGCTATTGGTCCCTCAGGGTCACTGCACACCTCGATGGGCGTCGGCGCCATCATCTCGAAGGGCATTCAACCGGCGGCGATGAAGAAGTTCTTCTTCCTCCAAGAACCTTCCGCCACGTTGCAGGGTCCAAAGACCGTCTTCGTTCGCTTTCACCCGGGTGTCTCGACGGCCGCCGGTGAAGCGTTGCTAAAAAAGATCGCGGCGACCGGCAACCGGGCCTTCGCGGCGTTGCCCAACGGCCTCGGAGGAGGCGACAGCGTCATACTGCTCGGCGTCCAATACCCCGCCGAAATCGAGAACTACCGTTCGATTGGCATCACGCCAGCGGTGCTCGCCCTCGCTCTCGCCGCCGGCGCAATGGGCGCGCTCGGCTTCACGCTTAGCACGTCCGTGCGACGGAGGCGCCGCGATCTGGCCATGCTGCGCGCATTAGGTTTCACCAGTCGCCAGCTCCGGTCGGTCGTGGTGTGGCAGGCCTCGGTGAACGGTCTCGTGGGGGTGGTGGCGGGGCTGCCAATCGGCATCTTGTTGGGACGCTGGCTTTGGACACTGTTCGCGCGCCACATCGACGCCGTGCCCGAGCCGACGGTGCCCGTACTCTCAATCGTCGTCGTGGCTTTCGCGACCATGGTGCTGGCAAACGTCGTGGCCGCCCTCCCCGGACGAAGCGCGGCCCACACGTCGACCGCTCGGGTACTCCGCGGCGAGTAACGAAAGGATCATTCCGACCTCGCGAATGTCAACGCTCCGACTTAGATTTCTGCGGTGAATTCATGTTCCAAGGTTTGTATTTACCGCGATTTCCCGGACCACACGCATGCAGTTCGCATCTCAGATAGGCTCCGCCATCCCGCCGGGCATAGTGTTGATCGACCTCACGTTGCACCTTTCGCTGACAGGATCAGAGTGGTGACTTCGAAAGATTGGAACATTCATGAGTGTCGTTCCGTTCACTCTCGAGGGTTTCGAAACGACGCCCTTCACCTCGTCAAGTGGTCGCACACGTGACGTGTACCGAACTGGGAATGGACCTGCGGTCATCATCATCCACGAAGTACCTGGAATCACACTGTTGGTTGCGGCGTTCGGACGGAAGGTGGCCGCCCGGGGCATGACCGCCGTTCTCCCCGACCTGCTCGGCACGCCGGGCAAGCCGGTAACGCTCCCGTACAATCTTTCATCGTTGGCGCGCGCCTGCGTGAGCCGAGAGTTCACCTTGCTCGCTCTCAATAAGACGAGTCCCATCGTCGACCTCCATCGATGGTCAACCAGTTTTGGCTTACGCGTCGCGTCGCGCCATCAACCACCCAGCAACGCCGAGCGAGATGGCGGCATACCCGCAAAGGACAGTGAATCCGACCCACGGGCTGAAGGCGGGCCCGAGATTGAGACCGGGGCGGACAGAAGTCATCACGTTGGTGATCTGCAAGGGCATGAACTTCATGATCGGGTGGCTGATCGATGACGGCAGGGTCTGGATGATGATCGGGATCACGAGTATGGCTCCGATGTACGTCGTGATGGCACCAGCCGAGTGACGAATGATCGTGGCGATGCCCATGGCGAACAGTCCCAAAACCATGAGCACAAGTCCCCCGCCCACGACGGCGCGGAAGACGCCAGTCTGAGAGAGGGTCGCGTGTGGTGCCGGACTGGCGAGCACGGACTGGCCCGCGAAAAAGGCACCGAAGGACAGCAATTCCCCAGCCGCCAGCGAGACTGCCGCGAAGACCGCAGCCTTCGTCGCAAGGACTCGAGGACGATTAGGCACCGCCGCCAGTGTTGAGCGAATGGTGCCCGTGCTGTACTCGGCGCTCATGATGAGCACACCGAGGACACCGACTATCAATTGGCTGAACAGCAGTCCCTTCAGCGAGAGTCCCGTCGGGTCGAACGAGAGTCGATCGCCGAGCGTAAGGGTTTTCCAGCTGTTCGAAACCGATAGGCAGACGATAACGCCGATGCCGACCGTGACCACCGTCATGGCGATCAACGTCCACATCGTGGATCGAACGCTTCGCATTTTGGTCCACTCCGATCGGAGGAGATTGGCGGTTCGGAGGCGCGGACGGAGCGTCTGTGCCGTAGGGCTAATTGTCATGGACATGATTGATCTACTTTCTTGCAGCGAGCGGTTGGGAGAGAACTTCAGTCGTGGACAGAGCGGGGCCGTCCGCTGAGAGGCCATGGAACTCAACGCTGTCCTGTGTGAGCTCCATGAAGGCCTCCTCTAACGACGCCATCTGCGGAGAGAGCTCGTAGAGACGGATGCCCGCATCGCCCGCGCGAGTTCCGATGGCTTCGGCCGAGAGTGCGCTGACCGCCAGGGCCCCGTCATCTTCTTGGACAATGACCGCGCCGGCGTCGACTAGAAGCGTGGAGAGTCGCTGGATTTGAGGAGACCGAACCCGAACGAACTTGCCGGAGCTCTTGGCGATGAAGTCGGTCACCGATCCCGCAGCGATCAACTCGCCCCGACCGATGACTACCAGGGAATCCGCGGTGAGGGCCATCTCGCTCATCAGGTGGCTGGAGACGAAGACCGTGCGGCCCTCGCTGGCGAGTCCCCGAAGGAGATTGCGGACCCAGAGAATGCCCTCCGGGTCGAGACCATTGACCGGCTCGTCAAAGAGGAGCACGCCCGGGTCACCGAGCAGGGCGGCGGCGATGCCGAGTCGCTGACCCATGCCTAGGGAGAATTTTCCTGCTCGCTTGCCCGCCACGTCGGCCAAGCCCACTAGGTCCAGGACTTCGTCGACCCGAGAATGAGGAATGCCATTGGACTGAGCGAGGTACCACAGGTGGTTGAACGCGCTGCGACCGGGATGGATCGCTTTGGCTTCAAGGAGGGCACCCACTTCGCGAAGTGGAACGTTGAGTTCTCGATAGGTCTTGCCGTTGATGGTGGCCAAGCCCTCGCTGGGCGTGTCGAGGCCCATGATCATCCGCATTGTGGTCGACTTGCCCGACCCGTTGGGTCCAAGGAAACCGGTGACCACGCCCTGCTTCACGTCGAAACTCAAATTCCTCACCGCGAACTTGTCTCCGTATCGCTTGGTAATTCCGTGCACTTTGATCACGTCTGCATCTCCTTGTTTCGAACGAGCATCTCAACGCGCTGCCGAGGTGGTGGTACGAGATCAAGTATTCAAGAACACTCCGGCAAAGTCATCAGCCCCGGGGCCAATTCTCGTCGGACCGAAAGTTGCAGATCCCCGTCGCATATGCTGCTCCCGATCATTCGAAAGTTGTACCGGCGCTTCATACTTACGATGAATGCGTCGGGCGCAGACAGTCAGTAGCGTCGAATCATGGCCGCGCCATCGCCTTCGGACGAACTCCATCGACCGCCGTGGCTGGCGCGTGTTACAAAGACCCAATGGATGCGACTGGACGTCATCCTCACGATTCTTTTGATCGTGGGGGCGATGGGGCACATCTTCTTCCTTCCGCGCCACGTCGTACCTGCGTCGCTCGCCGATTCGAAGTGGCTCCTCATCCCCCTGTACCTCGTCGTCACGGTTCCACTTGCGTTTCGACGTCGATGGCCGCTGGCGGTTCTGGCCTTGACGACATGCGCCGTTGTGGTCGTCACGATGATGGGACAGTCGGTACCTCCAGTTCCCTTCATCGCGCTTCCTCTGTACACGGTGACGACGACCTCTCCACGACGCCTGTCATTGAAGGTCCTCGTCGCGGTGGAGAGTGCCGTCGGTGCCTCGATTCTCGTTAGCGTCCTGAATGGACGAGGAGAGGGAAACTCCAGCGCCAATCTCTTGCTTCTGATCGCAGTGTGGTTCATCGCCGACAGCATCCGCACTCGGCGCGTCTATCTCCGCGGCCTCGTCGAACAGGCGGAAGAGAGTCAGCGACTGGAAATTGAAGGGGTCAATCGCGCAATCGTTGAGGAGCGCCTCGAGATCGCCCGAGAACTCCACGATGTGCTGGCTCACAGCCTGAGTGTGATCGCCATCCAGTCGGGCGTTGGACGACACGTCATGGACGACCAGCCCGAAGAGGCCCGAAGAGCCTTGCTCGCCGTCGAGACGACGAGTCGTTCCGCGCTCGACGAATTGCGGCGAGTGCTCGGTGTGCTGCGTCGCCGCGATGACGGCGCCGACCTGGCGCCGACTCCGACCTTGGACGACCTCGAGGCGCTCATCGGCGGAGTTCGCGCTGCGGGTGTCAGAGTCGACCTGATCGTCGAGGGGCTCGTCCCGGCGCTGTCCGCGGGACTACAGCTTGCGGTGTATCGGATCGTTCAAGAGGCCCTCACCAACGTGGTGAAGCATGCCCGTGCGGCAACTACGACGGTAAAACTCTCCTTCCCGATCGGCGAGATCGTGGTTGAGGTGAAGAACAACGGCGTCGCGAAGAGATTCGGAACTATCGGGCGAAGTAGCAATCGAGCACTACTCGAATCGGAAGAGGGCCATGGCATCGTCGGCATGACCGAACGCGCACTCGCGTTTGACGGAACCTTGAGCGCGGTGCATCTGCCCGAAGGTGGCTTCCGCGTCCGCGCACAACTGCCGACCAAGGCTCTCTGATGATTCACGTCGCCATCGTCGACGACCAGGCGCTGATACGTGCCGGTTTCGAGGTGCTCGTGAATTCCGCACCCGATCTCGAGGTTGTCGGACTGGCCGGCAATGGTGAAGAGGCCGTCGCGCTGGTCAGCTTTGCTCGACCAGACGTCGTGTTGATGGACGTTCGCATGCCCCAGATGGACGGGCTCGAAGCAACTCGTCTAATCTTCAACTCACCCTCCGGGCGTGACACGCGTATCTTGATGCTGACGACGTTCGATCTCGATGAGTACGTATACGAAGCGTTACGCTCGGGCGCCAGCGGATTCTTGCTGAAGGACACGCCGCCGGAGGATCTGCTGAGCGCCATCCGAGTCATTGCCGGCGGCGAAGCACTCTTGGCTCCAAGCGTAACGAAGCGGCTCATCGCCGAGTTTGCTGCACGACCGAATGGTACGCCACCGTCCTTAAAGCAACTCGACGTTCTCACCGACCGGGAGCGAGAGGTCATGGTCTCGGTCGCCCAGGGCCACTCCAACGCCGAAATTTCCGAGCTATTGCATATGAGCGTCGCTACGGTGAAGACACACGTGAGCCGTATTCTGTCCAAACTTGGCGCAAGAGACCGCACTCAATTGGTGGTCATGGCCTACCAAATCGGCCTCATCCAGCTCGGGTAGGCGACGGGCAGGCGCGTTCTGGGAATGCGGGTTATGGCTCGTGGCGCGCGCGAGCCTATCTAGACGCTCACGAGCGGCGGAGCCACTGGGCGCAACCTCGGGCCTGTCGAGCCGGTGCTGAATCGAATGGCGACAAGGATTCGGGAGACCACGGGCCCCTCGCCTCGAACTACCCTTTTCAATCGAAGCTGCATACAACGCCACGAACTCACCCAGCTATCAACATTGATAGTGCGAAAATGGCGCACCGACATCAAACCGGGAAGTTCGGTCAATGAGTGGCTGCGGAGTTGGCTCTTGAAAAAAGTAGCAATCTCACTTCGATATCGGAAACTTCCGCCTCCACATTGCGACGGGCAAAATCGCTCGCGCTTTGTGATTGTCGATCCGATCCTTGGGCGACTACCAAACGCCTGGGATAAGTCGAAATCGGGTGCGCGCAACGAACTCTTTGTACGCATCGGGAAAAGCCTTCAATAGGAGTTGCTCTTCCACGCGAATTCGATACACCTGGAGGACGAAGACTCCCAGCGCCCCGATTAAGTATGTGATTCGCGGGTCACTTAATGCCACTCCAATCATCATCAGGAGTTCCGCTTGGTACATCGGATGGCGTATCCATCGATACGGTCCCGTCACTACGAGCGATTGTGCTTCAGGGATTATCGAGAAATTGGAACCCAAACTCACCAGAGCGACCACTGCGAGCGACGCGCCGACAACAGCGGTCAAGAGACCGATCTGGAAAGAGCGCACCGTCGCCTCCCACGCGACGGGTCCCGCTGGCAGGAGCCCTACTCCCACCAAGAGAAAACTAGCGACCATAGAGGCCCCGAACACCCTCGCGCGACCATCACGCAACCGAGGACCAGTCGTTGTCCCAAGGATGACGGCCGCACCTAGCACGAAAGCCCCGTAAAGGATCTCCCGCACGACATTGACCGCCATGGGCCAACTCGGGAGCGCCGTCATGAGTATTGCTCCACGTACGGCGTCAGCGGCCTCGGCGACACCCAGCCAACCCAAGATTGCCGCGGGCACGAACGCGATGAGCGCCTGCGTTACCACGTCACGACGCCGTCGCTCAATTCCCGTTGCGCATCTCGAGACGCCACTCCTGTCAGCCCACAGCACGCGCACGCGTCCCACCTACAGGGCTCTTAGGGGAATGCGCCGCCGCCCAAACCAGTGGACGTGACGCCTTTCTCGGTATCAGAGATTGATGTGGCCTTAACAGTGCCACCTTTCTCCTTCTTCCCTTGCACCGTGACGGTGTCGCCGGGCTTCAACCCGGCGATCGTCGTTGAAGCGTTTCGGTCCACCGTTGTTGAAGAGCTCACTTTGACCGCAATGAGCGAGCCGCTGGAGGTCGTCACGTACAGCGTGTTGCCCACGATATCGGTCACGGTTCCCGACGTCTGCTTTGCTTGCGCCGTGGCGATCGCACTCAATCCGCTTGTTCTGCCCGCCGCGCCGGAACCGAACAGGCTGCTAACAGATGTCGAGGCGGAAGACGATGACTGACCGCGCTGCAGAAAGGCTCCGAGCCACAGTCCCGCGACCACCAGTAACAACGCTGAGAGCACCGTGACAAACCACGGCGCGCGGAACCCCTTCGATGACGCGTGTTGGGGCCACTCTTCAGATTCGTCGCCGAACAAGATGTCGAACCGCTCATCGTTCACATCGTCTGCCAGTTCTTTCGTCATCGCGACCTTCTTTCATTCACTATTCGTATCGAAGCGCGTCGATCGGACGCAGTGACGCGGCTCGATGGGCTGGGTAGAATCCCGCCACGATGCCCACGGAGATGGCGACGCCCAGGGCAAGCGGGATGGAGTATGACGCCAGGACCGGCGTCACACCGTCAATCTTGAAGTGCGATACCAAGATGCCCGCGAATGCACCGAAGATACCGCCGAGGAACGAAATGAGTGTCGACTCAATCAGAAATTGCGTGAGTATGACTCGTCTTCGAGCGCCAATCGCCTTTCGGATACCGATCTCACGCGTCCGCTCGGTAACGGTAACGAGCATGATGTTCATCACACCGATCGCGCCAACGAGGAGCGACACCGCCGCCACCCAACCCAAGAGTGCCGTAAAGGTCTTGGAACTCGACGTCGCGGTCGAGAGCAGACTTGCAGAGTCGATCACCGTGAAGGGCAGATTCGCCACCGTCGTGTCGTTAAGAGAGGCCAGCGTGCTCTCGACTTCACTCTCGGCCAGTGACAATGTCGTGGAGGACTTGCCTTGGACCAGCAAATCCGAGAAGGTCTCTGATTCGCCGGTGAGTTGGTCTTGCACGGCGGTGTAAGGAGCAATGGCAACGGCGTCTTGGTTACTCAGGCCGCTTGAACCCTTGGAAGCGAGCAGACCCACGACGGTGAACTCCGAAGACCCGAGTTGAATCTGTTTGCCCAGGGGGTCAGATCCGGTGGCGAAGAGTGCGCTCGCGACGGACGTGCCGATGTCAATCACTGGTACGCGATTCGTGACGTCGGCGTGAGAGATTGACCGGCCCGCCGACACCGTGTAGTTCTCGGCGGAGAGGTACGAGGCGGTCGAACCGATGACCGACGTTGAGTAACTCGACCCTTCGTAGGCGGCGGTCACACTGGTGGTCACTACGGGCGACACCGACTTCACGTCGGGATCGTTCAGGGAGTTCGACAACGCGCTCACCGAAGCGGTGTTGAGGGTCGAGTTTCGAATCTGCGTGCCACTCGATGAACCCGAGCTCCTACCACTGAAGACAGTCAGGGTGTTGGACCCCAGACTCTCGATCGACTTTTCGATGGACTGTGAACTCCCGGTGCCGATGGCTAGCAACACGATTACCGACGCGACACCGATGAGGACCCCGAGCATCGTGAGCAACGTTCGCAACCAGTTCGACCCGATGCCTCGAACGGCCATGACGAGATTCCCAATCGCCGTCGCCATTAGCTCTCGACTCCGCCGTCCCCGAAGGAGTAGCGACCTGATGGGGCCAGTTCATAGGACACCGCGGACGAAGCGTCCTGCGGGCGATCACTTACGATCTCACCATCGCGCAATACCACGACGCGCGAAGCGTACGCGGCAATATCGGGCTCGTGAGTAATCATGACGATTGTGCGACCTTGATTGTGGAGACCCGTGAAGAGCGACATCAACTCAGCGGATGAGCGAGAGTCGAGATTGCCCGTTGGCTCGTCGGCCAAGATAAGCGAAGGGTTGGTGCACATCGCACGCGCGATGGCCACCCGCTGCTGTTGGCCGCCTGATAACTCACTTGAAAAGTGACTGAGACGATCGCCGAGTCCCACCATGCCCAGGGCGACCAGTGCTCGCTCACGACGCTCAGCGGGTTTCACGCCCGAGTAGGCCATGGGTAACTCGACGTTGTGAATCGCGGACATTCGCGGAATTAGATTGAACCCTTGGAAGACGAAACCAATCTTCTTGTTTCTGATCCGAGAAAGGGCCAGGTCATCGAGATGACGGATGTTCACGCCGTCCAGACGATAGTGACCGCTGGTCGGCACGTCCAAACAACCGACAATGTTCATCAACGTTGACTTGCCTGATCCAGAGGTACCCATGACCGCGACGAACTCGCCCTTTTCGACGACGAGAGAAATGCCGCGTATCGCGAGCACCTCGACGCCGCCCATCGTGTAGCTCTTCACGATGTTCTTCAACGCGATGATCGGTTCTGGATTCCTCGCATCGATGACCTCGTGGTCGGGTGCTTCGAGCTCACTCGAGACGATCACGGTGTTCCCCCACCAAAGCCACCGCCGCCAAAGCCGCCGCCTGTTGCACCAGAGGATCCCGAGCCGGTCGTCGCGCCGACCGACGCGGTGGGCTCGACGACGGTCTCGCCTTCGCTGAGCCCGCTCGTGATCTGCGTGAAGGATGTGCCCACTATTCCGAGGGTCACCGCGACGGTCTTCTGCACGCCCTTACTCAGTACCTTTACCGTGGAGACGCTCCCGGTCGTCGTGATCGCCGCGCTCGGCAGCAAGAGAACGTTCGACGCGGACTGCACCACGATTGCCGCCTCTGCGGTCATGCCATCCTTGAGCGATTTCGGCGCGTGTTCGAGAGCGATCGTGACGGGGTATTCGACAACGTTGTTGGCCACGGAAGACACCTGCGACACCGACGTCACCACACCGCTCACTTCAGTGTTCGGGAGGGCTGCCAGGGTCAACGACACTGTCTGGTGCACCTCAATCTTGATCGCGTCAGCCTCGGCCACGTTAGCCACCAGTTGGAACGCACCAATACTTTGGATGGTGACGAGCGCCGAACTCGACGAAGAGCTCGAAGACGACGAACTGGAACTCGACGAAGTAGTACCGCCGCCGCTCACTGTCTGGCCCACCGAACCATTCACTGCGGTCACCGTGCCACTGATAACGGCCACCAGTTGCGTCTCTTGAAGTGACTTTTCATCCTGTTCGAGGGTCGTCATATCTTGGGCAATGGCTCCCTGGTCTTGCACGAAGCCGACTTTGCTTTGGGAAATCGTGGACTTGTCCTGCGTGATGGTCGACTTGTCCGCTTGAATGCTCGACGAGGACACCTTCATGTTCGCCCGATCGACTTTCACCGCTAGCTCTTGCGCCGTGATGCTCGACTGATCTTGCGTGATCTGATTCTCATCTGAGTTGACTTGGGCTTGATCGGTAGTGATTGCCGCACTGTCGACAGAACACGAGGACTTGGCGGTGGTCAGCGTCACGCCCATTGCTGTACTGGTGCCCGCACTGTTGGTCGCCTCGATCGTAAACAGGTACGTCGTATCGGCGCTGAGACCAGTAATCGTTGTCGACACCTGCATCGCGGTATTACTCGCGGTGAGCGTCGCGATACCTGACGCCGATCCGTAGCCGGCGGTCGTTCCGTACACGAAGTAGTACGTCGTGATCGCTCCGTTGGGATCCACGGTGGCGTTCAGTACCGCCGAGGAGGTTGATATTGACGTCGCCGAATCGGTGGCCACCGAAGGGGCCGAACCCGTTGACGCCGTCACCGAGCCCGAGCCGACACCGGAAGAGCCCGGACCCGACGACGCCGCGGGACAGCCAAGACTTTCATCAGAGTTGTACGTGGCCGTTGCGTTCGCAAGTGTTACTTCGTCGTTGCTCTCCTTGGTTTCTTCGGTGGTGAGCTGGTTCTGGTCGTTCGTCAACTGCTGTTCGGAGTTGTCGAGAGTCTCTTGATTCTGATCTTGTTGGACCTGCGTTCCCCCCGCTTCGGCGGTGGCGAGCGTTGACTTATCTTTCGCTAGCGACCGCTCGTCGATCGCGTATGCAGTGCGGGCGTCCGCGTAATTCATCTTCGTCAACTTGAGTGACGTCGTTGCTTGTTCGACTGCTGAACTCTGAGATGTCGCGTCAACGCTTGCGAGGACCTGGCCCGCCTTGACCTTTTCACCAACACTTGCTGTCAGTGTTGCGAGTGTGCCACCGGAGACGAAGTTCTCGTCGGCGGTTCTCACCGTCGAGAGATTGCCCGACGCCGAGACGCTGGCCTGCACGGTTCCTCTGGTCACCTTGACGGTCCGTGTCACCGTCGCGCCCGACGACGACGACGAGTGGTAGATCGAAAAGAAGGCGAACGCGGCGGCGATGGCGACCGTGATGGCCAGCGCGATGTTGCCCACGCGCTTGCGCGAGAAGAAACCGGATGCCTTAGTGCTCATATCTATATCTCCGTTAATTGGGTTTCTGAGGGGTGAGGTGCGAAGGTACGACGGGACTACGTGCTCTTAGGAGGCGGCTTGGGAAGCAGCGACGAGCACGCCGAGTACGCCTTCTTATACGCCGAACTCGAGGTGGACGTGACGACGGACGAAGACGACTTGGCACCATAGGATCCCTTGGCAAGTGTCACGTGATGGAGCGTCATGCAGTTGCGAAACGCCGCGAACGCTGTCGATCCAGTTCGTGGAGGTCCCGAACCGCCAAATTGCGAGCCCGCTGGCAGCAGGTGCGAGCACGCCTTGATTGCCTTTTGATACTTCTTGCTGATCTTGAATCCGCCCGTTGCCCCGCCACCGGAAGGAAACGTTCCCGAAGGCGCACCGCCGGGCGGCCCGCCCGACCCGGGGAATGAATTCTTAACCCCGTGCTTCGTCATACATTTCTCAAATTTCTTCAGCGCTTTCTTGGTCGATGTCTTTGCCGTGGCCTTAGAGGACGCCGAAGCGGCACTTCCTCCAACGATGAGTGCGCCTCCCGAAAGCGCCACGACGAGAACGACTGCGAGTGCCGAACAGAAGCCGACTCGAACTCGACGTGAACTATGCGCATTGTCTGACGTCAAATCACGGTTGGTCATGGCGACAGTATGCGAGGCGAATCTGGAGAATCGGTGAAAGCGCGATAATGATTACCTGGACAACTAAACCCTCCGCGCGGACCGTGACGTCATCAGCAAGATGAATTGAGGCTCTCCACGCCTGTTTCTTATACAATCCCCAGAATCGCCTGCCATACTTCGGCGGTGGTCATCGAGATACTTTCAGTCGAGGACGACGACAATCTCGCATACGTCATTTTGACGACGCTACGACTCAGTGGCTTCAGCGCCACGCGGGCGGAGAATGGCAACGAAGCACTCCGCCTCGCACTCGACGTCGAGAAGCCCGACCTGATCGTTCTCGACGTCATGCTCCCAGATCTCAACGGATTCGAGGTGTGTCAGCGACTTCGAGAGGCGGGTTCCACGACCCCGGTCATCTTCCTCACCGCTGCCGATTCGGTGGGCGACAAGGTGCGAGGTCTCGTCATCGGTGGTGACGACTACCTAGCTAAGCCGTTCAGTGGCGAAGAGCTCATTGCGCGAATTAGAGCCAAGCTTCGTCGGGTGGGCAAAACGCCGGAGAACCATCCTCTCCGTGGGCATGACATCATCCTGGATGATGAATCCCACACGGTAACGAAAGGCGGCGAACTCATCGAACTTTCGCCGACCGAGTTCCGTCTCTTGCGATTCCTCATGTCACACGCCGGAACAGTCTTGAGCCGCTGGCAAATTCTGGATCATGTCTGGAGCTACAGCTACGAGGGGGACCCCACGATTGTCGAGTCGTATGTGTCCCAACTTCGTAAGAAGATTGATACGGCACCACCGTCGATGATTCGAACGGTACGGAGTATCGGCTACCGATTCGAACGAGGGTGACGCCAAGATGAAGCTTCGCGTCAGACTTCTGAGCGCCACGATGGCCTTCATCGTGGTCGCCACGTTCCTGGGTCTGTTGCTGGTTCATTCGGTACGGACCTCAGAGATACGACAGGTCGATCAGCAACTCGAGACATTTCTCCCAGCATCGCGCATCGCGGGGAACGCCAAGCCGCCTGCGCGCCCGGCGAGCGGCTCCACGCCACCAGTCTTTAACGCCAATCGCTACAGTGCGCTCTACCTGGCGATCATCATCAACGGCACTCGAAGGGTCCTCTCAACACCGCTCGGCACCAAGCACGCGTCACCCGATCTTCCGACGAAGAACACGACGTCGCTCCACCACGCGACAATCGTCACGGTGGGATCAACGACAGGTTCACTTACGTGGAGGGCAATTCGCGTCACTTTGCCGCGTGTTCACGGCGAGGTCCTCGTCGCCGTGCCGCTCAACCAGGTCAACGCGACAATGAGGTTCTTACAGCTCTCCCTGCTCTTGACGGGCGTCATCATTCTCGCGGTACTCACAGCAACGGGGGTTTGGATTACGCGGCTCGGACTTCGTCCGATCGCCGAGGTCACCGAGGTTGCCGAAGCCATCGTCGAAGGTGACCGAACGAGGCGCGTCGCGGGGGGACAACAAGGGACGGAAGCAGGAAGGCTTGCACGCGCCTTCAATGTGATGCTCGACGAGCAGCAGGATCTAGAGTCGCGCCTTCGACAATTCGTCGCTGACGCGTCGCACGAGCTTCGCACGCCGGTTTCGGTCATTCTGGGCATTACCGAACTCTGGCGTCGAGGTGAGTTGAGAAGTGGCGATCAGCGCGACGAGGCCATTCATCGCATTGGCGTCTCCGGCACTCAGATGGGGAGGCTCGTTGAAGATCTCCTCCTCCTAGCTCGCCTCGACGAAGGTCGCCCCCTTGAGAATCAACCAGTTGATTTGACGCGTGTGATTCACGACGTCGTGGCTGACGCCGTGACCACCGACCCCACACGAAACATCGTGCTCGACGCGCCACACTCTGTCGTCGTGCAGGGCGATGAGGCAAGTCTCCGCCAGATTGCTGTGAACCTCGTTCACAATGCTATTCGCCATACTCCGCACGACGCTCACGTGCGCATCCGCGTATTTGAGCGCGGGGACGCGGCACTACTTGAAGTGCAGGACTCAGGACCCGGTATGACTCACGAAGGTGCGGCACGCGCCTTCGATCGGTTCTGGCAAGCCGATTCAAGTAGATCCCGGGCGGGGGCAGGTTTGGGCCTCGCCATCGTTCGAGGCATTGTGGATGCCCACCACGGTGAAGTCTCCTTCTCGTCGGACGTAGCAACAGGTACCCGAGTGACCGTGAGCCTTACTCTTCGGACACCTTGACGGGCAATCGGAGTGAGTTCATGTGAGTTCAGTTCGACGTCACTCTAGCGGCGGAAGGAGGCCGCTCGACTCCGAGCTCCAACTCTCGTGCATCCTCTCGAGTGATTCGCCCTGAGAAAGGTGGAGAGCGAATCATTTGAGAGGATTCCTCCAGGTGAAATACCCACTACTCACGCGAGCCGCGTGAGTGAGCTGTCACGGCGGTGGTGGAACGCCGTAAAGACCACAAGTCAGACTGAGCCGCGGTCACAGCCATCTCGATACCGTTCGGCATGTCGCATGAGACCTTTCGAACCTGGGTTCGGCGAACGCAAAGCGACCCTGGCGTCCGCGGTGGATATCGAAAATGGGTCCGGTCCGGCAGACGCTGCGCGGCACCGATGGCGTTGATCCGAAGATTGAACGACTCCTTCGGGGTTGCCTGCGGGTCCGAGGTCACCCCGACCTCGTTTACTGAAAAGATAGCCAATTTGGATGATAGGAACATCCATGAGTGTCGTCCCGTTCGCCCTCGACGGTTTCAATATGGAACCATTTACGTCCTCAACCGGTCGTACGCGTGACGTCTATCGCGCGGGCACCGGGCCGGCGGTCATCATCATCCACGAAATACCGGGTATCACGCCACTGATCGCAACCTATGCTCGGAAAGTGGCCGACCGAGGTATGACCGCAGTTCTGCCCAATTTGTTGGGCACCGCGGGAAAACCGATGACGGTTCCCTACGCGCTCTCATCCTTGGCTCGCGCTTGCGTCAGCAAGGCGTTCACGCTCCTAGCCCTCAACAAGACGAGCCCAATCGTCAATTACTTGCGCGAGTTGGCAGTTCATGAACGTGAGGCACATGGCGGACCCGGTGTTGGCGCCGTGGGCATGTGTCTCACCGGCGGCTTCGCGCTGGCCATTTGCGTCGAACCGTCGGTCGTCGCGCCGGTAATGAGTCAGCCGTCGCTCCCCTTCCCCACTAACTCCGAACATCGCCGCGCGCTCGGGCTCTCCGACGCGGATTTGGCGGTCGTTCAACGAAGGACGACCGAAGACCTCTGCGTCATGGGACTGCGCTTCAGTGGGGACACGAAGTCACCGGCCGAGCGCTTCACCCGACTGCGAAAAACGCTCGGCGACAAGTTCGTGAGTGTGGAGATCGACTCGTCACCCGGCAATCCGTGGGGCTACAAGAGGTCCGCCCATTCGGTGCTGACCGACGACTACTCGGACGAGCTCACCTCGCCGACGCGCCGCGCCCTCGACGGCGTGCTCGAATTTCTCGCGTCGAGATTGGGCGTCGAGCCCGCACGCCAGGGTCCCGAGGACTGAGTGGCGACGTGACGGCGAGTATCTGGGGAATGACGCCCCAGCAGTCAATCCTCTTCGAATGCGATCGGCGAAGCCGCGAGGACGTGGTTGGCGACTGCATCGCGATTCTCAACGGCCACTCGTTCGACGATCACTTTCTGCGCGTCATCGGTGGACCGAGCGCCGAGATCGTCCTCGACGATCGCGCGGGCGGCGTCCACGGCTACTGGCCCCGAGTGTGGGCGGCCCGAGGTCTCTTACACGTGTGGGACGACGTGGCCATCGACGCGATCGTCGAATCCACCGCGAACGATTCGTGGCGGGTTCGCGAGATGTCGGCCAAGGTGATCGCGCGACATCGGGTGAAACCGGCGATCGACGCGGTCGTCACGCTCCTGGATGACGACAACGCTCGCGTGCGAGCGGCGGCCCATCGGGCCTTCCACGCGATTGTCGAGTCGTAAATTCCGTAGACGGCGACAAACGCATTCGTGTCCTGGTAGCCAGAATGTCTCAGGGCGCCTCGATGTCGGCCAACTGACTCGCGATGAGGCTTTGGTCCTCCGGATCGGCGATGACCTCGACGAGACGACTCGCCAACGCGGCCCAATGGTTGAACTCTTCGACGTTGCCGAGAGCCGCGAACGCTCGCGCGACGCCCTCGGCGGTTGAGGCCACCAACCAGTGCGGGCTCTCACTCTCCTGGGCGACCGAATGAGCGCGTTGGGCGAAGAGAATCGCTAACTCACCGTCACCGAGCGCCGCGGCCGCCCGAGCAACCATCCAATCGCTGACGATCCATTGCTCCACCGCTCCCGCGTTCAACCAGTGATAGCGAGAGGCGAATGCGGCCGTCAACAACTCGACGTCGTCATCGGAATCACGCGTCGCTTCCAGCAGTTCCCAACACCGATTGAAGAGTTGCGTCGCCAACTCTCGGTCGTCCAATTGGGCCACGACGAGAGTCTAAGTGGCTCCCATACTGGCCGAGTGAGGCCCGGGCCATCTTCAACTTGGCACCAGTTCGAACCAGATCAAGACCACCGGAGTCTGATCATCGATTATCTCGCCCTCCGCAGTCCAGAATCGACGATGGCCCTCGCGCCACCCTTCCAAAGACTCGTCACCCTCGCCCTCGGCTCGGGCGAACGCCCACGGAACCTCGATGAAGGGCACCGTCATAACGTCCACGACAACCACCGTCGCGATGCGTTGCGTTTCGTCGTCGACGAGAGCCAGCAATTCTCCCACCAACTCCAATTCCTCGTTCTCTCTCACGTAGTCGAGCAAGAGTCCTGCGGTCGCTCGTTTGTACCCATCGAGAATGAGATGATTGAGACGCCTTCGCATCGCACCCGGCGAACCGATTTCGAGAGCTCGAAGACCATCCACCATCGGAAACGACATATCAGCTCCTTCGACTCTTATTTCGACGCCACAATCTACGTCGAGTCTCAGAGGGCCTTCTGAGTGTTCTCGGTCCCACAGATTTCTCGCGATAATCTCGCTCCATGTCGCCGCTGCTGATCACTGTATTGGTCGCCGCCGCAGCGTGCGCCTTCGCGTGGGTGGCGTCGCTCGCCACGGGCGACACGTCGTGGGTCGATCGAATGTGGTCGATCGTCCCGGTCATCTACCTGTGGGTCTTTGCGGCCAAAGCCAATTTCGACAACGCGCGGCTCGACGTGATGGCCGCATTAATCACGGTTTGGGGAGCGCGCCTCACGTTTAACTTCGCTCGAAAAGGCGGCTACAGCGGAGTCGAGGACTATCGCTGGGCCGTACTGCGTTCATCCATGCGACCGTGGCAGTTCCAGCTCTTCAACCTGTTTTTCATCGTGCTGTATCAGAACGCCCTCTTGGTGTTGATCACCCTTCCCGCCTGGACCGCCTATCAGCATCGATCCACTCCCTTCGGCCCGATCGACCTTCTGTTGACGTTGCTCTTCCTTCTCTTCAACATCGGTGAAACGGTCGCCGATCAACAGCAGTGGAACTTCCACCAATGGAAGATCGCCGAGGTCCACGCCGGCCGTACGCCGAACCCTCGATTCCTCCAGAGCGGTCTCTTTCGATTCTCGAGGCACCCCAACTATTTCTTCGAACTAGCCCAGTGGTGGGTGGTATTCCTCCTGGGCGCGGTGGCGGCCCGGTCGGTTCTGGAATGGACCGTGATCGGTCCCGTTCTCTTGACGTTGCTTTTCGTCGGATCGACGCGTTTCACGGAGAAGATCTCACTCTCGCACTATCCCGAGTACGAACTCTTCCAACGCTCGACCTCGGCGGTCGTACCGTGGTTCGCGCACAGCGTCGCCATCGTGCAGGTGTCCGAGCCAGTAGTTCAGGCGAGAGCTCCACTCGATTGAGCTGAAGTTCGAGGTGAACCAGTCGAGCAGTCCCCTTCGTGCGCCTCTATACACTCGCAGTGTGCAACCACAGAAGATCATTCTCTATTACGGTTTCACGCCGCTCCACGATCCCGAGGCCATTCGACTGTGGCAGCGAACGCTCTGCGAAAAACTCTCGCTCCAGGGTCGGATACTGATCTCGCGCCACGGCATCAACGGCACGCTCGGCGGCGATGTCGAAGATTTGCGGCGTTATATCGCCATCACCAAAGAGTTCCCTGGTTTCAGGGGAATCGACTTCAAGTGGTCCGAAGGATCGGCCGCCGACTTCCCTCGTCTCCGGGTTCGCGTTCGTGACGAGATCGTCTCTTTTGGCGCCTCCGGAGAGTTGGAGGTCGACCAGTTCGGCGTCGTCGGGAGCGGCGTCCATCTCAAACCCCAGGAGCTCCACGAGTTGGTCGATCGGCGCGGCGACGACGTCGTCTTCTTTGACGCCCGGAATGCCTTCGAGGCCGAGATCGGTCGTTTCAAGAACGCCGTAGTCCCCCACGTACGCGCGACGCGCGACTTCGCGTCCCTCCTCGACAGCGAGCGCTACGACCACCTAAAGCAGAAGGCCGTCGTCACGTACTGCACCGGCGGCGTGCGGTGCGAGGTTCTCTCGGCGCTGATGACCCGACGGGGATTCGAGGAGGTCTATCAAATTCACGGCGGCATCGTGCGCTACGGCGAAACCTATGGGGACGACGGACTCTGGGAGGGATCGCTGTACCTCTTCGACGCGCGCATGCATCACGAATTCAGCGACCACTCAAGAGTGATTGGTGCCTGCGAACGATGTGGCGCGCCCACCAGTCAGTTTCACAACTGCGCGAATCTGGCCTGCCGCAAACTGATACTTCTCTGCGGTGAGTGCGAAGGCGACAACGTCGCCACGGCATGCGCACCGCATCATCGCGACAACGATGTGGTTGAGGTCGGGTCGAGTTCGCAGTTCTGACCACGGCCGCGAAATGAAATTCCCCCGGCGAGCAACGCCCGCCGGGGGATTCGTGGCCGTCAATTACGACGGCGCTACGAACTAGTGCTTGTGGTGATGGAAGGACTTTCCGTGGCGATGGCCGGATCCTTGGTTGTTGCCTTGGTTGTTGCCTTGGTTGTTGCCTTGGTTGTTGCCTTGGTCGTTACTTTGGCTGTCGCCGTGGTCGTCACCGTTTCCGGATGAGACGAAGATGTTCACGGAGTTGGCGTTCAAGGTGCCCACGGTCGTGCCCGGAAGGCCGACGGCGGTGATCTTGGCCCCCATGACAACGGCGCTGAGCGAAGAGGGAGCGCCACCCGAGGTGTAGGTCGTGGTCCCGG
>Ga0208586_1000023_pt1 | contig 58679 bp, 59 predicted proteins | sample NGESurshal072012_6_FD_184471 | JGI IMG/M metagenome (GOLD analysis project Ga0208586, IMG submission 184471) | Arctic peat soil microbial communities from Barrow, Alaska - NGEE Surface sample 53-3 shallow-072012 (SPAdes) | ecosystem: Environmental > Terrestrial > Soil > Wetlands > Peat ... | reverse complement strand
AGATGTGAAAGACAGCTCTCGAGGTAAGGAGCGGTCGTTCGGATATCCATCCGTCGCCCAACCCACTTCGACGGAAAGGAGATATCCATGTTCAAGTCCCTACGGTTGGCTCTCGCGCTCTTCTTGAGTGCGCTGGCCCTACCCCTCGTTACCGCGGACAGCGCCGGTGCCGCGACGAAACCGAGTTGCGTTGTCTCGCTGTCGCCCACGGCCACCGAGACGCTCTACGCCGTCGGTGCCGGCAAGCAGGTCCAAGCGGTCGACAAAGACTCCGACTACCCAACGACCGGCCTGCCCACCAAGCGAATCGATGCACTGAATCCGAGCGTCGAAGCGATCATCGGCATCTGCAAGACCTCGGCGGCCCACCCCTCGTCGAAGCCTGACCTGGTCATCATTTCCTTTGACGCCAACGACATCAAGGAGAAGCTCGCCGCGCTCGGAATAAAAGTGCTCAATCAAACACCGCCAACCAATTTGGCCGGAGCTCTTTCGCAGATGGAGCAACTCGGCACGCTCACCGGTCACGCGAAGAAGGCCGACGCGTTGGCCGCCTCGATCAAGAAGACCATCGCCGCGGACATCGCCTCGGTGCCAAGGCACCCGGGCAAGTCCCTCACCGCGTACTACGAACTCGACACGACCTTCTACTCCCTCACGAGTTCAACGTTCGTCGGTTCGTTGCTGAAGTCTCTCGGCGTGGTCAACATCGCCGACGCGAAGAACACCACGGCCGACGCGGGCTACCCGCAGTTGAGCGCCGAGTACATCGTCAGCGCGAATCCCAAGATGATTTTCTTGGCCGACACCGTCTGCTGCAAGGCGTCGGCGTCCACTGTGGCCAAGCGACCCGGTTTCTCCAAGGTCGCGGCCGTCGAGGATCACGAGGTGATCGGACTGAACGACGACGTCGCCTCTCGTTGGGGCCCGCGCTTGAGCCTCTTGGTGAATGAGCTCACGGCGTCGGTGAAGGGCGCGCTGAAGAATCCCAAGCTCTGGAAGTAGCTGATTGAGTTCCAATCCGCCCACGAAACGTCGAGTGGCGTTGGTCGCGGCCGGCACGGTCGTGGCGCTCTTCGTCGCGATCGTGTGCGGATTGGTGGTCGGACCGACGTCGCTGCCCACGTGGCGAGTGGTGGGCAACATATTCGCGCACGTGGGCATCGGACACAACACGCTCACGCCGCTGCAATCGACCATCGTCTGGACGCTCCGAGCACCACGCATGGTGATCGGGCTGCTGGCCGGATCGATGTTGGCGGTCGCCGGCGGTACTTACCAGGGGGTCTTTCGAAATCCGCTGGCCGATCCCTACCTACTCGGCGTCGCCTCCGGCGCCGGGCTCGGTGCCACGTTCGCGATCATCGACATCAGCCACGGCAACGGCACGCCGACCTGGACGCCGCTGCTGGCGTTCGTCGGTGCCCTGGGCGCGGTGATCGTGACGTGGCTGATCGGCGGACGCTCCATGCGTTCGAATACGTCGACCTTGATCCTGGCCGGTGTCGCGGTGGCGTCGCTACTCACCAGTGCGCAGACCTTTCTCCAACAGCAGTCGAGTGCCGGTTCGATCACGCGGGTCTACATCTGGCTGCTGGGTTCGCTCGCCAGTGCCGGGTGGGGCACGGTGGGGCTCGTCCTGCCGTACGTCGTCGTCTGCATCATCGTCTGCGTCGGCGCCGGTCGGGCCCTCGACGTCATGAGCGTCGGTGAAGACGAATCGCGCTCCCTCGGCGTGCCGGTTCGGCGCGTGCGCTTCATCGTGATCGCGGCCTCGTCGCTCGGCACGGCGGCCATCGTCTCTGCCGTCGGGTTGATCGGCTTCGTCGGCATCATCGTGCCGCACATCGTGCGGCTCCTCGTCGGCACGTCCTATCGGCGAATACTTCCGATCTCGGTGATCTTCGGTGCCGCCTTTCTCGTCTTCGCCGACACGATCGCTCGAACGGTGATCGCGCCCTCGGAGTTGCCGCTCGGAGTGGTGACCGCGTTGATCGGCGCACCGGTCTTCGTCGTCATCCTCAGCCTGCGTCGTCCGGTCGCGGTATGAGTTCGGTCGAGCTGGTTGAACTGAGCGTGCGCGCGGGCGCCAAGGTGATCGTCTCGAACGTGTCGTTGGCGATCGAGCCCGGGACCTGGTGCACGATCATCGGACCGAACGGGGCCGGTAAGACGACGCTGGTCGAGACCGTTGCCGGTCTTCGACGTCCGTCGCACGGCTCGGTGTCGATACTCGGTGAGAGCATCGCCGACTTGAACGAACGCGAACGCGCCCATCGCGTGGCCCTGGTACCGCAGCATCCGGTCGTGCCCGCGGGAATGAGCGTCTATGACTACGTCGCCCTCGGACGCGTGGCCCATCACGGACTGTTCCACCCGCCCAGCGCCGGTGATCGCCGGGTCGTCGAATCGGTCCTCGAGAGACTGTCCCTGGTCGATTTCCGCGAACGCGACGTGGCGACCCTCTCGGGGGGCGAGCGCCAGCGCACGGTGCTCGCGAGAGCCCTCACGCAGTCGACCATGGTCGTGGTGCTGGACGAACCGACCACCGGGCTGGACCTGCGTCACCAGATGGACCTGCTCGAACTGTTGAAGGGCGAAGTCCACGAGTGCGGTCTCACCATCGTGGCCACGCTGCACGACCTCACGTTGGCCGGACAGTTCGCTGACCGTCTCGTCCTGCTCGACGGGGGCGAGGTAGTGCTCGACGGCGCGGCCGCGGTGGTGATTCGCAGCGACGAGCTGGCCCAGCGCTACGGCATGGCACTGCGCGTCGTCGACGTTGACGGATCCGACGTCGTCGTGCCGGTTCGTCACACCCCCCACGTGAACGGCGCGTGAACTTCGAAGGGCGCAAGGGCCATCACTTAGACTTGTCCAAAGCAACGAAGGGAACCACGTGCGACGCACGCGAATCGTAGCCACCATCGGTCCGGCCTCCGAGAGTGACGAGGTGCTCAAGGCGCTGGCCGTGGCCGGCGTGGACGTCTTTCGGCTCTCCTTCGCCCACGGCGACATCCCCTCCGGGATCGCGCGACTCCGTCGACTACGCGCCCTGGTGCCCGACCGCGCGATCATGGTCGATATCCCCGGCCCCAAGATCCGGGCGGGCTCCTTCGGCACCTCGCCGGTCGTGCTCAGCGTGGGTGACGAGATCGAGCTGAGTGAGGGTTTCGACGAGACCTCGAGCGTGAATCACATCGTCGTGGAACGTATTCACGTATTGGCGCAACTGAACGAGGGCGACAAGATTCACATCGGTGACGGCGGGGTGTCGCTCCTGGTCGAGCGCACCGGATCCAAGGCCCGCGCTCGGGTCACCTCCGGCGGGACCGTAATGGGCAAGCCCGGCCTGTCGCTGCCGTCGTCGTTGCTGAACGATCGCCTGCCCACCGACGACGACCGCGAACGCCTTGAAGCGCTGCACACCGAGTCCTTCGAGATACTCGCGGTCTCCTTCGTGCGATCGGCCTTCGATATGGTCTCGGTTCGCTCGGCGCTGGGGCGCGACGACGTCATGCTGATGGCCAAGATCGAGACCGGCGAGGGCGTGGAGAACCTCGACGAGATCATCACGGTCTCCGACGCCATCATGGTCGCGCGCGGCGACCTCGGGGTGCGAATGCCGATCGAAGAGGTCCCGCACCTCCAGAAGGAGATCGTGCGACTCGGCGTGCGCTTCGCCCGACCGGTGGTGGTGGCCACGCAGATGCTCGAATCGATGACGCACTCCCAAGTCCCGACACGCGCCGAAGTGACCGACGTCGCCAACGCGGTCCTCGACGGCGCCAGTGCGGTCATGTTGAGCGGTGAAACGGCGATCGGCGACGACCCCGTCGCGACGGTGACCACGATGGACCGCATCGTTCGTCGCGCCGAAGAGTATTTCGACTATCAGGGATGGGGCGCGGGCCTCGGCGTCCAGCAGATTGGCACCGGGACGCGCTCGACGCGCGTCACCGCCGCGATCACCGGCGCCGCCTGGCGCGCCGCGATGGAAGAACAGGCCGTGGCGATCGTCGCGTGCACCCGTTCCGGCATGACCGCTCGGGCCATCTCGCGTTTTCGACCGCCCATGCCGATCGTCGCGATCACGCCGAGTGCCGCGACCGCGCGGCAGTTGCACTCCTCGTGGGGCGTGCAAGAGATCTACGTCTCGCCGGCCCAGGACATCGACGAACTGTGCGACGTCGCGGTCACGCGACTCAAGCAGTCGGGCATCGCCAAGCCCGGTGACCCGGTCGTGATCATGGCCGGCTCCGCCTCGGGCGGCGCACAGGTTACCGACACCGTGCGCATGCTCATCGTCCCCTGAACTGTTCTCCCGCGGCTCTTACGTCGAGCCGCGCCCTGTTCATGGTTACGGACTCGATAGTTCGTCGGTCCGTTGCTCGCGACGAAGCGTTGGTGAAGATTCGCTAAGAAAACCTCTCCGGCGACATCCGGATTCGCGCGTGGTGACGAATAGTCCTCAGTGCCGCAAGCACCGAGGCTGACGTTGGACTCCAGTACCAACGGAGCCTCCGAACGGTTACACCAACGTGGGCCGACAAGGAGGAGTGGCAATGCAAGACATCTCTCGTAGGGGCTTCCTGAAGGTCGCTCGCAACGGAATCGCCGCCGCGGGAATCGTGGCCGTCGCCCCGAAGGCGATGCTTGCCACGGCGGGCGCCGCGGTCAAGCCGAAGGCGACCAAGGCCGAAGCGACGGTTCGACCGGTTTCGTCCAAAGAGAACCTGGTGATCCACGTCCCCAACCCCAGCACGGGCGAGATCCACTTCATGGTGGGAACCCGCGAAGTCGTGCGTCACGACCGCGCCCTCGTCGCTCGACTCGTGCGCGACGTCAGCTGAGTTGTAACCGACCACGTAGTCCCCAACGCTTCACTCACTCTTTAGAAAGGTCTGACCCATGTCGTCCCACTCAGAAGCACCGGAAATTTCCAAGGACCCCGTCGCCGACAGCACGGACCTTTATGCCTTCATCAGCCCCGACAGCCCCGACAAGGTGACGCTGATCGCGAACTACATCCCTCGTCAACAGCCCGCCGGCGGGCCGAACTTCTTCGAGTTCGGTGACGACGTGCTCTACGAGATCCACGTGGACAACACCGGCAACGGCGAGGCCGACGTCAGCTTCCAATTCCGGTTCGAGACCATCCTCACCGACACTGGCGCCAACGACACGTTCTTGTACAACACGGGTCAGATCACGTCGTTGAAGGACACGACCTGGAATCGCAAGCAGTTCTACTCGGTGACCCGCAAGGAGAACGGTTCGTCGAAGATCCTCGGGCGAGGCCTGGCGTGCCCGCCGTGCAACGTCGGCAAGAACTCGATCCCCAACTACGCGACCTTGACCGATCAGGCGATCCACACCCTCGGCTCGACCACGGTCTTCGCCGGCCAACGCGCCGACGGTTTCTACGTCGACCTCGGATCGATCTTCGACCTCGGCGACCTGCGCCCCTTCCAACCCGACTTCCTCTTGAAGGGCGCCGCCGTCGCCGGGGTCAACTCCCTGGCTGCGACCAACGTGCACTCGATCGCCCTTCAGGTACCGATCACCGAGCTGACCAAGGGCGGCGCCCGGCCGTCGAAGTACACCGACGCCAACTCCACCATCGGCGTGTGGACGACGGCGAGTCGTCAGAAGACCAAGATCTACAGCACCACGCCCCAGACCAACACCGGTCCGTGGGAGCAGGTCTCGCGCCTCGGTAACCCGCTGATCAACGAGGTCATCATCCCGATGGGCCACAAGGACCGTTGGAACTCACAGGCGCCGGCGAGTGACGCGCAGTACTCCACGTACTACGACCACCCGGGCCTGGCGTCGCTCTTGAACGTGCTCTACCCCGGCGCGTTCCCGAACCTGGCGGCCTACGCCGCGGTGGCGTCCAACACCCGTCCGGACCTCGACGCGGTCCTGTTGACCGGCGTGCCACCGCTCTTCCCGGGATTCCAGAACTACACCGGGGCCACCAAGGCCGACATGCTGCGCCTCAACGTGGCGATCAAGCCCACGGCGACGGGCGCGGCGAGCATCCTCGGTGTCGTCGGTGGCGACAACGCCGGATTCCCGAACGGACGGCGCGTCTTTGACGACGTGGTGAGCATCGAGCTCAAGACCGTCGCCGGGGCGCTCCTCGGCGACGTCGTGAAGACCTACAAGCCCGACGCCGCGGCCGGAGCGCTCTTTGACGTGGGCGCGACCGAACCCAAGACCGTCGCGAGCTTGCGAGCCTTCGGACTGAACTACCGATCGGACTTCCCCTACCTGGCCGACCCGTGGGACGGATACAACAACCCGTCCACGCAGGTCCGGGCCATGGCCGGCTAGTGCTCGGCGAAGCATCTGACCCCGGGGACGTTCCGCATCACCACGACAACCACGTTCACGTTGACGAGCACGGCGCCACGGAAACCTCGTCGCCCGAGCACCGGCACGCCGAGCCGCGGCACGTCGAGGCGATGCCCCCCACACGGCCGAGTCGGGCCGTGGTGATCAACGTCGGAGAGCACACCGGCGCACTGGTTCTGGCATCGAACGCGAAGCGCTCGGGCCTAGAGGTGGAGATCCATCCGGTGGCGCGACCCGAAACTCGCACGCACGTGTGGGTGCTGCCCCGAGAGGGCCTCGACGGTGTCGTCTACGCAGCCATCTTCCCCAGCTTGGAGAGTGGCGACTACGCCATCGTGGACGTCGACGGTTCGATAGCCGACGTCGTCGCCGTGCCACCCAATCAGGTCACGCACGCCACCTGGGGGTAGCTGCTCCAGCAATTGATACGTGGTCTTATTGCGCCGGTCCGGACGCGAGTTTCACACTCACGGTGTTGGCGGCGCCGCTCACGTTCAAGTAGTTCACGTGGATCGTGTCACCGGGCTTCTTGGTCAATAAGATGGTCTGAAGTTGACTGCCCGTCGTGGCGGACTTTCCGTCAATCGAAGTGATGACGTCGCCCGCGGCCAGTCCGGCTTTTTGGGCTGGTGTGCCGACGATGGTGCCGGCGATGGTGACGCCGTTCGCCGTGTTCGCGCCAGCGAAGGACGCGGCGGCCGAATCAAATTCGACACCCAAGAACGCCGTCGGTCCTATGTGGACCCCCGAGACGGCGTTGCCATCCTTGATGGACGAGACAATCGCGAGGGCTGTATTGATGGGAATGGCGTAGCCGCGCGAGCTGGTCGAGCCACCCGGGTTGAAACCGAAGCCACCGCTGAGGTCCGAGCCAGCGGTGTCCATTCCGACCACGGCTCCCTTTTGATTCACCAGCGGTCCACCGGAGTCACCGGGTTGGATCGCGGCGTTCACCTCGATGAGACCGTTCAAGCTCTCGGAGCCCGCCGGATTCGTCTCGTCGCCAGCCGTGATCGTTTGATTGAGCGCGACGACGCTTCCGGCCACGTAGCTCGGCGTGCCGCCGACTCCACCGGCGTTGCCGACGCCCACGATCTTCTCGCCCGAGGCGACCGTGTCGGAGTTGGCCGTCTTGATCGTGGTGAGCCCACTGGCGTTCTTCAGTTGGATCAGGGCGACGTCGTCCGTGAGGTCGTAGCCGACCACGGTACCTGCGTAAGTGGTATTCGTGGCCACGTCGCGCACGGATATCGTCGCGGCGTCCTCGACGACGTGATTGTTCGTCAGCACGAGGCCGTGAGCGCTGAGGATCATTCCGGTTGCTTCGGCGGTACCGCTCTGACCGGCGAACGTGGTCGTGATGTCGACCAGGCCGGGGTCGACCTTGCTGGCGACCTTGGCCGCCGCGGCGTTCGCTTTCGTGTTTTGGGGCGAGACCGTGGGCGTCGGGAACGAGGGACTGTTGCTACCGCCGTCACCGCCGGAGGGGAAGGTGGGGAAGGTGAATCTCGGCGCCGTGGAGCGAATCGGCGTCGGGGTCACGATGTCGTGACCGAGGACGAAGCCCGCACCGCCAATCACCAGTACCAGCACGAGTGCACTCAGTCCCTTCGCGATCCGCCACCGGGTTTTGCTCACGGTGACCGTCGGCGCCGTCGGCGCCGTCGGCCCCGCGTTCGGAACTTCCTCATTGACCGGAATTGCTTGGCTCTCGTCGTCCCAATCCATTGGGACCTCCTTTTTGGCACCGTCGAAACAAACTTCAGTATCGAGGTCGAACGTGAACAGGTTCTAGTGGATACCTAAGAAGTGCCTAAAACGTCCGGCGAACTCAGAGTACCGTCACCGTTCGAAGATCGCTCCATCGGCAGCGCGTTTCGAGTGCGCGGCGCAATGTCATCGAGAAGAATGGGTCGACATGACCTGGCGATCGAACCTCGAGTGACCGTTGACTGACCGCTTGCTCTTGGTAGGAATGATGGCGGTCGGCAAGACGACCGCCGGACAGCTCTGCGCCAAGAGGCTCGGCTGGTCGTTCTTGGACTCCGACGCTCAACTGTTGGCCGACACCGGTCGTACGGCGCAGGAGATCTTCGACGTCGACGGCGACGAAGCCCTTCGATCCTTGGAGAGTCGAGTACTGGTCGAGGCGATCGCCCACCCGGTGCCGGTCGTGATCGCGGTCGCCGGTGGCGCTGTCCTCTCCGAGGCGAATCGAGCGCTGCTCGTGGACTCGGGTGTCGTGGTGTGGCTCCGGGCCTCGATCACCACGCTGGGTGATCGCGTGGAACGCGGGGGATTGCGGCCCCGTCTCGGTGAGGATCCGAAGCGTTCACTCCACGACCTTTATCGCACGCGACATGGGCTCTACGCCTCGGTCGCCGGGTTCGTGATCGACGTTGACGATCTCGCTCCCGAAGAGGTCGTCGCGCGGATTTTGGCCGAGACCGGTCTGGGCGCCGAACAGTAGTTCGACGAGGACGAGGGTCGCCTCGTGCGAGGCGCACAGTAACTTTTGTTGCCCTGAGGCGTTACATTGTCTGCGGTGCGCATAGGGCGAGCCGGACAGTCGATTTCGAGGCCGGTAAATTGAAGAGTCCCTTGAGCCGAGCGACCGCCGGTGAACAGCTCCAGGTCTCCCAAGCGAACGAGTCCTCTAAGCCGCCGATCGTTTTCGTCCACGGTCTTTGGCTGCTCGCGGGGAGTTGGGATCCCTGGCGATCAATGTTCGAAGCCGCGGGTTACGCGACCATCGCCGTGGACTGGCCCGATGATCCGGCGACGGTGGCCGAGGGCCGGAGCCATCCCGAACTCTTCGCCGGCAAGAGCGTTGGCGCCATCACCGATCACGTCGCCGACGTCATCAAAGGACTAAACGTCAAGCCGGCCATTGTCGGGCATTCTTTCGGAGGACTGATAACGCAAAAGCTCGCGGGCCGAGGTTTGGCCCGCGTGTCCGTGCCGATCGATCCCGGTCCCTTTCGAGGGGTGTTGCCGCTGCCCTTCTCGGCTCTCAAGGTCGCTTCCGCGGTGATAGGCAACCCGGCGAACAAGAAGCGTTCGATCATGCTTTCGTACGATCAGTTCCGTTACGGATTCGTGAACGCGGTCGACGAGTCCGAAGCCCAGAAACTCTACGACGAATTTCCGGTGCCCGGCTCCGGCATTCCACTTTTTCAAGCAGCGTTCGCGAACGTTAATCCCTCAACCGAGGCCAGCGTCAACTCAAAGAACCCGGAGCGAGGTCCGATGAAGCTGATCTCTGGCGAGAAGGATCACACGGTTCCTTGGGCCATCGCCAACGCATCATTCAAACGACAGCGTCGAAATCAAGCCGTGACCGAGATCGAAGAGATCAAGAACCGTGGGCACTCACTCGTCATTGACAGCGGTTGGCCAGAAGTGGCGGAGATAACCCTGGCGTTCATCGAGCGCTTCGTCGCTGCGTAGCCGTATCTCCAACGAGTTCGTTCGAGAAGAGTCCGCTCTTTAGGCGACGACGCTCGCGCAGTGCCAACACTTGGTGGCGGCCGCTGGGAGGTCAGGCGAGAGACACTCCGGGCACGCCTTCACGGGAGGCGCCGGAGTCGGAGCGCCGAAGACCACGGTCCCCTGACGCGCCATGTACGAGCGATACGGCACGACCAACACGTAGTAGACGACTGACATGAAGATGACGAAGTAGATGATCCCCGAGATGAACGCGCCCAGGGCGATGAATTGCCCGTTCAGCGTCCAACCCAGACCCGGTCCGTTGGTGGAGTTGCCGGCGAGTGAGTTGATCAACGGCGTGATGATGTTGGAGGTGAAGGACGTGATCAAGGCGCTGAAGGCGAGCGCGACGACCAGTCCGACCGCAATGACTATCAGCTCGCCCCTCATGAGGAAGTTCTTGAAACCCTTGATCATTTCTTTCTCCCGTTCGACGTGTGCCCCGACGATAGCGACGCCATGACTTCGTCGCACGGGCGAAGAAAGGCGGTCGGCACTAGCAATCGAACGCTCCAGGAGACCTTGGGCAACGAGCGAATGAGGTCCTTCTCGGATGTACGACTGGCGCTAATTCCTATACCGCTTTTCTTTTTGTGAGTCCCTGGATCGTGATCCACTCGCCACCGCGCTCACTATCCATTGCTGATTGCTCAATGGGTGACTCCGTGATTGGAGCCGTCACTTGCAAGGTTCGGCGCTAGCAGTGACGCAGTTCGGTCCGCCAAAACAGTGTTCCTAAGTACACAGGACATCGGGAGTTGGACAGAAGTTGTGAGTTCCTAGGGGGCCGCTTGATAAAGGCAAATAAATATACATCTTGCAAGGGCTTTCGTCTCTCCGGTTCACCCTGATAGTGAGCCACATGGATGACTGACCTTTTGTAAAAGGCAGTTCAGACCAATCAGAAAGAGGACAAAATGTTGCGAAGTCGTATGAACCGAACTGCGACGATTGCAAGCACGGGGACTAACCCGATGCGGACCACTCGGCGCATGAAGCGTAGTGGTGCCGTTCGAGAGCCAAGGTCATGGTTCCGCCGGATTGTGGCGGCAATCATTGGTATGGCCCTTGTGGGCGGTGGTGCGTACGCCGGCACCAACTGGATCGTCGGATTGAGCGCCGGGTCATCCGGTGAGGGCCAATCGGCGACCATCACCAACTTGACCATTACTGCGGTGGCGGCGCCCTCGGCGACGAACCTGTTGTTCCCGGGTGGCAACGGCGACGTGGTGGCCACGATCACCAACCCCAACCCGTATCCGGTGACCATCACGAGCGTTGACCTGCCCGTGAACACCAGCTACGCGGGCGGCTTCACGACGTCGGGGTTGGGCACCGCCCAGGCCGGCTGTACCGCGGCGAACAGTGACGTGATCTGGAACTATTCCACAGGAGTGTCGGGCAGCGTTCACGCGTTGACCTCCGCGCTCACCGTGGCGGCCAGTGGTTCGCTCACCGTGACGTTCACCAATGACGCGTCGATGACCTTGGCGGCTCCGGCCGCTTGCGCCGCGACGTACTTCTCCATGTCGTCGTTAACGGGTGTCGTCGCGACCGGTGGTGCTGCCGTCGCAACGCTCAGCCCGGCGACTGACGCTTGGACGAGTTAATCCTGAACCCTCAGCTTGTCTCTTTCCCCCGGACAAGCTGAGGCCGTTACTGGGTGGCCGTCGCTCCCTCCCCTGAGAGGGCGCGACGGCCACGATGGAGACCGCAGTGTCCCGAGGCCTTAAACCAGGCCGCGGCCCTGTTGAAACGAGCGATCGATGACACGCGAGAAAGCTGCTGGGCAAGCCACCGCAGTGAGACCGCTGCGGCTTCGAGCACTCTCGACCATTTTCACGCTGATTACCAACTCCCGCTACGGAGGGGCCAAAGGCGCACCGAGCCGCTCGTCAAAGTCCAACGCTAAGTTCACGCCACAGCGTTTAGGGCGCCGCCTGGCCCTGATGACGGTGGTTTCCATCCTCGGCTGCGCCGGCATTGCCGGAGCGTCGTCGTGGGCGGTGGTCCTCACGAACGGGACCCACCCGGCGATGAGCCAATCCACTTCCGTCGACCCCCCCACCGGCGGTACGGCGACGAACCCGAACGCTTCCAGTCTCTTGGTCAGTTGGGTGATGCCGAGCACGGGCGCCACGCCCACTGGTTATAAGGTGACCCGCGATGGCTCGGCCGTGCCGGGCGGCAGCGGATGCCGCGCGGCGATCACGACCATCTCCACGACCGCCTCGTGCACCGATAGTGGTCTGGCCGCGAGCACGCTCTACACCTATGACGTGACGGCCCTTGTGGGAACGCACTGGAAGAGCGTCGCGAGTTCGACTTTCTCGGGAACGACCATCGCGCCGTTCGTGATAACGAACATCACCAGCACCAATGCCCCTGGCAACACCGTGGGCCTCATGGGCGTGGGCGACACCTTCGCCGTGACGTTCAATTACGCGGTGGATCCAAGCACGGTCAATACCGTTGCCGATGCGTCGGCGATGACGTTGGTGTTTGCAAGCTCCGCCATCAAGATAAGTGGCCTGACCACGGGGGCCGGCTTCGTGGTGACTTCGCCCTACGTCAGCTCGGGCATGAGTGTCGCAACCGGGACACTCAGTCTTAGCAATGCGAATACGACCGTGACCTTCACGGTGACTGGAAGTCCTTCCAATCCGGCCAAACTCGTGGCGGGCCCGGCGAGCATCTTCACCTTCACACCGCTGGGAGCAATCGAAGACGTCTTGGGCGATACGGCGTCCAGTTACAGTCAGTCGCCGGCGTTGCAGATCTTCTAGGCGAATGCCGACGCAAAGCTCAGATCGAATTTAATTGCGACCTACCCTGATTGCTCGGCCGAGATAAACATTCATTAATCCCCATTCTTCGCAATTGGGGATGCCCTTCGACGAGTGCATTCGTACGTCCGTTTCCCTCGAGGCAACGGCGTACCGAACTCGAGTTCTTGGAACAATGAAGCCTTGTGCCTCGACATTGTGCCCCCGACAGGAGTCGAACCTGCGCACATGGCTTCGGAGGCCAATGCTCTATCCACTGAGCTACGAGGGCAATAGGCGAAGCCTACCCTCGGCCCTTTGCTCCGCTTTCTCGTCATCGACGACATCACCTCGTAAAGTTCATCTATGAGTGCAGAGCCGATCGTCGCGTCGTTGCTTCCCGACACGGCGAAGATCACGATCAATGATGTCCTCGTCGGAGGCGTCTCGTTGCGCGGCCTCGCCGGGAGTTACGGCACGCCACTCTTCGTGTACGACGAGGAGACCCTGCGCGCACGTTGTCGAGAGGCGGCCGGCGCGTTCGATGACGGTGTCGCCTTCGCGTCCAAGTCCTTTCTCTGTGGCGCGATGGCCCGATTGGCCTTCGAAGAGGGACTGTGCATCGACGTCGCGACCGGCGGCGAGCTCGACCTCGTCCTGCGATCGGGCGTGCCGGCCGGGCGCATCATCATGCACGGCAACAACAAATCGGCCGACGAGCTCGAGCGCGCTATCGCGGTCGGAGTGCATCGTCTAGTCGTGGACAACTTCGAAGAGATCGCCCTGCTCTCGACGCTCGTCAACCACTCCGCGCCGCTCGACTGTCTGGTTCGCGTGACGCCGGGCGTCGAAGCGCACACGCACGAGTTCGTTCGCACCGGTCAAGAGGACACGAAATTCGGTTTCTCGGTCGCCACCGGCGACGCGCGAAAGGCGATCGACGAACTACGCGCGATTCCCGGTCTGACGTTGCACGGCGTGCACGCCCACATCGGCTCGCAGGTCTTCGAACTCATCGGCTTCGTCGAATCGCTCACGATCCTGGCGCAATTCATCGCCGAGGACGACTTCGACGAGCTCTGCGTCGGCGGGGGACTGGGCGTGGCCTACGTCGCCGGCGAATCGGCGCCGTCCATCCACGAATGGGGCGACGCGCTGCGTGCAGCGGCTCTCGAAGTCGGGCTCGACTCGAAGGTGCGTCTCTTGGCCGAACCCGGCCGGGCCATCGTCGCCCAGGCGGCCGTGACGCTGTATGAGGTCGGGGCGTTGAAGCCGGTGGCGCAGCGCACCTATATGGCGGTCGACGGGGGGATGAGTGACAACCCCCGTCCGGTCCTTTACGGATCGGGTTACGAAGCTTTCGACGTCGCCGACGCGCTGGCTCCGCGTCCCCAGAAGGTGCGTCTGGTCGGCAAGCACTGCGAGAGCGGCGACGTCTTGATCGACGAGGCGTGGCTGCCCGCGTCGACCGGCGTGCGAAGCATCATCGCGACTCCGGTGACCGGCGCCTACGGATACTCGATGGCCTCGAACTACAACCGCGTGCCGCGTCCGGCGGTGCTCTTCGTACGCGACGGCGTCACTCGCGAAGTGCTGCGTCGAGAGACCTTCGACGACATGGCGCGACTCGAGGTTTGAGGTCGGGGCCGAAGAAAAGGTCGGTTAGCCTTAAATAGTGAACAAAACCGTCGTTCGAGTCGGGATCATCGGTGCTGGCAACGTCGGTAGCGCTCTCGTCGGACTCCTGAGTGACCCCGAGCGCCACGAGGCACTCCTCGACGCGGCCACCGGTCCGATCGAGCTCGTGGGAGTCGCCGTACGCGACGCGGCCAAGCGCCGAAAGGGGATTCCCAAGCATCTGATCACGACCGACGTGGCCGGACTGGTCAACAACGACGATCTCGACATCCTGGTGGAACTGGCCGGCGGCATCAAGCCGGCGCGGGTCTACATCGAGACGGCCCTTCGACACGGCGTCTCGGTGGTCACCGCCAACAAAGCCCTGATCGCCGAGTGCGGGACCGAGCTGGCGCAACTGGCGCATCAAAACGGGGCCGACCTCTTCTACGAGGCCGCCGTCGGCGGCGGCATTCCGATCCTGCGAGCCCTGCGCACCTCGCTCGCCGGAGAACGAATCAATCGGGTGATGGGGATCGTGAACGGCACGACGAACTTCATCCTTTCCAAGATGACCAGTGAAGGCAGCGACTACGCGGCCGCGCTGAAAGAGGCACAGGCCCTCGGATACGCCGAGGCCGATCCCAGCGCGGACGTCGAGGGCTACGACGCGGCGGCCAAGGTTCAGATCCTTTCGTCATTGGCCTTCGGGACCGAACTCGTGGGGGACGCGATCGCGCGTCAGGGAATCGTCGGGATTCGCTCGGTGGACATCGAGATCGCCCGACGATCGGGTTACGTCATCAAACTGCTCGGCGTCGCCGAGCGCATTGGCGACTCGGGGATCTCTCGTCGAGTCCACCCCGCGATGATCCCGGTCGGTCACCCGCTCGCGTCGGTCCACGGCGCCACGAACGCGGTGTTCGTGGAAGGCGTTCGCAGTGGTCCGCTGATGTGGCTCGGTCAGGGCGCCGGTGGCGAGGCCACCGCGACGGCGGTGCTCGGTGACCTGCTCGACGTGGCGCGCAATCGTTTCAGCGGCCGTCACGATATCCCTTTCAGTGTGGACCGGACGCTGCACAGCGTGGCGGCCGGTGAACTGGAGAGCGTCTTTTACATCAGCATCGACGTGTTGGACCGACCCGGAGTGCTCGCCGCCGTGGCGGGCATCTTCGGGGAGAACGGCGTGTCGATCCAGTCGATGGAACAGTCGGGATTCGGTGACGAGGCCCGACTGTCGTTCCTGACGCACATGGCACTCGCTGATCGCGTCAACGCCACGGTGAAGGAGCTGGCGAAGCACAAGTCGGTGGACTCGATCGGGGCGTGCATGCGCGTGATCGACGGAGGTCGCGCGTGATCGGCTGGAGGGGCCTGTTGCTCGAGTACGCGCAGTGGTTCGACCTCGAGGGCGTCGACGAGATCGTCACGCTGCAAGAGGGCCACACGCCACTGCTCTATGCCGAACGACTCTCCGAGCGACTCGGTGCCGACGTATGGCTGAAGTACGAAGGACTCAATCCGACGGGCTCGTTCAAAGACCGGGGCATGACCATGGCGATCACCAGGGCCAAGGCCAAGGGGGCCCAGGCGGTCATCTGTGGATCGACCGGAAACACGTCGGCCTCGGCCGCGGCCTACGCCGGCAAGGCCGGAATGGACTGCGTGGTGCTCGTGCCGGAGGGAAAGATCGCGCAGGGCAAGTTGGCCCAGGCCATCGTCTACGGGGCCCGGGTCCTCCAGATCCGCGGCAACTTTGATCAAGCGCTCAATTTGGCGCGCGAGTTGACCCAACATATGCCGATCACCATCGTGAACTCCATCAACCCCGATCGGATCGAGGGACAAAAGACCGGCGCCTTCGAGATAATCGACGTCTTGGGCAAGGCGCCCGACGTCCTATCCATACCGGTGGGCAACGCTGGCAACATCACCGCCTACTGGCGCGGCTTCACGCAGTACCACTTCGCCGAACGGTGCAAGGTGTTGCCCAAGATGTGGGGTTTCCAGGCGGCCGGGGCGGCGCCCATCGTGCTGGGCCATCCGGTCACGAACCCCGAGACGATCGCCACGGCGATTCGCATCGGCAATCCCGCGAGCTGGGTACCGGCCCTCGAGGTCATCCACGAATCATTGGGCGACATTCGCTCGGTCACCGACGATGAGATCCTCGAGGCCTATCACTACGTCGCTCGCTACGAGTCGATCTTCTGTGAGCCGGCGTCGGCGGCGTCGATTGCGGGCATCATCAAATATGGCGTCCCCAAAGGATCGACGGTCGTGTGCGTCCTGACCGGCAACGGCCTGAAGGACCCGGACACCGCGGTCGAGACGAGTGTCACGCCCGACGTCGTGGACGCCACCTTGAAAGCGCTGCTCGCCAAACTCGCGTAACCGGACTCAATCTCGCGGTTATTCGCCGCGCAACACCTGTGCTGCAGAGGTACGGGCCGCGCTTCGACCCGGTAATGCGGCGACAACATTTGCTAGCGCCAAGGCGCTCAGTGCCACGATGACTATGGCTAGCACGGGCTCGGTAGGGTGCGGCACGGCGTAGATGTTGTTCGCGAACAGGGTCCATAGCCAGCGACCGACCACGACGCCGAGCGGGATGCCGAAGACGGCCCCGATGGCGCCGGCCACCGTCGCCTGCCAGGCGACGGCCGACAACAACTGACGACCCGTGAATCCCAGGGTTCGCAGCAGCGCGAGGTCGCGCCGTCGGCGATGCACCGACGCAATTAACGTCAGGCCCAAGGCGACCACCGCGCCCAGTGCCAACGCGAGCGCGAGCAAGTCCGGTATGACGCCGATCGTGCGGTAGTTCTCGATCTCGGCGGGATACAAGACTGACTGGACGTAGACACTGCTCCCGCCTCCGTTGGGAGTCGCATCGATCGCCTTCTGGCCGACGCGGGCGATCTTGCGAAGCGACGCCAAAGCTAGTGACGTTGGAGCGCCTTTTTTCAGTCGCACGAAGTCGGTCGAGTAGCCGTTCAGTGCTTCGTACTTGGAGTGAAGGAACTTCTGAAAGGCGGGCGGCTCGATATCGATCGGGAGAACCGCGCCCACGCCCATCGAAGTATGGAGCGACAGCGTGCCGCCGATCGCCGGAAGTGTCGCGGTGCCGACGATCGTCATCCGGGTCGGGGGGACGTACACGGGATAGTCCTTTTTCGAGCCGTACCCTCCGACAACCGTCTGTCCGAGATGTTTATGAAGATCCTTCATCGTTTCGGCGCCTAGCACGATCTGGTGGGAGTTCTCGACCTGGTGGCCCGACAGCAATGGCACCGCCACCTTGGCGCCGTACGTCGTCAGGATGATCGGCACGGTGACGCCGTCAATCTGCGCGTTGGCGAAGTTGTCGCCGGACCAGGCCTCGACGTACGGATCGGTATTGAGGAGTTTGGCGGCCTGCGGTGGTACGCCGTCGCCGTTGGACGTCAACGCATAGTTCCAGTTCCAGCCGTAGAGCGAGGGATGTGACACGAGCGTGCCGAGGCTGCTACCAAAGGTGAGCGTCGCCACCACGATGGTGACGGCGAGCACCGCGCCGATCAATGCTGAGCGCACGGGGGCGGCGTCACGCTCACTGGGTCGTTCCAAGGCGAAACGGACGCCGACGACCGCCGGCGCCGGCAGTCCCATGTCGGCAGCGAGACGACCGGCGCGTGAGACCAATGGTGCCGATAGTTGGCGAGCACGAGTCTTCGTCCGTTGAGTTCGCGCCAGGATGACCCCGAGCGTTATCGCGTTGAGTATGAGGAGAAGGAGAAGAAAGCCAATTTCGAGCACCGGCCAATCGAAGGCGAATCCACCGTCGGGATAGACGGACCGAACCGGTCCGATCGGAGACAGCGGGGAGAGTACGATCGCGACGACGACGGCCAGTACCGCGCCGATCGTCACCGCGGCGAGCGGTCCCAGAGCTCCGGCGGTCACGGACATCCAGGGACTGCCGCCTAAGGCACGAAGTGTCGTAAGGTCCTCGTCTTCACGTTGGAGACCGCGTGCGATCAAACCGCCGACGATGACTAAGGCGGCCAGTCCGGCGATCAATCCGAAGACGCCTAAGGAGATCGACTCGGGCTCCAAGGATCGATTCACTTCAGCCGCGACGGTCGAAGGGACGTGAAAGCTGTACGTCGTGCCCGGCGGGAGTGAGGCAATGATCTCTCGTTGTACCGCCGAAATGTCGTGAACGCCGTGATCCAGCTGCAGGTAGTAGTCGTTGTAATGCGTGGCGTTGTTGACGACCAATTTCGTCAAGGCCGGCGTGTAAATGATGAGATCGGGCAGACGATCGACTTGGTCGAGTAACACGTCATTGTTGGGGATGACGGTTCCGACGAGGTGCATGGTCAAACTCGCAGTCGGCTTCACGTACTTAACACCGAAAGAGGCGGTGTCCGCCAAGGCGTCAGTGTAGAAATACATTCGAATGGACTCGCCCAAATGCCAGCCCATCTGCTTCGCCGCTCCGGCGTCGGTCATGAACTCATCGGCTTTCTTCGGGTTCGCCATTCGACCGGCCACCAGTGCCACGCGGTCTTCCTTGAAGTATTCGTCGACCAAGCTTCCGGTGTTCGCCACCGTTCCGTTGAGCAACGGCTTCGGGAACGCGGGCATGCCGTGTTTCCCGGCGGGAAATGCGTTGACGGAGTACGACGCAACGCTGACGTGTCGAACGAGCGGCAGTCGCGCCAGCTTTGACGCGATATTGGGGGCGAACAACGTAATGTCCAGGTCCGAGGGATTCGTGCTCGCCAAGAACGTGTTGTACGAGGACTGAGTGCGGCGCGCCGCGGCCACGGATGCGAATGCGAGGCCCCCCATCGATCCCACGAGCAGGATGATCGTCAGGTAGTTCGCCCAGCGACGTCCGAAGTTCGCCCGGAACCAGTACCACCCGACGCGCGTCGACTTGGAGTTCATCGCCGCGGCACGTCTCGCGCGAGTTCGGTCATCAGCTCGGCCCCCACTCTCGAATCATCGTGTCCGACTGCTAACGATTCTCCGTCTATCGCAACGATTCGTGCAGGAGGTCAGCCTTCAAAATCTTGTAGTGCCAGCACGAACGACTGTTTCAGGTCGGATTCGTCCTTCGAGGTCGATCATCAGTGCGGAATTTCGGATTTGGACCAAATGTTGGCATTCGCCACGGACTCCGCTACAATGGAGAGGTCGTCCGCGCCCGGCCTTTTCCCCGGTGTGAGGAACTCATCCAAGACGACGTTTCCCGATTTTCTTCTCCTCTCATTTAATTTTGTCGAGCGGAGCGAAAGGAATATACATGGCTGTAAGGCCCTCCCCAGACCGGTCCGATCTCGAGTCCAAAACTCGTGAAGACCTCCAAACCATCGCCAAGGTAAAAGGTGTCGACGTCTCGGCCCGCGCTTCCAAGGCCTCACTGATCGAAGCGATCATGGGCGATCCCGCTCCTGCCGGAGACACTTCGGAGTCGGCCTCGCGAGCGGTACGTTCGCGCCGCACGGTCGCCACACCGACCGACGACTTCGATGACCTGCTCGGCGAGATCGTCGCCGACACCTCCTCCGATCACTCCGCACCGAGTGACGCCGAGTCCACCACCGCTCCGGCACCGTCGACGCCGAGCACGAACGGCTCCGAGCGCCCGGCGCCGAACCCTCGTCAGAACTCTCAACCTCGACCGGAGCGTCAGCCTCGCGACTTTGGCAACGACACCGCCGGTCGCAACCGCCGCAACCGCCGCAACCGCAACGGCCGCGAGCGCTTCGGGGGCGACTCCATGCCCAACGCCGACCAGCCCTACGCCGGCGAGCTCATCGAAATCGAAGGACTGCTGGACCTGCGCGACGACGGCTACGGCTTCTTGCGCACCAAGAGCTACCACCCGTCGCCCAACGACGTCTACGTCTCCATCAATCAGGTGCGCCGTTATCACCTGCGCAAGGGCGACACCATAATCGGGGGGTTCCGACCGGCCGCCTCGAACGAGAAGTACCCCGCGTTGCTGCGCGTGGATAGCGTGGCCGGCGTCGACCCTGAAGTGGCGCGACTACGCCCACGCTTCGAAGACCTGACCCCGCTCTTCCCCGACGAGAAACTTAACCTCGAGCTGAACGAGGGCAAGACCGACCTCACACCGCGCATCGTGGACCTGCTCTCGCCGATCGGCAAGGGCCAGCGCGGACTCATCGTCTCGCCGCCGAAGGCCGGCAAGACCACGATCATGAAGCAGATCGCCCAGTCCATCGAGTCGAACAACCCCGAAGTGCACCTGATGGTGCTCTTGGTCGACGAACGACCGGAAGAGGTCACCGACATCCGCCGCACCGTGAAGGGTGAGGTCATCGCCTCCACCTTCGACCGTCCGGCCGAAGAGCACACCCACGTGGCCGAACTGTGCATCGAGCGCGCCAAGCGCCTGGTGGAGCAGGGCCGCGACGTGGTGATCATCCTCGACGGCATTACCCGACTCGCTCGCGCCTACAACCTGGCCGCCCCGGCGACCGGCCGCATCATGTCCGGTGGCGTCGACTCCGGAGCGCTCTATCCGCCAAAGAAGTTCTTCGGTGCGGCGCGCAACATCGAAGAGGGCGGTTCGTTGACGATCATTGCTTCGGCCCTGGTGGAAACGGGTTCCAAGATGGACGAAGTCATCTTCGAAGAGTTCAAGGGCACCGGCAACATGGAGCTTCGACTGGACCGCCGATTGGCCGAGCGAAGGATCTACCCGGCGATCGACGTGAACGCCTCCTCGACCCGACACGAAGAGCTGCTCTTCAGCCGCGAGGCCCTGCCCCAGGTCTGGAAGCTGCGCCGCGTGCTGAACGGTCTGGCCTCGGAAGGACGCGAAGCGGCCGGTCTGGAACTCTTGATCGACAAACTGAAGTCGACCAAATCCAACGACGAGTTCCTCGCCGAGATCGCGCGCGGGCCTGCTTCAACCAGTTGATTTTCCGCTAAACTTGTCATTCGCAACGAGGAGCACCTATGAAGCCTGATATCCACCCCAACTATGGCGACGCGACCGTCAAATGCTCGTGCGGCAACACTTTCACGACCCAGTCCACGAAGTCAGCGATGACCGTCGAACTGTGCAACGAATGCCACCCGTTCTTCACCGGCAAGCAGAAGCTCGTCGACACCGGAGGTCGCGTCGAGCGCTTCCAGCGTCGTTACGCGCAAAAGACCAAGGCGCGCGCTCCCCGGGCTTAGGTCCTCGAGCGCTCACCCGCCGTGCGCTCCGTTGACGAGACCCTGAACGTCCTGCAGGACGAACTGCGGTCCGTCGAAACCCAACTCTCCGAACCGGACGTCGCCCGCGACCTCACGCGCCTGCGCGATCTCTCCCGGCGCCACAAAGAACTGTCCGAGATCAACCACGCCTGGATCGACCTGAAGGCCGCCCAATCGGACTTCGCGACGGCCAAAGAGATGTTCAACGAATCGAGCGGCGACGACCGAGAGCTCTGGCGCGAAGAGATGAACAACGCCGAGGAGAAGATCCCAGAACTCGAGCTGAGTCTCGAGACGTTGTTGCTCCCACACGACCCCAACGAGGGCCGCAACGTGATCCTGGAGATCCGCGGCGCCGAGGGCGGTGAAGAGGCCAATCTCTTCGCGGGGGACCTGGCCCAGATGTACCGTCGCTACGCCGCCCTTCGGGGCTGGAAGCTCGAGGTCATTGAAGAGCGCGAGTCCGAGCAGGGTGGTCTCGACGAGGCCATCTATCTCATCAAGGGCGAGGACGCGTGGTTCCGCTTGCAGCACGAGGCCGGCGTGCACCGCGTCCAGCGCGTTCCGGTGACCGAGGCCAAGGGCCGCGTCCACACCTCGTCAGCCACGGTGTCGGTACTGCCCGAGGCCGAAGAGGTCGACGTCGAGCTCAACCAGAGCGATCTCAAGATCGACGTCTACCGATCGTCCGGTCCTGGCGGCCAGAGCGTCAACACGACCGACTCGGCCGTGCGCATCACGCACCTGCCGACCGGCATCGTCGTGTCGATGCAGGACGAGAAGAGTCAGATTCAGAACCGCGCCAAGGCGATGATCGTCTTGCGCGCGCGCCTGATGAAGGCGGCCCAGGACGCCCAGGCGAGCGAGCAAGGCGACCTAAAGCGCTCACAGTTGGGCGGTGGCGGTCGCAGCGAGAAGATTCGCACCTACAACTTCAAGGAGAACCGGGTGACGGATCACCGGATCAACTTGACGACCTATACGCTCGATTACGTGCTGGCCGGATACCTCGATCCCTACGTCGACGCGCTGCTGGCCGAGAAGCGCGCGCGACAACTGGCCGAGAGCGATGGACGCTAATTCGTATCTGGTAACCGAACTCATCGAGGCCGGACTAAATCGTCGAGAGGCCCGGTGGTTGGTCGAAGAGTTCTCGCCCACGGATGACGAATCGATGGCCGCTATGCGCGCCGCCGCCCAACGCCGACTCGGCGGCGAACCGATTCAGTACGTGCTCGGACACTGGCCCTTTCGATCGCTGGACCTCGATCTCGACGCTCGCGTGCTCATCCCGCGCCCGGAGACCGAGGAACTCGTCGGCCTGGCCTTCGAGGAACTCATGCGGCGACGGCTCAAGACCCCGCTCATCGTCGATCTCGGTTGCGGCTCGGGCGCCATCGGTCTCGCGCTGCTCTACGAGCTACGCCAGATGGACATTCAGGCCACGCTGGTGGCGGTCGACTCGTCGCCCGGCGCCCTCGACGTCACCCGGTCCAACGCGCGAAAGCACGATCTGAATGGGGTCACGACGGTGCACTCTTCCTGGTTCCACGCCTTGGACCGGTCACTGCTCGGTCGCGTCGACCTGATCGTCGCCAATCCGCCCTACGTGGGAACCGCGGAATTCGCGACGCTCGATCCCGTGCTCGGCTACGAACCGTTCACCGCCTTGGTCTCGCGGGACACCGCCCACGCCGAAGGGTTCCACGACCTCCAAGAAATAATCGGCCAATCGTGCCCGTGGCTGGTGGCGAACGGGTTGCTGATATGTGAACATGGCAATATGCAGGGCGAGGCAGCACTCGACGCGGCGCACGACGCAATGTTCACCGACGTTCGAGACCTCGCCGACATGTTCGGCAATCCGCGGTTCTTGATCGCGAAACGCTGATGCCGAGGCTGATGAAGGTCGAGGCGGCCATCGCCGCGCTGGACGGTGGGGGAATCGTCGCCGTACCAACGGACACGGTCTACGGACTGGCGGCCGAGGTGAGCCAGCCGTTGGCCGTCGCCACGTTGTTTGCTTTGAAGCACCGGCCTACTTTCGTGCCCATTCCGGTGATGGTCGATTCGGTGCAACAGATCCAGTTTCTCGGGGTCGAGTGGCCCGACGAGGCCCAGGGGCTGGCCGACGCGTTCTGGCCCGGGGCGCTCACCATCATCGTCACCGTTCCTCACGAGTTGTCGGTGATGTTGGGCGGCGAGAACGACACCGCCGGCTTTCGCATTCCCGACGACGACATCTTGCGTCGAATGATGGCCGTACTCGGGCCCTTCGCCGTTACCAGCGCTAACGAACACGGTGAGAAGCCGTGCTACAGCGCGCAAGAGGTGCTCAAGCGATTTGCTACGCGCGAAGAGTTGATGGGCGCCATCGACGGCGGCGATCGATCGGGTGACGTGTCGAGTGTGGTCGACCTTTCCGTCGCACCGTGGCGCGTCCTCCGAGAGGGTGCCGTGTCGACCGAGGAGCTGGCGCGCGTCCTTGGTTGACGTCGCCGACGCATTGAATCTCGTGCGGCGCATAAGAAAACTCAGCCTTCGCACGTTCGTCACTAGCGTGTGGCTATGGAACCCAACGCTCGAAATACAGCTCGAACCATAGTTATCCTGGGCTTTACGGTGGCTGCGTTGTCCGGCGTCATTGGCTATTGGCAGAACGTCAGTTCGGCTCCATACCAATTCGGTTCATTTCGAGAAATCCTCATTCCGCTACTGAATCCGCTTATAACGATCGCCGCGGTCGCCGCGTGGTGGTGGCTGTCTCGCATTGAGGCTCGAGACGATGAGCAACTCCGATACTTACGGATCGCGTATATCGCGTTCGGCGTTCAGTATTTCCTCTACGCCGCGTTGTATGTCCTGATCGTCACGCCGCTGGATGCGCAGACAGGTTCGTGGACGACCACCGTGCTCTGGTTGGACTGCGTCGGTGCCGTCGTCGCGTCGTTCGGGCTGTTCCTAATGGCCAGATATCTCTTCACTCGCGAGGATTTCGATCAGGAGGTTCCAGCCTCAGAAGAGGTGAGTTAACCGACCTATGGGTCGTGCATCAGGAGGACAGCGAAAAGACGTCACCGCGAACCTCACCGGATTGACCAACCAATTCAATTATGGCCGCGCCGTCCATTAGCGCCGCGTCGGTGCTGTGGCACCAGGTTCGAACGTCGTCCGGTGTTCGCGCGGCGATGATGAGTCGCTCCGGATCGCCGTTGGATCCGTGCGTCACGGTGTAACTCTCTACGGTTACCGATCCCTCACGCTGATCGCTGGCGCAACGCGGAAGTTGATCGATTTCGCTTTGGGGACTGGTCCAACGGAATCCTTCGCGTGGCGGCGTTCCGGAGTACACCCCCCAGGAGTGCTTGGTGCAGAACCAGCCCAGTGCCGTCACGAGACCCTGACTTGTCGGGTCGGTACGTAGGGCGTCGATCATCGACGCGATGGAGTGCGTGACGTAGTTGTTGCCCGGGCCGCCGCCGAAGGTGAGCCCGCCAGTGATTGTCGGAACCCGATTGGGATCGAAGGAGTCGAGGCCGAGGACGTCGCAGGCGGTCTGGACCACAGTGGGGAAACAACTGTAGAGATCGAGGTACGCAAGTTCGTCGACGTCGACGCTGAAGTCGGTCAAGGTCTTCCAAACGGCGCCCATGGCGGGGGAGTCTTCCAGTTTCGGTCGGTCCGAGATCAACCAATGGTCGTTCGCATCGGCGCCACAGGTGGGAAAGACCATCCGGTCACGCGTTACGCCGAGTGACTGGGCGTGTTCGAAGCTGGTCATGATGAAACTCGCGGCCATGTCGACCGGCATGTTGGCCATCAACAGTTTGGTGTACGGAAAGGCGACCATTCGATTGTCGGCGCTGGGCGTGGTGATGGTCTCCGACGATGGCGCGTCGCGGATCCAGGCGTAGGGATTCGTCGCGGCGACCTTGGCGAAGTTCGACCAGAGTCGACCGAGGTGCTCACGATGTTCCGCCAGCGTCCAGCCCAGGCGGGCCCGTCGGGCGTTCTCGAACAACGGGTAGACGTTCGTGGGAAGGCTGAGTCCCTGGCCGTATTCGGCCGCCGTCAACGGCGACGGGTCATCGCTGGCGACCATCGGACTGGGAATCTCGTCGGACTGGAGAACCCAGTCGAGCTCGCGACCCTCGCGCTTGGCCAGCAGCCTCGCGTACATCGCCTCGGCACCCACCAACGCGACGGTTCTCACATCACCGGCGAGGATCCGGCGCGCGGTGTCGTGCACGAACCGCTGCGGGGTGTTGCCCCCGACGTTCAGTAGTCGCGTCGCGACCTGCAAGCCGATTCGTTCGGCGACCAGGAGTGCCGGATCGTTCGTGTGCCACGTGAACGATGAGACCGCGACGATCTCATCAATGTTCTCCAACATTGATGACGCGCCAGAGTCCACGACCGCCGCCTCGAGCGCCGCCACCATGAGATCGAGTGGCTGCCTTCGATTGGCGTAGGTGGCGCCCGAACTCGGTCGCACGGTGATCTGGCCGACTCCGACGAGCACGGGCGTTCGAGGCGCAACGGTCACCTCAGCAGTATGGCCTGGGAGTGGCAATAGTTCAGATTCTTCCGTAATCCTGCTCACGGGAGAAGTATCAGGGCGACCTTTGTATTCGGAAATGGCACGAGAGGGCTCCCGCTGTCGCACATTCCGCTTTCGTCTTCACCCGACCAAACTTCAAGACCAGGCACTGCGTCTTCAGCAGAGATACCAATGCGAGTTGTATAACGCGGCCCTCGAAGAGCGAATCGGCGCCTGGACCTGGGAGCGTCGTTCGGTAAGTTTCTTTGACCAATGTCTGACCCTTACGAGTCTGAAAGATTGCCGACCAGAAGTCGTCGCGTCAGGCATCGCCTTGTGTCGAGGCACTCTCATCAAGCTCGACCGAGCGTACTCTGCTTTCTATCGCAGAGTGCAGAGTGGTGAGGTCGCAGGGTTTCCGCGATTCAAGCCGGCCAGACGTTTCGACTCTCTTCAATGGGAAGATCGTGGTGGATGGAAACTGAAAACTCAGGACCGACGGCTCTATCTCATGGGAATTGGCGAGATCAAGACCAATTATCACCGACCATTCAAGGGCGAACCAAAAGCGATCACCGTGAAGCTCGAGGGCACCAAGTGGTGGCTCAGTGTTCGTTGCGTGAACGTACCCGCGACGCAGTTGGATCGAACGTGTTGCGAGATAGGCATCGATCTCGGAGTGGTGAACCAGATCGCCACCAGTGACGGTGAATTCAAGAAGGGCCAGCACTTCGGCGCCAAGGCAAAGAAGAACCTCGCTCGAGCCCAGCGTGAACTAGCGATGAAACAACGAGGATCGAACCGTCGTCGACGTCAAGTTGAAGAGGTCGTGCGACTACATCAAAAGATCAAGAATCAGCGGAGCGATGCAGCGCACCAACTGAGCCGACAACTCGTCAACGACTATGACCTCATCGCCCTCGAAGATCTCAAGATCACCAACATGGTGCGTGCACCGAAAGGAAGACCCGATCCGGAGCAACCGGGAGCGTATCTGCCCAATGGGGCTCGATCAAAGGCCGGACTCAATCGTTCTATTCATGACGCGGGGTGGGGACAACTTGTCTCATTGCTGACCTACAAGGCTGAAAGCGCCGGTAGGACAGTAGTGAGCGTGAATCCTCGTTACACCAGTCAGACGTGTGCCGATTGTCACTACGTCGATGCTGGTAACCGGGTCAATCAAGAGGAGTTTCGATGTCTTAGGTGCGGTCACTGTGACTACGCCGACATCAATGCTGCGCGCAACATTTTGAGGGCCGGTAGAGCCCTGCAGGCCTCGGCCTGCGTCGGCTGAAACTAGGCCACTACCCATGGCCGCACCTTCGTCGGCACTAATTCCAAAGGTATGGTTGAGTCGATGCGTATCGCCCTCGGCTCAGATCACGCTGGTTTTGACCTAAAGACCGCGCTGGCCAAAACCCTGACGGATTGGGGTTACGACACGCTCGACCTCGGCACCGACAACGCCACCGATGCCGTCGACTACCCGGACTTCGGCGCCGCGGTCGGACGATGCGTCGCCTCGGGCGACTGCGAACTCGGCGTCGCGGTATGCGGAACGGGCATTGGGATCGCCATCGCCGCCAACAAAGTTCTCGGCGTTCGCGCCGCCGTCGTCCACGACGTGACGTCCGCCCATCTCGCGCGCGAACACAATCACGCCAACGTCCTGTGCCTTGGCTCGCGCCTCACCGGCGCGACAGTCGCCGTCGAAGCGTTGGGCGCCTGGTTGAACGCGAAGCCCGCCTCGGGTCGCCACGTGGCGCGAATCTCGAAACTCGACGAACTCGATGAACACCTCGGCGACGACGAAAGGTAATCCATGACCTCCTCACCCTTTGACGCGTGGATCAGAAACGACGACGAGGTGACGTCACTGCTCGCCGAGGAGTGGCATCGTCAAACGACTACGGTGCAGCTGATCGCCAGTGAGAACTTCGCGTCGCCGGCCGTGCTCGCCGCGACCGGCTCGATCCTCACCAACAAATACGCCGAGGGCTATCCCGGCCGTCGCTATTACGGCGGCAACCAGGTCGTCGACGAAGTGGAGGACTTGGCCCGGCGTCGCCTCGTCGCGCTCTTTGGCGCCGACCACGCCAACGTGCAGCCCCACAGCGGGGCCAACGCCAACGTGGCGGTCTATCAGGCGCTGCTGGAACCGGGCGACACCATCCTCGCCATGCGACTCGACCAGGGCGGCCACCTGACCCACGGTTCGCCCGCCTCCATCACGTCGAAATGGTGGAACTTCGTCTCCTACGGGGTGACGCCGCGGTCGGATGATCCCGCAAACCCCGGTGAACTGATCGACTTCGACAACGTGCGCGACTTAGCGCTGCAGCACCGACCGAAGATGATCCTGGCCGGCGCGACGGCGTATTCGCGCCTCATCGAACCGGCGCCCTTTCGCGAGATCGCCGACGAAATCGGCGCGCTGTTGATGTTCGACTCGGCGCACGTCGCCGGCCTGATCGCCGGCGGCTCGCATCCCAACCCGGTGCCCTACGCCGACGTGGTCGCCTTCACGACCCACAAGACGTTGCGCGGTCCCCGCGGCGGCGCGATCGTCTGTCGCGAGGAGCACGCCAAGAAGATTGACTCGGCCGTCTTCCCCGGTCAACAGGGCGGTCCGCTGGAACACGCGATCGCCGCCAAGGCCGTCTCGTTCAAGGAGGCCGCGCAACCGAGCTTCGCTACGTACACGGATCAGATCGTCGCGAACGCGCAAGCCTTCGGTGCCGCCCTCGCGAAAGAGGGCTTCCGCAACGTTTCGGGCGGTACGGAGAACCACATGGTGCTCTTGGACCTGCGCGAGTTCGACGCGGAGTTGACCGGCAAAGTGGCCCAAGAAGTGCTCGATCGCGCCGGCATCACCACGAATCGCAATACCATCCCCGACGACCCGCGAAGCCCGTTCATCACCTCGGGACTGCGCGTGGGCAGTGCCGCTCAGACGACGGCCGGCATGAAAGAGGGCGAGTTCGAAATGATCGCCGCGTTGATGTCGCGCGCCCTTCGCCACCGCGAGGACGACGCCATCGTGGCCGAGGTTCGCGCCGACGTCGCCGAACTGTGCGGGTCGTTCAACCCTTACGCCAACTTCACGAAGCAGTAGATGCACAACATCCTCGCGTACGTCGCCGTCATCGCCGTGGGAACGGTCGTGACCTTGGTGGCGAACGTTCCGGCCCGGAAGATCTCGCTGCGCATTGGTTACACCGCCCTGCCGGACGATCGCAAGGTCCATCAGGTCACGACGCCCTACGGTGGTGGCGCGGCCATGCTGGTCGGCTTCTGCGTGGCGCTCCTGGTCGCCATGGCCATACCGACGCTGCGTAACATCATTCTCTCTTCGCACGAGATGCTCGGCGTCTTGCTCGCGGCCGGCGTGATCTTCGTCGTCGGGGTGCTGGACGACTTTCGAGAGATGAGCGCCCCGGCGAAGGTCGCCGGTCAGTTCCTCGCGGCGTCGATTCTCTACTTCTCGGGCGCCACGATGTACCAACTGAAACTGCCCTTCGCCGGTTTCATCGTGCTCGGCCCGTCGATCCTGCCGATCATCACCGCGGTGTGGGTCTTCGCGCTCACGAACGCCGTCAATCTCATCGACGGCCTCGACGGCTTGGCCGGCGGCATCGTGGCGATCGCCTCGGGCACGCTCTGTCTCTACGGGTTGCGTCTGGAGGACCTCGGACTGCTGCCGAGCAACAACGTAGGTCCCTTGATCGCGGCCTTGACCTGCGGGATATGTCTGGGATTTTTACGCGACAACTTTCATCCGGCCAAGCTGTTCATGGGCGACGCCGGAGCGTTGCTGTTGGGACTACTGATGAGCGCGTCGACGATGGTGATCGGGGGGAGAACGCCGCCGGCGAGCGGCGTGACGTTCTTCTTCTTCGCGCCGTTGTTGATTCCGGTGTTCATTCTCGGCGTCCCGCTAATGGACGCGGTCTGGGCCTTCGTGCGCCGCACCGCGTCGGGTCAGGGGTTCCACACCCCGGACAAGAACCACATTCACCATCGACTGATGCGCCTGGGCCACGGCCATCGTCGCACGGTGGTGATCCTGTGGCTCTGGACGGCGTTGCTCTGCGGCTTCGTATTGCTGCCGCTCTTCGACACCCAGGCGAACGTGTTTATCCCGCTCGGCGTCGGGCTCTTGTTGATCGGTCTGATGACGTGGTTCAGCCCCTTGGTCAATCGTCTGTACTACCGTGCGGAAGAAGCCAAGCGGGTTCGGGAGAACGCACGCAAATGAGAGACGGCGCCGGCGAAGACGAGCCTGGCACACCCTCTGAACAGGTAAATAATACGGTGAAGGACCTACCGGGAGCCATGGCGCTGCTGACGATGGGAATGACCGTCGCGATCATCATCTCCGTGTTCGTCGTAGTCGGCATTTGGGCCGACCGCGTCTGGGGGACCGCGCCGTGGGGTCTGTTAATCGGGATAGCATTAGGAACGGTCGCCGCCGTGGTGAGCGTGGTAAAGCAAGTCCGGCGTTTCCTTTAGAAACCCATTGCTAGTGCTAGAAAACCTCCCAACCGACACGCTGCCGCGCCTCCTTCGTCGCACCACGCTCTCAGCCATCATCGTTGGGGTCGTGGGCTTCGCCGTGGCCATATTCGTGGCGCCGCCGTTGGCCGCACTGGGCGTCGTGATCGGCGTGGGCATGGCGATAATGAACCTGCGGTTCTTAGACGGCCAGACCGCGAAGGTCGAGATGCGCGGTGAGCAGAGCACGAAGGCCGTTCGACGTCAACTGGGCGGCCGGACGACGGCCCGATTGGGCGTAATGACGGTCGTGGTCATAGCGGCGGTCGTTCTGAACGCCCCGCTCGGAATCGGTATTGTGTCAGGGCTCGTGCTATATCAGCTCGTGTTTGTGGCCAACGTCATGCGTGTCGTGACCGGTCAGGGAGGATTCGGGTGACGATGCTGTACGCCGCGAAGACGATTCACGTCGGCGATCACCCCCACTTCAGCCTTTTCGGCCTGACCTTCGACACGGATATTGCCATGTCGACGTTGCTCGCGCTCGCCATCGTCATCTTCATGGGCTGGTACCTGCGTAAGCACGTCACCGACGGCGTGCCCGGCAAGTTCCAGCTGATCTGGGAGATCCTCGTGGTGGATGTCGTGGGCGACCTCGTCAAGTCCTCGTTGGGCGACAAGGGCAAGAGATTTATTCCTCTGGGCGTCACCGTCTTCATTTTCGTGCTGGTTTCCAATTGGATTGGCTTTCTGCCCACAGCGATGCATCCTGGACAATCGGGAGAGATCTTTCCGGCTCCTACGAGCGACGTAAATCTGCCCCTCGCCCTCGCACTCTTCGTCATCGTGTGGGTGCACATTGAATCATTGCGCGCGCGACGCGTCGGTGGCTATATCAAGCATTACTCCAAGCCGGCTGCATGGTTGACACCGATCAATCTCATTGAAGAGGTCACCAAGCCGATCACGTTGACACTTCGTCTTTTCGGCAATCTATTCTCCGGTGGCCTGATAATTGTCGTCGTGGCAGCCTTGGCGTCGAAAGCGCTCGGTCCCTTCGAGGTCATTTGGAAGCCATTCGATCTCGCTATCGGGTTGATCCAGGCGTACATCTTCATGTTGCTCACGATCATCTACCTCGACATGGCGACGAGCCACGAGGAAGAGCAAGAAGAAAAGCACGAGAAAAAGAAGGACAAGCATCAACGCGCAGTACTCGAAACTTCGCAGTAACACCAACCAGGAGGAATAGACAATGGCAGCACAAACAGTCGCAGGTGCGATCGGCATTGCGGGTGCACTCGTCGGTGGCGGGCTCGCCCTCGGTGGCGGTGCCATCGGTGCGGCGATCGGTGACGGCCTGGCCGGGAGCCAGACCATCGCGGCGATCGCGCGTCAACCTGAGGTTGAGGCCAAGGCCCGCACGTACTTCTTCTTGACCGTCGGACTGGTCGAGGCGATGTACTTCATCAACCTGTTGTTCATGATCGTGTTCGTGTACGTATTCGCCAAGATCAAGTAGTTCGGCGACCTCCACGACCGTGGCATTTGGCCGACGATCACAAGCGACTTAGAAGGGCATCGAAATGATCTCTGCATCAATCTTCCTCCTCCCCAACGGCACGTTCTTCATCGAACTGGTCACGGTGGTGGTGATACTGCTGTTGATGACGAAGTACATCCTGCCGCCCTTGAACAAGGTCCTGGAGAGTCGTCAAGAGAAGATCCGCGAGTCATTGGCCGCCGCCGACGCGGCCAAGGCCGACGCGGCCGCGGCCGGTGACGAGCGTCAGCAACTGCTCGCCAACGCCAGGGACCAGGCTCGCGAGATCGTGGCCGCCGCCCAAGCCACGTCCGATCAGATCAAAGCCGAAGAGGCCGGCCGGGGACGGGCCGAATTCGACCGCATAATCGCCAACGCCAACGCCGAAGTGGATACCGCGCGCCAGCGCGCCATCGACGAAGCCTCGGCCCGAATCGGTGAAGTGGTCTTCGAACTGGTCAACCAGATCGTCGGACGCGAGGTGGACGAGAGTTCGCACCAGGACCTGGTCCGCGAGGCCGTCGCCGCCTTGAACGTCGAAGCGGCCAGGGGATCCAGTACCTGATCATGCTGCCCAAGCTCGAAGGATACGCCGCCGCCCGACTGGGCTCACTGGACGTCGCCGCGCTCGCGACGGTGGTCGGCGAGCTCGCGTCGCTCGAGCAGACCGTCCTCGGTCGCGCTGACCTTCGAGCGGTACTAACCGACACCTCCATCGCGAGCGCGTCGCGGGGACTGATCGTGCACGACGTCCTCGCCGGAAAGGTCCACGACGTCACCTTGCAGGTCGCGGTCTACGCCGCGAGCAACGCCTCGGCCCCGGACGTTCCCCACGCGCTGGGAGAACTCGCTCTCGCCACGAGAGATCTAGCGAACGACGGCACCTTCCCGCTCGGCGGTCTCGGCCTCATGGCGTCGCGCCAACGCGTCAGCGGCTTTGCCGACGCCTTGCTCGACGAGGTCGACGCGCAGAACTTCGACGAAATCGAGGACGAGCTCTTTCGCTGGGCGCGCACCGTCGAGGGCAATCTCGAACTACGACGCCTGTTGCTCGACCGCGACGCCGAACTCGCGTCGCGCGTCGACACGGTGCAGGCTCTGTTGGGCGACAAGGTCGACGCCGTCACCTTGGCGCTCGCGAGATTCGTCATCGAAGGGGGCCGCGCACGGGACGTCGTCGGCACGCTGGACTACCTCGTGGACTACGTCGCCCGGGCTCGGGACTGGCGCGTCGCGCGCGTGCACACCGCTCGTCCCCTGGACGAGCAGAGCCGAGCCGACCTCGTGGCGTCGCTCTCCCTACTCACCGGCAAGAACGTGGAACTGCAGATCGCCGATAGTCCCGAATTGCTGGGCGGCGTCCTGGTCGAGATCGGCGATCTGCGACTGGACGCCACGACCCGCGCGCGCCTCGGAGCCCTGCGCGACGCCGTCTCGCCCAGCCACTTGTACGAATCGTCTTTGAATCGAAATGACTAAGAAAAGGAATCTGTGATGACAGAGCTCACCATTAGCGCCAACGAGATCACCCAGGCCCTGCGCAAGCACGTGACGGAGTTCAATCCCGCCGTCGGCGCGGAGCAGGTCGGTCGGGTCGTCGAGGTCGGCGACGGTATCGCGCGCGTCTCCGGTCTGCCCTCGGCCAAGGTGAACGAGCTGCTGGAGTTCGAAGACGGCACGCTGGGACTGGCCATGAACCTCGACGAGGACACCATCGGGGCCGTGGTGCTCGGTTCGGTCGACACGATCGAAGAGGAGCAGGTCGTGCGCGCGACCGGTCGCATCTTGAACATGCCGGTCGGTGACGCGCTGCTCGGGCGCGTGGTGAACGCCATCGGTGAACCGATCGACGGCAAGGGACCGCTGGTCAATCCGAAGCAGCGCCGCATGGAGATCCAGGCGCCGGGCATCACCGGGCGCCAGCCCGTCTCGGAGCCTTTGCAGACCGGCATCAAGGCGATTGACGCCATGACGCCGGTCGGGCGCGGACAGCGCGAGTTGATCATCGGCGACCGCAAGACCGGCAAGACGACGGTCGCCATCGACACGATCCTGAACCAGAAGGGCCAGGGCGTGAAGTGCATCTACGTCGCCGTCGGTCAGAAGAACTCGTCGGTCGCTCAGACCGTGAAGGTGCTCGAGGACTTCGGCGCGCTCGAGTACACCGTCGTGGTGGTCGCCTCGGCCGGTGACCCCGCGCCGTTCAAGTTCCTCGCCCCCTACGCCGGCTGCGCGATCGGTCAGGAGTGGATGGACGGTGGCGAGCACGCCCTCGTGGTCTACGACGACCTCTCGAAGCAGGCCGAAGCCTACCGACAGATCTCGTTGTTGCTGCGTCGACCACCGGGTCGCGAGGCCTACCCCGGCGACGTCTTCTACCTCCACAGTCGTCTGCTCGAGCGCGCCGCGAAGCTGAGCGACGAACGCGGCGGGGGATCGTTGACGGCGCTGCCGATAATCGAGACCAAAGCCGGTGACATCTCGGCTTACATCCCGACCAACGTGATCTCCATCACCGACGGCCAGATCTTCTTGCAGTCCGACCTCTTCTACTCCGGTGTGCGTCCGGCCATCGACGTGGGTAACTCCGTGTCGCGCGTCGGCGGCGCCGCCCAGATAAAGGCCATGCGCGCGGTCGCCGGAACGCTCAAGATCGACCTCGCCCAGTTCCGCGACCTGGAATCCTTCGCGACCTTCGGTTCGGAGTTGGACAAGTCCTCCCAGCGCCAACTCGACCGGGGCTACCGCCTCACCGAACTGCTGAAGCAGGGCCTGAACGCGCCGATGCCGGTCGAAGAGCAGTGCATCGCCATCTACGCCGGCACCAAAGGCTGGCTCGACACGATTCCCGTCGAGGACGTGCGTCGATTCGAATCCGAGTTGTTGACCAACTTCCGCGCGCAACACTCCGATCTGCTCTACGCGATTCGAGAGACCGGCGCCCTGCCGGAAACCCGAGCGCTCGACGCGGCGATGGAGTCGTTCGTGAACGGCTTCGCCGTCACCACGAAGTAGCCCACGAAGATCTAGCGAGAAAGGAGGAGCAATGGCTGGTGGACAGGAAAGGATCCTGCGTCGACGAATCAAGTCGGTGCAGTCCACGCGCAAGATCACCAAGGCGATGGAACTCATTGCCGCCTCCCAGATCTCTCGTTCGCAGGCGCGCATCGTCGCGAACCGTCCCTATCGCCACGGCATGCGCCGCATCATCGTCGAAGCGGCGAAGGCCGACCCGGCCGGCGCGGCGAAGCTCCTCGCGATGCCCGAGCACGTGGAAACGGCGATCGTGTTGGTCCTGACCGGCGACCGCGGTCTCTCCGGGGCGTACAACTCGTCGGCTCTGCGCGCCGGCGAGCGGCTGGTTCGAAAACTCGAGGGCGAAGGTTCGGCCGTGCGGCTCTACAGCGTCGGTAAGAAGGCCGGCGCCTTCTATCGCTTCCGGGGAATCGACGTGGCCGAAGGCTTCGTCGGCATGTCCGATCGACCGACCTTCGACGACGCTCGTCGCATCGCCGCGACCGTCGCCGCGCCGTTCGTTTCTGGCGAGGCCCAACAGGTGCTCCTCGTCTCGACGCGCTTCCTGTCGGCGGCCACGCAAAGTGTCGAAGTGGAGCAACTACTCCCGCTCAGCCTGCCGGCGATGCCCGATGAAGGGATGGAGAAGGTCCTGAAGGGCTACACCGAGTTCGAGCCCGAGGTCGAGCAACTCCTCATCACGCTCGCCCCCAAGGCGCTCGAGAGTGAGATCTTCTCCGCGCTCTTAGAGGGCGCGGCCTCCTTTCACGTCAGTCAGCAGCGCGCGATGGCGGCGGCCACCGACAACGCCGACGAACTCGGACAGAACCTCAGTCGCATAATGAACCGGGCCCGCCAGGACTCGATCACCACCGAAATCATGGAAATCGTGGGCGGCGCCGAAGCGCTCCGCTCGGGAAAGTGAGAAACAAATGACCATCGCTCCAGAAAAGACCACCTTCGAGACGGGGCGCGTCGTGGCGATCGCCGGACCGGTCGTGGACGTGGAGTTCCCGCCGCACTCTCTGCCCGAGATCAACCACGCCGTCGAAGTGGACATCGTCATCGACGGCGTCACGATCACGGTGACCGGCGAAGTCGCCCAGCAGATCGGTGAGGGTCGCGTTCGCTGCGTGTGCATGAAGCCGACCGACGGCCTCGTCCGAGGTGCCGTGGTACGTCAAACCGGCCGGGGGATCACGGTGCCGGTCGGAGACGCCGTCCTGGGGCACGTCTTCAACGTCATCGGCGAGTCGCTCGACACCGACGACATCGGACCAGTGGAGGACTACTGGGAGATCCACCGCAGCGCGCCGGCCTTCGACCAGCTGGAGCCGCACGCCACGATGTTCGAGACCGGCATCAAGGTCGTCGACCTCCTCGCCCCGTACGTCCAGGGCGGCAAGATCGGCCTCTTCGGCGGCGCCGGCGTCGGCAAGACCGTCCTCATCATGGAGATGATTCGTCGCGTGGCTGAACTCCACGAAGGCGTGTCGGTCTTCGCCGGGGTGGGGGAGCGCACCCGCGAAGGCACCGACCTCTTGTTGGAGATGCGCGAGTCCGGCGTCATCGAAAAGACGGCCCTCGTCTACGGCCAGATGGACGAACCGCCGGGCGTTCGACTGCGCGTCGCTCTCGCCGCCCTGACGATGGCCGAGTACTTCCGCGACGTGAAGAACCAAGACGTGCTCTTGTTCGTCGACAACATCTTCCGCTTCGTGCAGGCCGGCTCCGAGGTTTCGACCTTGCTTGGCCGCATGCCGAGCGCGGTCGGGTACCAGCCCACGTTGGCCGACGAGATGGGCGAACTCCAAGAGCGCATCACCTCGACGAGGGGCCGTTCGATCACGTCGCTGCAGGCCGTCTACGTGCCGGCCGACGACTACACCGACCCGGCGCCCTTCACGACCTTCACGCACCTCGACGCCACGACGGAATTGAGTCGTCAGATCGCCGCGTTGGGTATCTACCCGGCCGTCGACCCGTTGACCTCGACGTCGAACATCCTGGCGCCCGAGATCGTCGGGGACCGTCACTACGCGGTGGCTCGCCAGACCCAGCAGATCTTGCAGCGTAACAAGGAGCTGCAGGACATCATCGCGATCCTGGGACTCGACGAACTGTCCGAAGAGGACCGCATCACCGTGACGCGAGCGCGCAAGATCCAGCGCTTCCTCTCCCAGCCGATGTTCGTGTCCAAGGTCTTCACCGGGATCGAAGGCATCAACGTTCCGGTCCAAGAGACCATCGAGTCCTTCGAACACTTGGTCAACGGCGACCTCGACGCGTTCCCGGAGCAGGCGTTCTTGAACGTCGGGGGAGCGTCGGACGTCGAGCGCAAGGCCTCCGAACTCCAGAAGGACTAAAGGTGAGCACCCTGAAGGTCGAAATCGTAACGCCCGAGGCGCCGCTGTGGGTCGGTGAGGCGAACGCGCTGGTGGCGCGCTCGTCCGAGGGCTGGTTCACGGTGTTGCCGCAGCACATGGACATGGTCGGCGACGTGGTGCCGAGCGTGGTGCGGGTGGACACTCCGGAGGGTGAAATTGCTATTGCGGTTCATGGAGGTTTCTTCCAAGTGGGCCCCGGTGAAGGGGAAGACGAGACCCTCGCCACGGTCCTGGCGGGCATCGCCGAAAAGGTGAGCGAGATCGACGTGGCCCGCGCGCAAGCGGCCAAGGCATCAGCGGAAGCCGAGATCACCGCCGACAGTCGAAACGAGCAAGAGACCACCGCGAGTGTGATGGCGAGAGCCGCGCTCGAACGGGCCGAATTGCGACTCAGCGCCGCCAAGGTACTCTGATGCGCTGGGTTGACAAGATTGAACAGAGCGGGGTCGGACACTGGGGAGCCAAATACTCCGGTCGTGAGCAATATGGTGACGACATCGCTGATCAATACGGGCGAGCACAAATATGGAAGCGCATCACGTGGGGCTTTTACATCGTGGGTCTCGGGTTGATGTTCGCGCCGGTCGGTCACGCCCTCCAGTACGCGGGATGGATGATTTCGACGGTCGGTCTGTTTCCTCTGGTCTGCTGGCTCGGTGAACGGTTTAAGTTCCGAAAAGCCGTCAAGCTCGCGACCGAGTAAGTGGCGGACGCCGTCGATTCGTAAATATCGAAAAGTCGCCGACGTTGCATCGGAGTACTTGGCTTCGGCGGCCGTCCCATCGGGTACACCTCCGTTGTCGGCCGGACAACGCCTGACCGTGAGTGAGCACTATCTTTTCAACACAAGTTGATGACGTACGCTTTGGCCTCGTGACCAGTAGCTCGCTCGATGACGCTCGTCGCATCGTGGTGGCTTCTTCGAATGTGGTGGTGATCACCGGGGCGGGAGTGTCAACGGCTTCGGGGATCCCGGACTTTCGCGGGCCCGAGGGAGTCTGGACCAAGAATCCGGCGGCCGAACGCCTCTCCAACATTGAAGCGTTTACCTCTTCATCAGACATACGCGAAGCGGCTTGGCGACAACTGCTTCTCCGACGTGACATCGTGTTCGAACCCAATGCGGCCCACCGAGCCTTGGCGACGTTCGAGCGAACGGGAAAACTCAAAGCGCTCATCACCCAGAACATAGACGGCCTGCACGTGGCTGGCGGCTCCGATCCGGAGCTCGTGATCGAGGTTCACGGGAACGCGCGACAGACGCGTTGTTTACGATGTGGCGATGAGATGCCGACCACTGCGGTCCTCGAACGGGTGGCCGCGGGCGAGCGCGATCCCCATTGCCGAGCACTGGTGGGGGATTCGGTGTGCGGCGGCCTACTGAAAACGGCGGTTGTCAGTTTCGGCCAGCCACTACCGCGAGGTGAATTTGCCCGTGCCGAGTATCTCGCAAAGTCGTGCGAACTGTTGATCTGCATCGGGTCGACATTGGAAGTGCGTCCCTTGTCGGGACTGGTCCCGAAGGCCGTCGATCGAGGTGCACGACTCGTGATTGTGAATGCGGAGCCCACGCCGTTCGACGAAGAAGCCGACATCGTCGTGCGTGGCGACATCCCAACGGTCCTGGGTCCGATGTTGGGTGTCTCGGAGTCGGACTGACGTGACCGGCTCGACTTAGCGTCGTTCGTAATCGCGAATCAACGACAACGCATCCGCGGCGTCGCCACTCGACGACTACCTCGCCGAAACGTAGTCCAGCAGATCCTTCTTATCGTGTTCGAGTTCGTCGAAACGGGCCTTCACGACGTCGCCGATCGAGATCATGCCCACCAATTGACCTTCGTGCACGACCGGCAGGTGTCGTATGCGCCGTTCGGTCATCAGTCCCATCAATTCCGTCACCGTCGTCGTCTCGTCGCACGTCTGTACGTCGGAAGTCATCAGCTCGGCGACCGTCGTCTCGAGCGCCTCGGCGCCACTGGTCGCCAGGGCCCGCACGGCGTCGCGCTCAGAGAAGATGCCAACCAACGGTGGCGTCGGACCGGTCACGACCAGGGCGCCGATGCCTCGCTCCTTCAAGAGCACCAGCGCGTCGGCCACGGTGCGTTCCTGGGAAATCGTGGCCACCTCTTGGTTCTTGTTCGCTAATAGATTCGAAACCTGCACGACGTCCCCCTCTTGGTTGAAACCGAATAGTTGAGCCCAATCGCTCTACTTCGGACCTTACGACGACGACTTGGAGCTTGCAATCGAACATTGCGCGCGAATGACCCCGTATTAACGCTTCGTGAACAATCGAACAAGTATCAGAAGCCCGCGGAGGTGAACTCTTCGAGTTTGTTGTGGCGGTGGAAGGTCTCGATCGTCCTCACCGTGCCGGAGCGTGAACGCACGACCATCGATTGCGTGGTCGCGCCGAAGTCGTGGAATCGCACACCGCGCAAGAAGTCACCGTCGGTGATCGCCGTCGCCGAGAAGAAGCAGTTGTCGCTGGCCACCAGGTCGTCGGTCGTCAGCACCCGCGTGAAGTCATAGCCCAAACCCTCGGCCAAACGACGTTCTTCGTCGTCGCGCGCGATGAGCACGCCCTGAATCTCGCCCCCCAGTCCCTTCAATGCCGCCGCCGCGATGACCCCCTCCGGAGTACCGCCGATGCCCAAAAGGACGTCGGCCCCGGAGTTGGGCCAACCGGTTGCGATGGCGCCGGCCACGTCGCCGTCGGAGATGGAGAGCACGCGGGCGCCGGCTTCGCGAACCTCGGCTAGCAGCGCATCGTGGCGCGGACGATCGAGAATCACCACGCCGAGTTCGGGAATCGGTTTTTTAAGTCGCTTCGACAGTTCCGTCAGGTTGTCGGTCACCGAGGCGTTGATGTCGACTGAACCGCGACCACGCGGCCCGACGGCGATCTTGTTCATGTAGACGCAGGGCCCGGGATTGAACATCGTGCCGCGCTCGGAAAGCGCGATGACCGACAGGGCCCCATTACGGCCCATCGCGGTGAGCGTCGTGCCATCGACTGGGTCCACCGCGATGTCGACGAGCGGTGGACGTCCGTCGCCGATTCGCTCTCCGTTGTAGAGCATCGGCGCGTCGTCCTTTTCACCTTCTCCGATGACGACGATGCCGTCCATGGCCACGCCGCCGAGTACGAAGCGCATCGCGTCGACCGCGGCGCCGTCGGCCGCGTTCTTGTCGCCGCGACCGGACCAACGCGCGGCGGCGATGGCGGCGGCCTCGGTGACGCGAATCATCTCGAGGGCGATATTGCGGTCCGGTTGGGACGGTTGCAGCACGAGGCCCAGCGTACTGTCGGAAACCTCCTCGACCTCTTCCCGGTCCATTTCGGCTCACCGGCAATACTTGAAGGGTGACAACACTCGTCGTAAAGCCCGCGGGAGCCCTCGAGGGTGACGTCCAGGCCTTGGGCGCCAAGAACGCGGTGTTGAAGGAGATGGCGGCCTGCCTACTCGCGACGGGCGAGCACCACCTAACCAACGTTCCGCGCATCACCGACGTGGGAATGATGGTGGAACTGTTGGTGGCGTTGGGTTGCCACGTCGAGCGCCCGGCCGAGCACGAACTCTCCATCGTGGTGCCCGACGCCCAGGACATCCATCCCGTCGCTCCGGCACGATTGTTCGAGGCGATGCGCGCCTCGATCGTCATCCTCGGACCGCTCCTCGCGCGCTGCGGACGAGCGGACATGGCGCTACCGGGCGGCGACGACTTCGGCCAACGGCCGATCAACTTCCACACCGACGGTCTCACGGCCATGGGCGCGACCTTCCACAACGACCGCAATTTCATTCGCGCCTCGATTGATCGGCCCCGACTTCGTGCCGCGCGCATCACGCTCGAATATCCGAGCCACACCGCTACCGACAACTTGCTGATGGCCTGCGTGCTCGCCGAGGGACGCTCGGTAATCGACAACGCCGCGCGCGAGCCCGAGGTGGAGGACCTGGCCAAACAGCTCATCGCCATGGGCGCTCGAATCGAGGGTCTCGGCACGTCACGACTCACCATTGACGGCGTCGAGGAGTTGCGCCCCGCCCGCCACCACGTCGTGACCGACCGGGTGGTCTCGGCCACGTATCTCGCGTCGGGTCTCATCACCGGGGGCGAGGTGCGAGTGGTGGACGCCCACCCGGAGCACATGGAGATGCTCCTCCGAAAGATCGAGGCGATGGGCGGCGTGGTCGACGTGCGTGGACCGGGCGTGGCCGCCCGGGGACCGCGCACCCTTCGCGCCTGCGACGTCGCGACCCTGCCCTATCCCGGAGTGGCGACCGACTACAAGCCATTGATAACTACGATGCTGAGCGTGGCTGACGGCGTCTCGGTCGTCACCGAGAATCTGTTCGTCGGGCGCTTTCGCTACGTCGACGAGCTCGTTCGCCTGGGCGCCAGCATCACCACGGAGGGCCACCACGCGATGATCCGCGGGGTCGATCACCTCACGGGCACCTCGGTGCACGCCAGTGACATTCGCGCCGCGGCGGCGTTGATCCTCGCCGGACTGGTGGCCGAAGGCGAGACGACGGTGACGGGGCTCGAGCACATGGACCGTGGCTACGACGACTTCGTCGGTCGCCTCCGTCACCTCGGCGCCAACATTGAGCGGAATTCATGATTTCCAGTGATCCGACAGAGCTGGTTGAACAGGCTCGCGGGGGATCGCGCACGGCGCTCGCGCGTCTGTTGACCTTCGTCGAGTCCGGGGGGCCGCAGCAGTTGGCGACCGCGGCGTTGGCCTACCGCACGCCGGTGCCGTACGTGGTCGGGATCACCGGACCACCGGGCGCCGGCAAGTCGACCCTGACCGACCAGTTGATCAACGTGGTGCTCGAGCGCGGCTTCGGCGGCGACCGCGACGTCGACCAGGTGAGCGTGTTGTGCGTCGACCCCAGTTCTCCATTCACCGGCGGGGCGATTCTCGGCGACCGGATTCGGATGCAGGACCACGCCACGAACGAGCACGTGTTCATTCGCTCCATGGCGACGCGCGGACACCTCGGCGGCCTCTCTCTGGCCGTGCCCGACGCCGTTCGAGTTCTGGGCGCGGCGCGCTTCCCGCTGGTGCTGGTTGAGACCGTCGGTGTCGGTCAGATGGAGGTCGAGATCGCCTCGGCCGCCGACACGACGATCGTCGTCGTCAATCCCGGCTGGGGCGACGCCATGCAGGCCAACAAGGCGGGACTGCTCGAGGTCGCCGACATCTTCGTGATCAACAAAGCCGACCGCACGGGTGTTCGAGAGACGCGTCGCGATCTCGATCAGATGCTGGACCTCGGGGGCGTTCACGAGTGGCGCCCGCCGATTCTCGAAACGGTCGCGACCGAGGGCACCGGCACCGCAGAACTCTGGGACGCCGTTCTGAACCATCGGACGTTCCTCGAGAGCGCGCAACTGGATGACCGCCGACGGACGCGCATGCGCGTCGAACTCGACAAAGTACTCTCGGCGATGGTCCGTTCACGAGTTGTCGCACTGGCTCACGGCGACGATTACGAGGAGCAGATCGATTCGCTGTTGGCCGGCACCACCGACCCGTATCGCGCGGCCCAAGCGCTGTTGGGAAGCGAATGATCGCCACGTCCATCACTTACGACTTGGTCTTCGTGACCCACATCGTCGCCGCGGTCGACACGTTGATCGTGTTCATCGTGATGCGCAGTTCGGCCCAGGCGATCGTGCGCGGCGCCGACGAGACCGTCCAACGGAAGAAGTTTCCGCATCGACGGAATTGGGCCGCTCGAGTACTTCACGTGCTGCCCATCACCGGACTGATCATGTCGCTGAGTGGCGACAAGTCGGTGTCACTGTCCAAGCCGTGGATTGGCGTGGGGATACTTTGCTACCTGGCGATGGCCGGTCACCTCGAAGCGAGGACCTTGCCCCGGGAACGTGCGCTCGCCCAGGTGATCGCCGAAGACGGAGTGGCGCCGCCGGAAAGCGGTCGGGCCCTCGTGAAATCGATCGACACGCTGCTGGCGATCTTTGCCGTGGCGTTGATCGCCATGCTGGTGCAGTTCTAAAGGAAGCTCGCGTGTCCGACCATGCCGGCGGCTACGGTGGCGTTGGTCGCTTCATCAATGAGGACGAAACTGCCGGTGACCCGATTGGCGCGGTAGTCATCGACCACCAGGAGGTCGGCGGTCTGCAGGGTGGCGAGACCGATGTCGTTGGTGTTGAGTGACGTCGACTCGTCGATGTCGAGTTTCTCGATGTCGATGACGCCGTTGATGGTCTTGACGCGAACGGGCGTGACCTTCGAGGTGTGCTTCATCTTCAGTCGTTGACCGATGACCAGCGGCTTTTCGCCGAACCAGCAGATCGTCGTCTTCAGTTCGTTGACGACCGAGGGGAGGGGGGCGGTGGCGATCAGGTCGCCGCGACCGGCGTTGGTCTCGTGGGCCAGCGCGACGTCGGCGGCCAGTCCCACCGCCGCGTCGGTGATCTCTTCGCCGCCGAAGTTCATCGCGGTGATGGTGGTCTCGATATTGGCCGGTAGCAAAGTGACTCGATCGCCGACGTGAAAGGTGTCGCCGTTCACCATGCCGGCGTAGGTGCGACCGCCGCCCGGTTGACGAAGCACCCACTGGATGGGCAGGCGCGCGCCGCGCGTCGTGGTGTGCTCCCAGGCGCCGGCCTCGGAGCTCTCGAGCGCCTCGAGGACGGTCGGGCCGGCGTACCAGGGGAAGTGACTCGAGGACTCCACGACGTTGTCGCCCAAGAGCGCCGACACCGGGATGATGGAGGCCGAGGTGAAATCGAGGTCGCGCGCCAGGGCCTGAATCTCGTCCACCACCCGGTCAAAGGCCAGCTTGGACCAATCGACCGCGTCCATCTTGTTGACCGCGACGATGATCGAGCGCACGCCGAGCAGCGCCGCGATGCACAGGTGCCGGCGGGTCTGCTCCTTGAGTCCCGAGGCGACGTCCAGCACCACCAGCGCGAGGTCGGCCGTCGAGGCCCCGGTCGCCATGTTGGCGGTGTATTGCACGTGGCCCGGGCAGTCCGCGATGATGAACTTGCGCGTCGGCGACGACGCGTAGCGATAGGCCACGTCGATCGTGATGCCCTGCTCCCGTTCCGCGCGTAGACCATCGGTGACGAAACTGAGGTCGAGGTCACCGACGCCGCGCCTCTCCGAGGCCTCGGCGACGGCGTCGAGTTGGTCGTCGAAGAGCTGGCGGGTGTCGACGAGGATCCGTCCGATCAACGTCGACTTGCCGTCATCGACCGATCCGATGGTCGCTAAGCGCAGGAGGTCCTTGGTGGCCAGGTGCACTTAGAAGTACCCTTCGCGCTTTCGATCCTCCATGGCGGTCTCGGAGAACTTGTCGTCCGCGCGCGTCGCCCCGCGTTCCGAGACGTTGGCCAGGGCCACCTCTTTGATGATCGCTTCGAGCGTGGCGGCGCCTGAGAGCACGGCCCCGGTGCAGTTGGCGTCGCCGACGGTGCGAAAGCGAACACTGAGGCGTTCGACGGTCTCGCCACTTCGCGGTTCGACGAACGGACCGATGGCCAGGTACATGCCGTCGCGCAACACGACGTCGCGGTGGTGGGCGAAGTAGATCTCCGGTAACGCCATTTGCTCGCGCTCGATGTACTGCCATACGTCGAGCTCGGTCCAATCCGAGAGGGGGAAGGCGCGCACGCTCTCGCCGGGATTCACCTTGCCCTGGTAGATCTGCCACAGTTCCGGGCGTTGTTTTCGGGGGTCCCACTGGCCGAAGGTGTCGCGGAAGGAGAGTATGCGTTCCTTGGCGCGCGCCTTGTCCTCGTCGCGTCGCGCACCGCCGAAGGCGGCGTCGAAGTTGTGATCGTTGAGCGCGTCGAGCAACGTCACCGTCTGCAGGCGATTTCGCGAACCCATAGCCCCGGGGTCTAGGACCTTGCCTTGGTCGATGGTGTCTTGTACCTTGGCGACGACGAGTCGCGCACCGACGCGCTCGACGGTGGTGTCACGAAAGTCGATGACCTCGGGGAAGTTCTGGCCGGTGTCGATGTGCATGACCGGAAACGGGAGTTGCTGGGGCGCGAAGGCCTTGACGGCGAGGTGCAAGAGGACCGCCGAATCCTTTCCACCGGAGAAGAGTAGGACCGGGCGTTCACACTCCGCGACGACCTCTCGGAGGATGAAAATGGCGTGGGACTCCAGCAGGTCGAGGTGGTCGGTGGTGGTGGAGGTGCGCAAGGGTGTCGTCGTCATAGTCCGTGAGGTCTCCGTATATCCTAGTAAAACACTCGAGAATGTAAGGCTGATGAGCAAATGCCCCTGATTACGCCGACCGGAGACCTTCTCGACGAACTCGAATCGGTGAACGAGAGTTTTGAACGTTCGACGCCGATCAAGATTCTCGAATGGACCTTCGAACGATTCAACGACGACGTCGCGATGGCCTGCTCCTTCGAAGACGTGGCGTTGCTGCACATGGTTCATCAACTTCGTCCCAATTCTGAAATCATCTTTTTGGACACGCGAGGACACTTCCCCGAGACGCTCGAATTCGCGTCACGAATTGAGCGTGAGTGGTCGCTCAACATGACGCGCACCACGCCCGGAGCCGACGCCGACGCCTGGCCCTGCGGCACGCAACGATGCTGCGAACTGCGCAAAGTCGAACCGCTCGGACGCGCCGTCGCCGGCAAATCGGCCTGGATTACGTCAGTCAAACGAGTCGACGCGCCCTCGCGTGCCAACATGAAATCCCTGATGTGGGATGAGAAATTCAACCTCGTGAAGGTGAACCCTCTCGCGACGTGGAGTGACGACGACGTGGCGTACTACCTGACGTCGCACGATCTGCCCGAACACCCTCTTTGGGCGCAGGGTTACGCGTCGATCGGATGCGCCGCAATGACCGAGAAACCTCTGGTCCCGGGGGACCGTCGATCGGGTCGTTGGGTCGGCGCCGACAAGGAAGAGTGCGGCCTCCACGAGGCGTGACATCCACCAAAAATCAATAAAACGCTTGTAACTTTGACTGCAATGTCAAGGTGGCGAGTGGTGGGGTATGTCGAATGCTGCTGATCGTCCTCGCCCTCTTCTGGTTGGCCCTTTTGACCCCGGTGGTGATTCGTCGGCTCCGAGACGGCGGTCCGGAACGCTCGATCCAGTCCTTCCACGCCGAACACGAGGTCCTCAGCCGCCAGGAGTACGCCGTCAACCCGGCTCACCGCCTGGACCGGCCCGACGAAGCCGAATCCGGCCCGCGCGACCTCGGGCGTCGCTCTCGTCTCACCGTCGTTCACGCCGACGACACCTACCGCTCCCTGGAGTCGCGTAGCTCGTGGGACGAGTGGAGCGCGGACTACGAGTACGACGAGCCGGCGCGCGAACGCGAGTCGATGAACCGCTACGCCGCGGCCTATTCTTCGGTGCCCAACGAAACGACGGTTAGTCGAAGTTACGACGCACCGATTCGTCGTCGGTCCATGAAGTCGCGCCGTCAGATGATGTTCGTACGCCTTCTACTCGTCTCGGCGGTGTTAACGATTCTCGCCTTCACGGTGAGTTACGGGTTGATCTGGGACTTGGCCGTCGCGTCGTGGGTCTGCATCGTCTCGTACGTGGCCCTCGCGCTGTACGCGGTCTCGCAGGGTTATCTGAGCGAGTCGTCACTGCCGCTGCGTCTGCCCCAGCCACGACAACTGGCGTCGGTGCAACGCCTCTACGACGCGGTGTCACCACGCTATGAGGAGGAGTTCGAGTCCGAATACGAAGAGGATGACGACGAAGACGGTTGGCAGCGTCAGCCCCAGCCGCGGCGGGCCTTGGGCTAAAGTTAAAGCCTCTTCGGGGGTGTAGCTCAATTGGTAGAGCGCTACGTTCGCAATGTAGAGGCAGTGGGTTCGAATCCCATCACCTCCACCCTTAGACCGTGACCCCATCAGTTGGAGAGCTCTTATTAGATTGTGGTGAGACTTCACAAACTGTTGCGTAGTCAGGAAGGCACCTAATGACGCAGGTGGTTCGGGTACACAATTTCATGGTGTCCAGCGATGGCTACGGCTCCGGCGAGGGGCAAAGTCTCGAGCACCCATTCGGTCACGCGAATCCTGCCGATCTCTTTTCCTGGGCGGGAGCGACCGCGCACTGGGTCAATCGAACCGATCCGGGAGGAACCTACGGCTTGGACGACCACTGCACTCGCGATTTCACCCGGAACATCGGCGCCGAAATTATGGGGCGCAATAAGTTTGGCCCCCAGCGAGGACCGTGGGAAGACCTTGATTGGGAAGGGTGGTGGGGCGACGACACGCCGTTCCATACGCCGGTGTACGTGCTCACGCATCACGTGCGCCCTTCAATAACCCTGGGGGACACCACGTTCCATTTCCTCGATGCGTCACCGCAGGACGCGCTTGCGCAGGCGTTCGAGGCGGCCGATGGCAAAGACGTGCGCCTCGGTGGAGGCGTCGCTACGGTGCGCGAGTTTCTCGAGGCAGATCTCATCGACCAAATGCATTTCGCGGTTGCGCCCATCGAGCTTGGTCGCGGCGAGAGACTGTGGGACAGTCCCGACGATCTTGTCGACCGTTTCTTTTTGGAAACGGTACCGAGCCCGAGTGGAGTGACGCATCTTTTTTTCTGGCGGCGCTAAGAGGACCTAACGTCGACGCCGTGGCCCTGAGACGTCGCTTCCCTCATCTGAGCTCCGCCCTCTCCGGGGCGCTCATCGTGTCCGCCGTCGTTCTCGGATGGACATCTTCCGAAGGGGGTGCGTCGTCAGGGCCCGCTGCAGCGGCGGACCGATGTCTCCAGGGTGAACTGCAGGTCGCCATCGAGCAAGGGGGTGGCAACCAAGTTCACTACGCCCTCGGGTACACCTTTCTGATTGTCAATACGGCGAAACGAGCGTGCACCTTGCGGGGCTTTCCACGTCAAGTCGAACTTTCGACCACGGGAGGCAACGAGGTTCACGTCACACTCGCGCACCAGCCCACCTCGCTGTTTGCGCAACCCAAAATCGGCTCGGTCCTTCTTGGTGTCGGCGGTGTGGCGTCATTTGGGATCAGCTATTCGTATTCGCGAGATGCGTTCACATCGGACGCCAAGGGATGCGTGGCGACGCTGGTTGACGTCCGGCTTCCGGCCCGCGCGTCGTCGTTGTTCTCGTACGAGTTCCCCGTGAAGATCGACGGCTGCGCCGCAGGCCGGGTCGTGGACGTGACCCCCATCGAGAATCTCGGGATACCGCGGTCGTGACTCGTTGGTACGGCGATCGGCGGCCGGACGGGTTGCTTGCCGCTAGTTGAGCTTCATGTACAACGTGCTCTGCGTCACGCTCGGGTCCGGCTGATAGGCGGTGGTCGCCGAATCGATGTACTCGACGAAACTCATGTCGGCAGCCAAACTGTGTTGCGCCGCTTCAAACTCCGCCATGGTCTTGTAGCCCGCGATCCAAATGACTCGGCCGTAGGTTCCCGTCTGGGCCGAGAGGAATCCCGTGGACACGCCGGTCGCCTTTTCGGCCCTTTGCGCTATCTCGATCCCGCCCATCATTCCGCGAGCGAAGTTTCCGGGTGCGCAGACCGCCGAGACGGTCCCGACGTACCTCGCGTCGTTGCCACCGCCCGTTCCCTCATAGACCGTCTCGTACAAGGTGTCGTCGATCGAGCCGTTGACGAACTCCGCCCCCGCGGCGGCGAGTTCGAGATACTTGGCGTCGCCAGCGAGGTCGGCGAAGCCTTTCTCAAGGGCGGTCAGATCGGCCCACATGGACGTCCACGAGATGGTGCCGAATCCCGGGGAGAGTGCGGTCGCCCAGACCCCGACCTCGTTACCCAGTCCCGCCGCGGCGGCGGCGCCAATTTCCACGGCCCACTTCGGAGCGTCCAGCCCTCGTAGGTTGGCTTGCCTAGCTAATAAGTACATGATCCCCCCTTCAATGACGACGCCCTTTGGCGCCAGAAGGGGAATCTATTCCAATTTCATTTGTCGTGCTCATGGTAGGTCTGAACGAATCGCAAATCTTGTGTGACGAACACCTGCGTGGCGTTGGCCGCCCGGGTCACTTCTTTTTGGCCGCGCGCTGCGCGAGCGCCGCGGAATTCGCGACCACGGCGTCGCGAATGAGTTGCTTGAACGCCGCTTGATTGATCTTCTCGCCCTCGCGGAAATCGATCGCTCGGCGCACGTTGCCTTCCAGGCTGGAATTGAAGAGCTTCTTGGGGTCCTTCACTGAGGCTCCCCGAAAGAACGTGAGCTTCACCACCTCTTTGTACACCTCCCCGGTGCAGATGCCCCCATCACGGGACCAGACCGGAACGCCGGGACTGGTGGGCTTCACCCACTTCCACTCCTCTTCGATTTTGGGATCGGCGTCGAGGATGAGCTGGCGCAGCTGCGCGAGGGTTTCTCCTCGCCAATCTGCTAACTCTTTTGTGCGCTGGGTGATCTGGCTCGAAGCCGATTCTTCGTCTGGACTCTTTGGCATCACGTTCCCCTTCACCGCTTGTGTTGGCCACTGTATATGTCAACGAAGAAGTCGGTTTTGTGACAATTCGACCGGCACACAATGCGAACGCCGAGTTAGGAACTGTCTCCCGAAAGTGCGACGCTGAGCCACTCGGGTTTTCCGGCGGAGTCCAGGAGGAGGCGATCCAGGTCTTCGACGGCGAGCGGACGAGCGAATAGAAAACCTTGTCCCGTGTCAACGTTCTCGCTCTCGAGGCGCAAGCGTTGGTCGTTCGTCTCGATCCCTTCGGCGATCGTCTCGATACCGAGCACCTTGCCGAGTTGCACGAGGGTGTGCACGACAGCCGCCGATTCCTTGGAGTCCGCCATGCCGGACACGAACGAACGATCGATCTTCAAGATGTCGATCGGGAACTGCCGTAGGTAGGCGAAGGTCGAGTACCCCGTGCCGAAGTCGTCAATCGCCACGCGCACGCCCAGATCCTTCAACAATTTCAGTCGCGACAGCGTCGAACCGGAGTCGTGCATCAACGCCGTTTCGGTGAGTTCCAGGATGAGCTTGTTGGCGTCGAAGCCACTCATCGAAATCGCCTCTCGAACGTCGGTGACGAGGCGGTCGCGTTCGAGCTGTTTGGCGGCGATGTTGACCGAGATCGTGAAGCGGTATCCGCGGCCCTGCCATAGGGCGCCCTGTCGACACGCCTCGTGCAGGACCCACGCACCGACTTCGATGATGTGTCCCCTTGATACGAGAGCCGGGATGAAGTCATTGGGTTGCACGACGCCGCGCTCGGGATGTCTCCAACGCAGGAGAGCTTCGACACCGGTGAAGGCGCCGGTCGACAGGTCGACCGTGGGTTGGTACATCAAGAAGAACTGCTGGGCTTCGAGCGCGCCTTGGAGGTCGACTTCCAGGCTTCGGTGATGGTCGACCGACTCCTGCATCGAAGCCATGAACTTCACGGCGTTTCGCTTCCCGGCCGCCTTGGCTTGGTACAGCGCGATATCGGCGTCTTGGAGCATCTTCTCGGGTGTCGCACGATCACCCTCGGCGATGCCGATACTGGCCGAGACCGAGAGCGGCACTGGACTGGCCGCAATTATGAACGGCGTCGCCATGACGTCGAGGATACGGCCGGCGACCACGTCGACGCCGGCCTCCAACGAAACGCCATCGGCGAGGATGACGAATTCGTCGCCGCCGAGGCGTCCGACGGTGTCGGTCTCGCGAACCGCGCTCTTCAAGCGAATACCGACGCTGACCAAGAGCTCGTCACCAGCGCGGTGGCCCAACGTGTCGTTGATATCTTTGAAGTTGTCGAGGTCGAGAAAGAGGGCCGCGACCTCGGTGTGCTCTCGTCTCGATCGCGCCAGCATTCGGTCGATGCGGTCGAGAATCAAGGCGCGGTTGGGCAGTCCGGTGAGCGAATCGTGCAGCGCTTGATGTTGTAGTTGGTCGGTTCGCTCCTTCACGAGTTGCATGGCGCTCGAACGACTGGTCCCGAGGACGTAGATCAGCAGTCCGAGCAAAAGGCTGAGGAGGACCCCGCCCAGTAAGAGCAGCGTGGAGTCGGAGTCGCCGAAAATGCCTCCGGTGAAGGCGGCTGTGAAGACCTTCACGTGCCATCCGTTATGAAGATCCACCGTCGCCGTCATCGCGTCCTTCGGACGATGGCCGGCCTTGAACGTGGCGTTCGATCCGCTTTGCTGATAGTGGAACGCCACGCCATCATTGGGGTGCCCGAGCAGCGCCGTCATCAAGATCGTGCTGGGCTGAATTTCGGTGCCGGTGAATCCAATTAGGGCCGCGCGGCGACCGGCCAGGGTGTTCGGGTGGCTGCCATTTCGATACAGAGGTGTGCCCACGGCAAAGGCGGCTGGGCCGCCCAAACTGTCGGGGGCGTAGGTAGGTTGGCCGGAGTCGCGGGCTTGGAGCAGTTGCGGCCCCAGGGACGAGTCACACATGTCGAGGCCAATTGGGATTTCCGTCAGCCCCGGTCGTGCTTGTTCGACGTCCACTAAGCAGTAAAACGGTCGCTTGCCCGGAGGAGTGAGGGTAAAGGTCTGGCTCGGAGCCTTGGATTCATTCGCATTTATTGCGGCAAGCGCGGCGAAGGCCGTCAACTGGGATGGGTGCACAACGTCGACGATGGCCACCGCGAGGATCTCCGGATATCGGTGGAAGGCGTCCTCATTGTTGACCCAGCGGATGAAGCTCGACTCCGAGGCGTTGGGGTTCTCGACGATGAATGCACCGGCGCTGATCGCTAGGTCTTGTTCGTGTTGTATTGCGAGGTTGAGCACGGACGCAATTTCAGCGGACGACGTCTGGAGATTTTGATGGGCCTTTTGAGCATCGTTCTGGGCGAGATTCTTGGCGCCGAAGAAAGTACCTAAGAAACCGACCGATATGACGGCCACCGTAATGGCGATCCAAAAACTCCGGCTTGGACTCTTTCGACCGGGCCTCGGAGCGATCCGGTCACTCACGTACAGCGCCGAGCGATGGTGACGCGGTGAGTCTGCTTTTTCGTCAAGCGAGACTCTTGACACGTGTCACCCAATGAACGACACGCGAAAAGCAGGGCGGTCGACGACGGCCATACCAGAGGCACGTAATGATTTTAGTGGTGTTTGTTCAAATAACGTCGCAACACCGTGACACATCGTTAGCGATGCGGATCTCCGATGAGGCCGTCGATTGTGACCTTCGCCTCTAGTGCGTGGTGACCGAGGGTTCGCGAGCTTGAATGTTGAACAGAATCTTGTCGAAGCAGCGGTTTTAACGAATTCCGCACTTAGACATCCGCTAGATGCGGTGCACGTCGGCGCTCATCGATGCCGGCGCCGTTCGCGTGAGGGCGACGATCCCGCCACACATCACGGCGAAGGCGACGACGCCGAGCGTAAGGTGCAGCGCTCCGTGGTGCAGACGTTCGCGATACAGCCAGATGCCGAGTGCGACACTCACGACCGGGTCGACAATGACGATGAAGGTCTGCGAGACGCTGAGCGGACCGACGTGCAGCGCCGCTTGCTCGCACAGCAATCCGATGACGCCCCCGACGATGAGGGCGTACACGGGCCAGCGGGTGAACGCACCGCCAAAGCCCAAGGCGCTGATGGCGTCGGTCGTGGCTTTGATGAACGTCGCTTCCAGCGCCCACATGACCGCGGTGGCGCTCGCGAAGAGCGCGGCGCGACGAGCCGGCGAACCGCGTTGTGCGAGGACGACGAGTAGCGACACGACCGCGATACAAACGATCGACGGGAGGGTCCACGCCGACGAGGTGGGAAGGAATGACGCCCCGTGCGGCGATGCCATCACGAGAAAGACCACCAGCCCCGCGCCGGTGACGATGGCCGCCATCCACGTAACGCCACGAATCGATTGGTGTAGCCACAGCTGACGAAGCACGAGCGCGAGAACCAACTCCGTCACGAGAATCGGTTGCACCAGTGACAGCGGTCCGAAGTGCAGGGCCAACGCTTGGAAGACGAGTGATCCACAGAGGGCGAACCAACCCAGTAACCAAAGTGGATGTCGCAGCAAATATTTCACGAACTTCCAACCGGACGACTTCTCGATGTCGCTCGTGCTCGCGATGTGTTGCAACGTGACGGCGAGTGCGTTGGTGAGTGACGTTAGGAGTGCGAAGAGGATAGTCATCAATCGAACTCACGTCGGAGAACGTTGACTTGCGTTCGTCGAAGCAATCCGCGCTTCACCGCTCTTTCGCGCCGGGCAAATGGGCATGTCGTGGCGTACGTGATGTGCGCATCGGGCATAGGCGGAGGTTAAGGCACCGCTTTGGGGAACTGGTTTACGTGAGACGGCGGGGCCCTTATCGGACGACGATTTCCAGTGGCGGAAAGGGCAAAATTGAGCCTCAAATCCGGTGGCGGAATGGGCAAAATTGGACCTTAAGTAGGTGGAGCCAATCGGTCAGGCTGTGGAAAACATGCGTCTAAGTGGTTGGAAGTTGTGCTCAGTGTGAACAAACCGGTGGAAAACGTCACAACTATTGGGCAAAAGTTCCTGATATCACCAATTGACCCGACGGCGGCACGAAAGGTCTGGCACAGTATCACTCGTAGTTCACGTAGCACCTGTCGAATGAGACGGAGAACCGAAAGGGGATTCGGATCAGGAGGGGAGAGGGGCCTCGCAAGAGGAACAGAACTCCTCCAACGGGCAGCGGAGTTCGGTCCGCGGTCAGTAACGACAAATGACGTGAAGTGCCAGCCGTCAAGCGGTGGCCTGTCCGACACGGGTCAGCGAGTGATGTGCCTTCGGGAACCCCGAGGGGCGGGTGAGCTTCGGCTCACTGGTCACTCGGGGTTTTCGGCTTTTTAAATTCAAAACAGCGGCGCGGACTCCACCGACTCGATCAACTCCGGTCCGTCGTTCTTCACTGATCCCACTGCCGAGCTGACGCCGTGGTGCACGAGCGTGCCGGTCGAGGCCGGTACGAGTAGTTGCAATCGCTCTTCGGGTTCGTGCTCTCGTACGTTGATCCAGGTGTCGACGTCGTCGAGCTCGAGCACCACGGGCATGCGGTCGTGGATCGCGTTCATGTCCTCACTCGGCGTGGTGGTGACAATCGTGCAGGTCTTGGTCATCTCGGCGTCGGCCGGTTCCTCGGGACTTCGCCAGTACTCGTAGAGTCCGGCGAAGAGCATCGGTTGTCCGTCGGCGCGCGTGAAGAAGTACGCCTGCTTCACGCGGCCGGGTCGGTGGTCCCACTCGTAGAAGCCGTCGACGGGAATGACGCACGGTCGCTTGGTGAAGGCGCTGCGAAAGGAGGGCTTTTCGGCGAGGGTCTCGCCGCGGGCGTTGAAGAGTCGGTTGCCGATCTTCGGATCCTTGGACCAACTCGGGATAAGTCCCCAGCGGTAGCGGTCCATGAGGCGCTCCTCGTCTCGCTCGGCGACCGCGAAGAGACGTCGCTGGGGCCCGATGTTCCAGCTGGGTTGGTCGTCGGGATCGAGGCCCGCGGCCAGGGCGGCGCCGAGCAGTCGGGCCAGACGATGGGGCGGGGTGAAGATGGCGACGCGTCCACACATACCTCTAGTCTGCCGGGAAATTCGGCAATTGGCGCCTGTCACGACAAGTGACTACTCTTACGAACATATGTTCGCTTTTCCCTCCAATCGCCCTACGTTGCCTGAAGATCTCGTGGCGACACTTCGCCCGGTAGCCCTCGCCAAGAGCCGGATGCTGCCCCTCGGCGAGCCCTGGGGACCGCTGGTCCCCAATGGGGGACTGCGCCGTGGTTCGAGCGTCGTCGTGCAAGCCCCGCCGGGACTGGGCGGGCTGAGCCTCGCGCTCAGTCTGCTCACCGAGTCGAGTGCGCGCGGCCACTGGAGCGCGGTCGTCGGTGTGGATGACCCGGGCGTCGTCGCCATCGCCGACCTCGGCGTCGATCTTCGTCGCGTGCTCTTCGTGCCGCGTCCGCGCGGCGCGTGGGCCGAGTCCGCGGCCGACCTGCTCGACGGGGTGGACCTCTTGATCGTGCGACCACCGTCGCGCGCCTCTCACGCCGCGGCGCGTCGGTTGCTCGACCGGGTGCGCGAACGAGGGACGGTGTTGATCGTGCTCGCCGAGCCGGCCTCGCTGTGGCCGTTGCCGGCCGACCTCTCCTTCGACATCACCAACGCGCAGTGGGCAACGTCGTCACGACTCGACGCGCGCTATCTCACCGTGCGCATCGGCGGACGCGGCGAGGCCGTTCGCGCGGGCGAGCACGTGGTCGTCCTACCGAATCGGCGAGGGCGCTGCGAGGCCAGCTAATGGAACGCCTCCTCGCTATATGGATCGAGGCTCTGGGGGACGAGGCGTCCGACGGCTCGTCGCTGCGCGATCACCTGGCGTTGCTCGACGCGCTGACGGTGCTGTGCCCCTTCACGGAGTCGGTGCGTCTCGGTCTGTTCGTACTACCCATTCGAGGACCGAGCCGGTTCTTCGGCGGCGAGGCCGCGGTGATGGAGAACGTTCGCTCCACGGTCCTGGAACTCACCGGTCACGCGCCGTCGCTCGGCATCGCCGACGGACTGTTCTGCGCCGAAGCCTGCGCGCAACGGGGCCTGGTGCTCGAGCCCGGTGCGACCGAGTCGTTCCGGCGCTCGCTCCCACTCTCGTCGCTCGGTCGAAAAGACGTCGCGACGACCTGTCAGCGACTCGGTCTGCACACGGTCGGCTCCTTCGCCGACCTCGACATCGCGCGCGTCGGCGAACGCTTCAACAAGCACGCGTTGGTACTGCAGCGCGTCGCGCGCGGCGAGATCTTTGAACTCGACACCCAGCGCGACCTCAAACTCGCCAAGCGCGTCGCCCAACTGCGCGGCGAGGACGACCGACACGACGAGCAGCTGGGCTTCTTCGGTTCTCGCGGGGCCGGGGACGACCGCGCCGACGCGGCCGCGCACCGCGTACGCCGCCGTCTCGGGGCCGACGCCGTGGTCGTGGCGTCACTGCGCGGTGGTCGGGTCCCCGAGGACCGCGCCACGCTGGTGCCGTGGGGTTCGCCCAAGAGTGTCATCCGCGACGTCGCGCCGTGGCCGGGTCAGATGCGCGCCCCGTCGCCGGCCACGACGCTGACCCGTCCGGTGGCGGTGCAACTGCGCGACGCCAGCGACCACCCGGTCGTCATGAGCGCGCGGGGGTTTCTCAGTGAGGCGCCCACGGCGCTGTTGTTCTCGCACCAGTTGCGCCGCGAGGTCATCTGGTACGCGGGACCGTGGCCGCTGGTGGAGCGCTGGTGGACGCTCAATCGCCGTCGCGCCCACGTGCAGATCCTGCTCGTGTCGGGCGAGGCGCTGTTGTTGACGGCCGAGTCGAGCAAGTGGTGGCTCGCGGGAATCTACGACTGATGCTCTACGGAGAGCTCCACGCCCACTCGGGTTTCAGCTTTCTCGACGGGGCGAGCGACCCCGAAGAGCTCGCCGCCGAGGGCGCTCGCCTCGGCCTCTCGGGACTGGCGCTCACCGACCACCACGGGTTCTACGGGGTCGTGCGCTTCGCCGAAGCGGCCCGGGCCTTCGGTCTGCCCACGGTCTTCGGAACCGAGATCGCAATCGACGCCGACGACGACCGAGTCGGGGTCCACGACCCGTCCGGCGCGCACCTCGTCGTGCTGGCGCGCTCGCCCGAGGGCTACCATGCGCTCTCCACGATGCTCGGCGAGGCGCACTTGCGACGCGGCGAAAAAGGGGCGCCGCGCTTCAACTTGGAAGAGGTCGCCAGTGCCGCGCGCGAGTGGCTGGTGCTGAGCGGCTGTCGCAAGGGAGCGCTGACGCGCGCGCTAATGGACCAAGGACCGCGCGCCGCTCGGCGCGAACTCGAGCGTCTCAGTGCGGCCTTTGGTCGCGCCAACGTCGCGGTCGAGATCTGGGACCACGGCGCGCCCGACGACGTCGCGCGCAACGACGTCCTCGCCGAACTCGCCGTTCACCGCGACGTGTCGCTGGTGGCGACGAACAACGTGCACTACGCCACCCCCGACGCCTTCGCGCGCGCCAACGTACTCTCGGCCCTGCGCGCGCGCCAGAGCCTCGAGGAGATGGAGGGGTGGCTCAACGCCAGCCCGCTCGCGCACCTGCGCAGCGACGCCGAACAGCGCCGACGTTTCGCGCGCTGGCCCGGGGTCGTCGATGCGGCCGGCGAACTCGCAACCGCGCTGGCCTTCGACCTTCGCCTGGTGGCGCCCAACCTGCCACCCTTTTCGACGCCGGCGGGAATGGACGAGCAGTCCTACCTCGAAGAGATCGTCGCCGAGGGTGCGACCCAGCGTTACGGCACCCGTGAGGCCGAGCGTGTTCCGGGCGCCTGGCGACAGATCGACCACGAGCTCGGCGTGATCAAGACCCTGGGCTTCGCCGGCTACTTCCTCACCGTCTGGGACATCACCGAGTTCTGTCGCCGCCACGACATCTACTGCCAGGGCCGCGGCTCGGCCGCGAACTCGGCGGTCTGCTTCTCGTTGGGCATCACCAACGCCGACGCGGTGAAGTTGAACCTGTTCTTCGAGCGCTTCTTGTCACCGGCGCGCGACGGCCCGCCGGACATCGACGTCGACATCGAGTCCGGTCGGCGTGAAGAGGTGATCCAGTACGTCTACGAGCGCTACGACCGGCGCCACGCGGCCCAGGTGGCCGCGGTCATCACCTACCGACCGCGCTCGGCGCTGCGCGACGTGGCGCGCGCCTTCGGCTTCAACGAAGAGCAGGCCAACGCGCTGCGCGACAGCGTCGACCGCCACACCATGACCGCCAATGCCGACGTGCCCGAACTCGTCACGACCATGGCGACCGAGATGCTCAATCGCCCCCGACACCTCGGCATCCACTCGGCCGGCATGGTGCTGTGCGATCGACCGGTGATCGAGGTCTGCCCGGTCGAGTGGGGGCGCATGCCCGGGCGCACGGTCCTGCAGTGGGACAAGGACGACTGCGCCGCCATCGGTCTGGTGAAGTTCGACCTGCTGGGCCTCGGGATGCTCGACGCGCTGCACCGCTGCGTCAATCAGGTGCAGTCCTTCTACGACGTCACCATCGACCTCGGGTCGCTGCCCCAGGAGGACGCGGTCTACGACCTGTTGTGCGAAGCCGACACCGTCGGCGTCTTCCAGGTGGAGTCGCGCGCGCAGATGGCGACGTTGCCGCGCATCAAGCCGCGCACGTTCTACGACCTGGTGATCGAGGTGGCGATCATCCGCCCCGGTCCGATCCAGGGCAACGCCGTCAACCCTTATATCCGACGTCGTCGCGGCGACGAGCCGGTCACCTACCTGCACCCGCG
>Ga0208586_1000022_pt1 | contig 59015 bp, 52 predicted proteins | sample NGESurshal072012_6_FD_184471 | JGI IMG/M metagenome (GOLD analysis project Ga0208586, IMG submission 184471) | Arctic peat soil microbial communities from Barrow, Alaska - NGEE Surface sample 53-3 shallow-072012 (SPAdes) | ecosystem: Environmental > Terrestrial > Soil > Wetlands > Peat ... | reverse complement strand
GGCGGGCGCAATCGGGCGCGGTTTGGCCGCGGATGGGCGGTTGACGTGCGATCTGTGCCCCTCCGAGCAGGAGCCGTGCGCGCGCACCGCCGACGCATCTGCGCCGCTCGACGAAGTCGACTTCGACCGGCGCATGCGGGCCTCCCGCGCTCTCGTGATCGCGTGCGCGCGCCTGGACGACCGTGCGCTTGCGGGCAGCGTCGCATTCGAGGCCGCCACGCGCGCGCGGCAGTCGGGCGTGCCCGCCTATGCGGTCACCGGTAGCGACTCGCTCGACCCGTTCGAGGCGCGAATCGTCGATTTGCAAGTCATCGTCGAGGCAACCTCAGCGCGTGGGCTTGACGCGGCGGGCAGGAAGCTTGCAAGGATCATTTGAGGAGTCTCCCGCATGGTCTGGGCCCGGGTGAGCGAATCGGTCAAAAGAGAGCTGAACCGCCCCAACCCAATCGGCCGAGCCGCTTGTGCTCTTCGCGGAAACTCACAGGAAACACTGGCCCTCCCCCCTATAGGTCGGGATCTCCTCGACGATCCGTTCGCCTTCGATCAGGTACAGGCGATCGAAGCGCTCGCACAGCTCGCCCGCCTTGGCGTGACGAAACCAAACGCGATCTCCGATTTTCAGCTCGCGAGCGGGAGCGCCCGTAAGCGGTGTCTGGACCTCGCCCGCGCCCTCCTGCTTGTCGAGCGCCAGCCCCGCTGGCAGGAAGGGAGCGGGGAGGCGCGCGGCGTCGGGCGGTCCCGAGGCGAGATACCCGCCGCCGAGCACCGTCGCCACCGACGCTCGCGGCTTGCGCACAACGGGCAGCGCGAACAACGCGGCCGGTTCGGGGTGGAAAACGCGGTAGGCGTCGAACAACGTCGGCCCGTATAGACCCGAGCCGGCTGCGATCTCGGTAATCGCGGATTCGGACGCGGTCGACTCCAAACTGCCGGTGCCGCCCCCGTTTACGAACCGAAGCGGGGGTTCGGACGCAGTCGCAAGCACCTGCTGTATCGCCGCCACGGCGGCGCCACGACGCGAAGCCAGGTCGGCGAGCGAGCGCCTCTGCAACGCACGGATCGCCACTGCCCGCACGCGGCGACCGGGGGGAGCGTCGCCGAGGCCGGCGAGGAGGGACTCATACGCCATCACACCCACGAGCCTGAAACGCGGCCGGCCCACGATCTCGCGCGCGAGGGCCGCGGCCTGCTCAGGCGTGTGAACCGGGGAGCGCTTGGCGCCGATGCGGGCGCGACCGTCGAGTAGCCACAGCCCCGCGTCGAGCTCGAGGCACACTTCGATGGGATACTCGCGCTCGCCGACGGCAGCTTCGATCAGGTCGAGCTGGGCGGGACAGTCGACCATCAGCGACAGGCGTGCTTCGGGCGAGCGATCGGGGAGCCCCGCGAGTGCGCGCAGCGCCTCCCGATCCACGGTTGGATAGGCCACGACCAAGTCCTCGAAACCCTGCGCGGCCAGCCACAAAGCCTCAGGCAAGGTGAAGGCGAGCGTTCCCTGGAACCCAGGTCGCGCAAGCACCCTTTCTTGAAGTGCCCTGCAGCGCACCGACTTGGAGGCCAGCCGGATTGGCTTGCCGCACGCGCGCCGCTGCATGTCTGCCGCGTTGGCCCAGAACGCGTCGAGGTCGAGGACCGCGAACGGTGGCTCCAGCTCCTCAGTCGCGCTATCCAGCCGCCGGCGCAGCTCGCTCACGCGGTCCCCATCGCCATTAGAGTCGCAGGGTCGCTCACGCAGGCCCCATCGCCAGTCGAGTCGCCCGGCGCAGGTCGCTCACCGAGTCGCCCCGACCGGCCCGAGCACGCGATCGGTCCATGCGTTGGCGAAGCGGCCGTCGGGGTCCAGGCGAGCGCGGACAGCCTGGAAGCGATCCCACCCGGGATAGCGGGCGCGCAAGGTGGCGGCCGTCTGGAAGTGGCGCTTGCCCCAGTGGGGGCGCCCTTCGAAGCCGTCCATGATCTGCGCAACCGCTTCGAAATACGGACGCCACTGCATGCCCCGGTACATGTGAACGGCCACGTAGCCACTATCGCGACCTTGGGCCGTGCTGAGCAGGGCATCGTCGGGGGCGACCGTGCGCACCTCGATCGGAAAGGGCACGGCAAAGCCTCCTCGCTCGATCGTCTCGAGCACGCGCTTGACCGCCTCGGCTGTGTGGGCGCGCGGCAAGGCGTACTCCATCTCGGTGAACTTGACCAGACGTGGACTGGCGAAGATGCGATCGGAGCGGTCGATCCGCTTGGACTTGCCGGCCAGGCGCGTCACGATCCGGTTGATCTCGGGTATGCGACCTGGCAAGCGGCGTCCGATGCGGCAGAACATCTCAAACGTACGATTTGTCAGGAGCACGTCGTTGGCATATTCGGCCACTTTGCCGCGTGGCTCAGGTGGGCTTTCGGTGCGATTGTTGGTGCGCGTGAGGGCGGTGTCGCAGTGGGGGAACACGTAGAACTCGAAGTGGTCGTTGGCCAGCGCCAGCTCCTCAAAGCGCGCGAGCGTCTGCTCCAGTGGCGCGGGGGCGTCGATTCCGCACAGGGTGAAGGCCGGCACGCAGCGCAGGGTCACCTCGGCAAGCACCCCAAGCGCACCTAGACCGACCCGCGCCGCAAGGAACGCCTCGGGATCGTGTTCGCCAGAGCACGCGAAAGTGGAGCCGTCGGCCAGCACGAGCGTCAAGGCAACCACCTGGGACGGGATGTTGCGCAGGCGCGCGCCGGTCCCGTGGGTGGCCGTCGAGATCGCTCCGGCAATGCTCTGGGCGTCGATGTCGCCCAGGTTCTCCATAGCGAGCCCCTGACCGGCCAAAGCGGCATTCAAGCGCGCGATCGATATCCCCGCCTGCACGCGCACGAGACCGGACTCGCGGTCCACAGCCAGCACGTCCTGGCAGCGGTCGAGCAGGATCAACATCCCGTCGGTGCAGGCGATGTCGGTGAAGGAGTGCCCCGCGCCCGCCACGCGTACCCGCATACCCGCCTGAGCCGCGCGCGCCACGGCGGTCGCGATCTCCTCGGTGGATCCTGGGTGCACGACCTCTCGCGGCCGGCAGCCTTCGTCGCCGGTCCAGTTGCGCCACTCCACTTCGCTCGTCTCAGGGGCAGTAGGCTCGCACATCAGATGACCTCCTCCGAGCCTACCGCCAGCCAGACGCCACGCGCCGCGCGACCGCGTGCCTTGCCGAGCCCCGGAGCGCGCCGTGCGACCGTCATCGGCGCCGGCTCGTTCGGCACCGCCTTGGCCGTGCTCTTGTATAGGGCAGGCCTGCGCACGACGTTGCAAACACGCCGCGCTGAGCAGGCCAAGACGCTGGCGGAGGATCGCGAGAACAAGCTCTACCTGCCGGGCGTGGAGCTGCCGAGCCAGCTTCGCATCGAGCCCGTGGACGCGGGTGTCGCTCGCGCCGACTATGTGTTCCTGGCAGTTCCCTCGCGCGGCTTGGATGTCGCGATCTCGACGCTGCAAGATGGCGACTTGGGTAGGCGTGCGGCGGTGGTGTCGGTGGCGAAGGGACTCGTGCCTCCCCACGGACGTCCGCCGACCGCTGTATTGAGCGCCATCTTCGGATCGCGGCGCGTGGCGTGTGTGGGAGGGCCGGCCCACGCCCAAGAGATGGTGCGCTCCGGCGCGGGCCTGGTGGTGGCTTGTGTCGAGGAAGAGCTGGCCCAAGCGCTGGCCCAGATATTCACGCGTGCCGGAGTCGTATGCGAGCAGTCCAACGATCCGATCGGGGTCGAGCTTGCCGGCGCGGCCAAGAATGCGGCGGCGCTCGCCGCCGGCGCCACCGAGGGGCAGGGAGCGAATGCCGCGGGAGCCGCGGCCGGGCACATCTTCGCCGAGGTGTGGCGCTACGCGGAGGGCCTGGGCGCGCGTCCGGAGTCGATGATCGGTCTGGCCGGCGTCGGCGACCTGGTCGCGACGGCCCTGGCGCGCGAGAGTCGCAATCGGCGTGCGGGCGAGCTGCTTGCCGAGGGGATGCCGGCGCCCGAGATCCCGACGCGCATCGGCCAGGCGGTCGAGGCTTTGGAGTGGGTGCCCCAGCTGGCCCGCACCTTGGAAGCGGCCGGCGTGGAGGCGCCTGTCACCGGCGCGCTCGGTCGCTTGATCTCGGGTGAGCTGCCGCTCGAGGCGTGGGTCGGGCTGGTGCGCACCACGGTCCCGCCCCCTGCCCGCTGGCGGCGACGCCCGGCGCCCGGCTTCTGGCGACGCTTGTGGAGTCGCATCGCGGGGGCCGGCGGCGAGACAGAGGCGGGCCGAGCGGGAGGGGTGCAGTTGTAATTTTTGTTGAATTGCTGATAGTATTTACTTATTGTAGATACTTTCGTGAATTTGATGAAAAGGATATACATGCCACCCAGCAGCAAAGCCAAAAACTCCAAAGATGCGCCGGCTCGCGAGACGAAGATAGACCGAGCGGCGAAGGCGCCCACCAAGACGGATACGTCGTTTACAGACGCAATGGAAGAAGCCAACCAGAAGGCGCTCAAGCAAGTCGAAGCCGAAATTGAGGCCGCAGGCGAGGCCAAGGCCCGCCGCAACAAATTCCCAAAGGACACCTTTCTCGTCAAGGGCCGGACCAAGCCGGTCGCGGTGCGCTTCGACGAATTCACGCTCGAGCGACTGCGCACCCTCGCAGCCAAGCGCAACACCGGCTATCAGACGCTACTCAAGGAGTTCGTGGTCGAAAGGCTCTACGAGGAGGAGAAGCGCGAGGGCATCATCGAGTGAGGAGAGGGCCCAAAGAGCGACACGAGGGCATCCTCGAGTAACGAAAGGGCCCAAGAACGACACGAGAACATCATCGAGTGACGAGCGTGCTCACGACCGCCTCGTAGACCCCGGCGCCATGGCCGGCCTGGGCAATGCGCACATTTCCATAGGGGGCGAGCGCCTCGCGGATCGAAGGGTCACGCTCGACCGCATTCGCCACCAACCAAAACGTGCCAACGTGCTCGGCGCAGGCCAGGTCCTCGCGCGAGTCGCCGACCGCGAACGTCTCCTCGCGCGCGTAGCCGCGCACCTGTCTGTGAAAGGCGACCGCGCCGGCCTTCGAGGCGCCGGCCGGGACGAGGTGGTAGCCACGCACGTGCGGCAGATCGGCAAGCGCTACAGAGCGCCGGTTGACCACCCCGTTGTCGACCAGCCGCAGGTGTCCATGGCCCTCCTCGGCCAGCAGCGCATCTACCTCCGAGGCGTCCACGAGCCCACGAAACAGATGTGACACTTCGCGGTTCAGATGCCACGGCTCGTGATACTCGAGACGACCCTCGTAGCGTTCGAGGAGCATCGCGGGCGCGCCCGAGCGCTCGATCTGCTGAGCGATCGTGAGCTCGCCCGGCTGCAGCTCGCCGGTGAGCCAATGCTCCTCTCCGCCCAAGCGCGGATCGCCCAACACGACACAGGCGCCGGCCTCGAAGATGTAGGAGCTCTGGCCGAACAGGCGCGCGTCCTCGGCCACCTGGATACTGCGCCGGCCGGACATCAACACGACCTCCACATCGGCGCGCAGACAGGCCTGCACAGCACGAACCCCCTCAAGCGAGACCTTGCCCTCCCCGTCGTGCAGCAAAGAGGCGCCGCGACCGAGCAAGGTGCCGTCGAGATCGACATACAGGCAGCGCATCGTCATCTGCTCGAAGGCGTCGTCATATAAGTCGAACCCACTTCCTGGATCGTTAGATCTTCACGTATTCGGATGCGCTTGCGTTTGGCGAGGTACTCATGTGCGCATGAAGGCCGCCAAGGCAGGTCGTTCGACCGGCGCCGCCGACAGATCGACTTGGCTCAGCCTCTGTTCTTCCTGCAAGCGACGCGCAATCGTGGCGAGCACCCGCTCGGACATCTCCCCGAGCGCCGCCAACGACTGGTGGCGGTTGCGATGTACGCCCAGGTCGACCTGGGCGAGCCCGTCGAGACTTACCTCGCGCCACACGTCGATCAACATCGCGATCTCCACGCCATACCCCGTCGCAAAAGGCACCCGTTCGAGCAGATCACGGCGCGCCGCCACCTCGCCGGCCAAGGGCTGTCTCACAGCTCCAAGCTGCGGATAGAAGATGGCGAGCGCCGGGCGGGCCAACAGATGGTTGACGCGCCCGCCTCCCTCGGGCAAGGAGATGCCACCGTGCTCGAACGGACGCCGGTAAAAGGCCTTCACGAACTGAACTTCGGGCTCACACACGAGCGGCCCGAGCAGGCCAGTGGCGAAGTGCCCCGAGAAGCCGGCGGTGTCAGCGTCCAGGAACACCACCAGCTCGCCTTCGAGCACCGATAGGGCACGCCACATGGCGTCCCCCTTGCCGAGTACCGGCCCCAGTCCGGCCCGCTCGCCTCCTGGAGCCGACTCGCGATCTTGCGCCGATCCACCCCTATTCATCAACTCGCCCTCCTGCACCACCTTCGCACCCGCCTCAGCGGCGATCTGGCCCGTGCCATCAGCCGAAGCGGCATCGACGACCACGATCTCGTCGATCGCCCCGACCGCACGCAGCTTGCTCAAGGCGCCAACGATCTCGCCGATCGTGGCGGCGCACTCGCGCGCGGGCAGACACACCGACACGCTCTGCTTGCGCTCGACGGCTATACGCGCCACCGGGTAGAGCGAATGGTGGAAGGTGCGCCTTTTCGCCCAGTCCTCGGCTGCGGGGTCGAGCATCGCCTCTACTATCGCAAGCGATGGCAAAACCCGCCTCCGGCGCGCCCGCGACGAGCGCGATCTCCAACAACTCGCCTGGCGACGCGTCGAATGGAGCACAGGGGGTCATGGAGCGCACCATCGAGCCTTGGAGCGCCCTCGTCGACGAGGCGCGCGAGGACGGGCGGATCGTGCGCGAGGCATACGTTGGGCCGGGCACGGCCAGCTTGGTGGAGATCCCCACCGAGCTGCACCCCGACGTCCTGGCCGGCTTGAGCCGAGTGGGGATCAAGCAGCTCTACTCCCATCAGGCCGAGGCGCTGGCGTCGGCCTGGGAGCGGACCACGATCGTCACCACCGGCACCGCCTCGGGCAAGTCGCTTTGCTTCAACCTGCCGACCTTGCAAACACTTTGTGCCGAGCCGCTGGCACGAGCCCTGTACCTGTACCCGACCAAGGCGCTGGCCCAAGACCAGGCGCGCGCACTGGGCGCGTTCGGCCTCGCAAAGCAGGTGCGCCCCGCGATCTACGACGGCGACACCCCCAAGGACGTGCGCGGCGACGTGCGCAAGCAGGCGAATGTGGTGCTCACCAACCCGGACATGCTCCACGTGGGCATCCTGCCGCACCACGGCGCTTGGGAGCGCCTGTTCAGCCACCTGCGCATCGTCGTGGTGGACGAGGCCCACTCCTACCGCGGCGTGTTCGGATCGCACGTGGCCAACGTATTGCGCCGCCTGTTGCGGATCGCCGCGGCCTACGGCAGCGACGTGCGCGTGTTGCTCGCCTCGGCCACGATCGCCAACCCGATCGAGCTGGCCGAGAGGCTCACCGGGCTCGACGACATCGGTCTGATCGAGCGGGACGGCTCGCCAACCCCGCGCCGGCAGATCGCGATGTGGAACCCACCGCTCGTGGACGAGACGATCGGAGCCCGGCGCTCGGCCCTCGCCGAGGCGGCCGAGGCGCTTGCGCGGCTGGTACGCGACGGGGCGCGGTGCATCTGCTTCATGAAGTCGCGCAAGGGGGTTGAGCTGCTCGCCAAGATGGTCACCGAAGATTTGCAGCGAACCGACCCGGAGCTGGCCGAGCGCGTGGCCCCCTACCGCGCCGGCTACACCCCACAACAACGCCGGGCCTTGGAGGCGCGCCTGATGAGCGGCGAGCTGCGCGCCGTGATCACCACGGACGCCCTGGAACTCGGGATAGACATCGGCGAGCTCGACGCCGCGATGGTCGTCACGTTCCCCGGCACCGTCGCCGCCCTGCGCCAGATGTGGGGCCGGGCAGGGCGACGCGGCAAGGGCTTCGCGGTGTATGTCGCCGGCGAGGACGCTTTGGACCAATTCTTCTGCCGCCACCCCGACGAGTTCCTGGAGCGTCCCGTCGAGGCGGCGATCCTCGACCACGAGAGCGCCCAGATCCACCAGGCCCATCTGCTTTGCGCCGCCTATGAGGGCCCGCTCGAAGCGACGGACGCGGAGTTCTTCGGGCCACGCTGGGAGGCCCACGCGGAGGCTCTCGTCTCAGCGGGCCTGTTGCGCAAGCGCACCGTTCAGCGCCCACGCCGAGATTCCGTACGGGGCGTCGGAGCCGACGAGGGCGCAAATAATGCTGCGAAAGCGGAGGGTTCGGCACGACAGGCAGGCCTGGATGCCTATGTCTTGCGACGCCCCGACGATTACCCGGCCGCCAAGGTCTCGCTGCGCTCCTCCTCGCCCGACAGTTTCGCGATCGTGGATGTCTCCTCGGGCGAGCTGCTCGGCCAGACCGAGGCGGCCAGGGCCCACTCGACCGTCCACGACGGCGCCATCTATCTGCACCAAGGGCGCTCCTATGAGGTGCGCGAACTGGATCTCGAGAACCGTCGTGCCCTGGTCGCCCCATTCAACGGCGACTGGTACACCCAGCCCAAGCGCGAGACCGACACGAACATCGAGCGGCTGCTCGACCGCCGCGAAGCGCTCGGCGTGACGCTCTCCTTCGGCGAGGTCTCGGTCACGGAGACAGTGCTCGGCTATCAGCGCAAGCGTCTATCCGACCACGCTCAGATGGACCTGGTGATGCTCGACCTTCCCCAGACTTCGTTCTCGACACAGGCGCTCTGGTTCGAGCTGGACGGCGCCACGCTCACGGGCCTCGCCGGCACGACGCCCTCTGACGAGGACCGAGCGGCGCGGCGCGGGGACCCCAGGACGCCGGCGGCCGACGGGATGATCCCTATGGATGCTCTGCTCGGCTCCTTGCACGCCGCCGAGCACGCCCAGATCGCGGTGCTGCCCCTGATCGCGATGTGCGACCGGTGGGACATCGGCGGCCTCTCGACGAACGTGCACCCGCAGACGGGCGGCCCCACGATCTTCATCTACGACGGCCACCCCGGCGGCATCGGCATCACCCGTCTTGCCCACCAGCGCTTCGAGGAGCTGTGCCGCGACGCCCACCTCCTGATCGCCGAGTGCCCATGCGAGAGCGGCTGTCCCTCCTGCGTGCAGTCGCCGAAGTGCGGCAACCTCAACGAACCGCTGTCGAAGGCGGGAGCGCGCTTGCTATTGCATGGCCTGCTCGCGCACGTCCCGCTTGAAGCCTAAAGGTCGTGGACTAAAGGTCGTGGACTAAAGGTCGTGGACCAAAGGTCGTGGACCAAAGGTCGTGACCTCTCGGACTTCCTGGCTGCCGCGATCGCGGGCGGGGTGGGTGTGGTGCTTGCTTTTTGTCGAATTGCTAATGGTATTTACCAAATGTGAATACCATCGTACATTTGACAAAAATTGAATACCTACAGCTCCGCCCAACCCGTCACTCCGACTCCGCTTCAACCCACGAAACCGCTCCGACTCCGCCGGCCCTCCCCTCCGCCAAACCTCCCCTCCGCCAAACCTCGAGGGGCGGGAACGTCAGCCGCGATTGCCCGCGGCGATCTTCTTCAAATCGATCGTGGCGTCGTACAGCTTCGGCTCGACACCCTCCTCCAAGGCAACCTCGCGCAGAGGCCGTCCCGAGTCGGTGGCCTTTTTGACGATCGCCGTCGCCTTGTCGTAGCCGATCGCGCCGTTCAGTGCGGTCGCGACTGCGAGCGTGGCCCCGGCCGACGCGGCACAGCCCGCCTTGTTGACGGTGATCCCGTCGACGCACTTCTCGGCAAATACTTGCGAGGCCGACGCGAGCAGATTCAACGATTGCAACAGGTTGCGCGCGATCAGGGGGATCCTCACGTTCAACTCGAACTGACCCTGCAAGCCGCCGACCGTGATGGCCGTGTCGTTGCCGATCACCTGCGCGGAGACCTGCAAGACCACCTCGGGGATGACCGGGTTGACCTTGCCGGGCATGATCGATGAACCCTTCTGCAGCTCCGGCAAGAAGATCTCACCGATGCCGGCCCTCGGCCCGGACCCCATCAACGCGAGGTCGCCGGCGATCTTGGTCAACGACACCGCGACGGTCTTCAGGGCGCCTGAGAGCTCGACGAGCGCGTCCCTGTTGGCCTGCGCCTCGAACGGGTCCAGCGGCGCCGCGATCTGCTTGAGGCCCGAGTCGCGCTTGAGCCGCGCCCTCACCTTCTCGGCGAACTTCGGGTGCGTGTTGAGACCGGTTCCAGTGGCGGTGCCGCCGAGCGGGATCTGCCCGACGTGCACAAGCGCAGCCGCGACACGCTCCTGGCCCAAGGCCATCTGAGCGGCATAGCCCGCGAACTCCTGACCCAGCGTGACCGGGACCGCGTCCATCAAGTGGGTGCGCCCCGACTTGACGACCCCCGCGAAGCTCTTGCTCTTCTTGGCGAATGAGCGCTCCAACTGCTTCAGCGCCGGCAACAGCTCGTTCTGCGCCACGTCCAGCGCGGCCAGATGCACGGCCGAAGGGAATACGTCATTGGAGGACTGACCCATGTTGACGTGGTCGTTGGCGTGCACCTTCTCACCCGCAAGCGTGGCAATGACCTCGTTGGCGTTCATGTTCGTCGAGGTGCCCGAGCCGGTCTGGAAGACGTCAATAGGGAATTGACCGTCGTGCTTGCCCGCCGCGATCTCGCCTGCCGCTTTCTCGATGCTCGCGGCGCTGCGCTTGCTCAAGAGCCCCAGTTCTCCGTTGACCGCGGCCGCCGCCCCCTTCACGCGGGCCAGCCAATGCACCACCGACACCGGCACGGTCTCGCCGGAAATGGGGAAATTGTCCACTGCCTTGGCGGTCTCCCCGCCCCACAGCTGCTTGCCGGTCATCGCTTCTCCTCGGTCGTCGTCGGGCTCGTAAATCTAGCGCTCGCCGGGGAGGCGAGCGCCCGCCGTAGCCCACGCGCGGGCGCCCCTTCGAGCACTGCATCTACCCGCAGAAGGCGACCAGCTCCCGCGCCACCCCGACCGGGTCGTCATAGGTCATCAGAAAGCCTGTCCCCGCCAACACCCTCAACTGGCCGCACGGGAGCAAGCGCAGGGTGGCTTCGGCGCCCGCCAGGGGATGCATCGGATCGTGGTCAGCCCACAGCAGCAGCACCGGCATGTTCAGCCGCGGGTACAGCTCCAACAGCTGCCGCTGGGGCCCCCGCGGCCAGCGACGCGCGCACTTGGCCCACGAACGCGCCAGGTTTGGGTTGCCCGGAACGTCGGCAAAAGCGTGACGCATCAAATCGCCGGCCTCCGGCGCGCCTCGCTCGGACATGCGCAGGCCCAGCTCCGGTGTGAACACCAGCTTGGTGGCATGGCTGAGCACACGGTCCAGGCCCGGCAGTGAGCCGCCCAAGGTGGCCAGGCGCCAGGCCTCGCGCTTGCGGGCGCCCTCGACGGGCAGGTGCAGGCGATTGGGCATCAGCACCATCCGGCTCGGCGCAAGCAGGCCCGAGAGGACCGCTTGCAGCAGGATCTCGGCGCCCGCGTCGTGGCCCGCCACAAGCGGTTTTGGCCCGAGCACGTCATCGGCAAAGCCGCTCATCACCTCCGCGAACCACTCGATCGTGTAGGGGTGACGCGGACGATCCTCGGAGTCTCCGTGCAACGGCAGATCGGGAATCACGAGCCGGTGGCGTTCAGCGAGGCGCTCGACCAGCGGCTCCCACTCACGGTGAGACAGCAGGCCCGAGTGAAACAGGGCAAGCGGAGGGCCCGCTCCCACCTCGCGGTAGGCCACCCGCGCGCCATCGGAATGGTGGTAGAGGCGAAGCCTCATCGGGAGAGTCTCGCGCCCGGGCACGCTCCCATCGTATGTAGGAAGAGCGGCACGACCGGGCGCTCCGTCGCAAACACGCAACGCTCTCCTGTCGGTGCAAAGAATCTTCCAGGATGCACCAGGCCTTGCGGCACTTGCCCCATGTGCGGTCAAAGCTCCACAATCCTATGTATGAGCGTGATTCGCACAAATGCAGCCGCTGCACTTTTGGGCGTCAGCCCGAACACCCTGCGCAGTTGGGAGAGCCGCTTCGGCTACCCCACACCCAGCCGCACCGAGGGGGGCCACCGTCAGTTCGACCTCTCCGAGATCGAGGCTCTACGCCAAGCCCACGCCGAGACCCAGGACATCGCCTGCGCGATCTCACTCGTGCGCCAAAGGGCGGAGGGCCCATCGACCCCGGCGCGCCTGTGCACCGCATTCGCCGAGTTCAGCGCCGAGAAGGCCGATCGCCTGATGGAGGAGAGCATGGCCGTGCGTTCTGTCGAGCGCACCGTCGAGACCGTCCTGCTGCCCGCGGTCGAGGCGATGGCGCCCACCTCGGGGGCGGGTGGGCCTGAGTACTGCTTTGCCTGGCGCTACGCCACCGGATGGCTGGCGGCCGCCCAGCGCGTGGCCCCGGCCGCCACACGCGAGGAGGGCGTGCTCGTGTTCGACGCCAGCCGGCCGATGGACATGGACGCCCTCTACACGCAGACCCTGGAGCTGTTTCTCCGGCGCGCCGGCCTGCGCGTCCTGACGCTGCCCGTCGACCTGGACAGTACCCGCGTCGGCAGCGCCCTGCGCGCCCTGGGACCGCAAGCGATGGTACTGGCCGGGCGCAACTCCTCCCTGGAGGCGATCGGACGTCTCGTCTATGCCACACGCCAGAGCGGCGGGGAGCTACAGGTCTTCGACTATCGCGAGGCTTTGCCCGACACCGGGGCGAGCACGGTCGAGCGCATCGGTCCAAGCCCGGCGGAGGCCGTGGCCACGCTGCGGGAGCGTCTCACCACCCCGGTGGAGCAGCGGGTCTGGGCGTCACCCTTGGCGCCCGTGACCGCTACCGCTTCTTAGCCTCGCCACCCACCTACAATGGGCCGCCCATGACGGCACCCAGACACCCCCTGATACCGCCGCGCGAGGTCGACGCACGCCAAGATTTGCCGTCGCTAGAGCAGGAGATACTCAAGCGCTGGCGTGAGCGCGACGTATTCGCCGAGTCACTGAGGGGACGCGAGGGAGCCCCCCGCTGGGTCTTCTACGAGGGGCCCCCTACCGCCAACGGCCGGCCCGGCTCCCACCACGTCCTGTCCCGGGTCTTCAAGGACATCTACCCCCGCTACAAGACGATGCGCGGCTACCGCGTGCAGCGCAAGGGCGGTTGGGATTGCCACGGCCTGCCCGTCGAGATCGCCGTCGAACAGAAGCTCGGCATCACAACCAAGGCCGAAATCGAGGACCCCGAGCGGGGCATCGGGATCGAGCGCTTCAACGAAGAGTGCCGCAACTCCGTGTTCGAGTACCTGGAGGAGTGGGACCGTCTGACCGAGCGGATCGGCTTCTGGGTGGATCTGGAGCACGCCTACAGGACCTTGGATGAGACCTACATCGAGTCGGTCTGGTGGGCCCTCTCGGAGATCGACAAGAAGGGCCTGCTGTATGAGGGCAACAAGGTGGTCCCCTACTGCTATCGCTGTGGCACGGCCCTGTCCTCGCACGAGGTGGCCCTCGGGTACAAGGATGTGGTCGATCCATCGGTGTATGTGCGCCTGCCGATCGTTCGCCCAAGCGGCCCGCTACTTGCCGGGGACTCACTCCTGATCTGGACGACCACCCCGTGGACGCTGCCCGGCAATGTAGCTGTGGCAGTGGGGCCGGACATCAAATATGTGCGCGCGGACCTAGATGGCGCCGTATTCGTTCTCGCCGAGGCACTGGTGGAGAGGGTGCTTGGCGAGCGGGCCAAGATCGTTGACCGCTTCCTTGGCCGCGATCTCAGCGGGAAGTGGGTGGGCAACGACAACGTAAGAGAATGGATAGGGCCGACCTACGCGGGCCCGATCTTCCCCAGTAAGACCTCGCATGTGGATGAGCCTGTTTGGAAGATCATCGAGGGGGACTTCGTAACCACCGAGGACGGCACCGGCCTTGTCCACATCGCCCCGGCCTTTGGCGAGGACGACTTTAAAGTCGCAGCCGAATGGGAACTGTTCGACGTTGGCCTCCCCCACACTCTCTTCAACCCGGTCAAGCTCGACGGTACCTATGACGAGAGGATCGAGCGATATGCTGGCCGCACCGTCAAGGATCCCGCCCTGACCGAGGAGTTGATCGCCGACCTCGACGCGCACGGGCTGCTGTTCAAGCGCACCGACTACGAGCACTCCTACCCCCACTGCTGGCGCTGCGACACCCCCCTCATCTACTACGCCAAGCCCTCCTGGTACATCGCCACCTCGAAGATCCGTGACCGCATGATGGCTGCGAACGAGACCGTCACGTGGCACCCGCCCCACATCAAGCACGGCCGTTTCGGCGACTGGCTCTCAAACAACGTGGACTGGGCCCTCTCGCGCGAGCGCTACTGGGGCACCCCCCTGCCCGTGTGGCGCTGCGAGCAAGGCCATACCCTCACGATCGGCTCATTCTCCGAGCTGGAGCAACGCTCGGGACAGACCCTCGAGGATCATCACCGCCCCTATGTGGATGAGGTCGAGCTCGCGTGCCCCCACAGGCACGAACTCGGGTCCATCCCATCGGCCAAGGGCGAGTCAAACGAGAGCCCAGAACCGCCCGCAGGCGAGGCATGCGGCCTGCCGATGACTCGAGTACCTGAGGTCATAGACGTCTGGTTCGACTCGGGCTCGATGCCTTTCGCACAGCACCATTACCCCTACCAGCACGAACAACAATTCCAACAAGAATTCCCCGCCGACTTCATCTGCGAGGCGCTCGACCAGACGCGTGGCTGGTTCTACTCGCTCCTGGCCGTCTCCACGCTCTTGTTCGACCGCTCCTCCTATGAGAACGTCGTCTGTCTCGGCCTGATCCTCGACGCCGACGGCCAGAAGATGTCCAAGTCCAAGGGCAACACCGTCGAGCCCTGGCAGGTCCTTGACAAGTACGGCGCCGACGCCTTCCGCTGGTACTTCTTCACCTCCAAGCAGCCTTGGGACGGCTACCGCTTCTCCGAGGAGGCGATCGGCGAGGGCGTGCGCCTGTTCCTCAAGCAGCTCTGGAGTACCTACTTCTTCTACGTGCTCTACGCCCACGCCAATGCGGGCGCTTTGACTGGGGGGCTCGACGCGGGGGCTGCGCGGTCCGGCGCAACGGGTCACCGGGCCGAGGCGGGGGCCTCACAGGCCGAGGCATCGGGACACCATGCCACCGATGCCTCGCTCGGGGATCTTGATCGTTGGGCGCTGTCTCGTACCGCCGCAACCGCCGAAGTCGTCGCCGAGCGCCTGGACGCCTACGACGCCACCACAGCCGGGCGTGCGATCGCCGCCCTCGTCGACGATCTCTCCAACTGGTACGTGCGCCGCTCGCGACGTCGCTTCTGGGATGGCGACCCTGCGGCCTTTGCGACCCTGCGCGAGTGCCTGCTCACAGTCTCCAAGCTGCTGGCCCCCTTCTGCCCCTTCGTGGCGGATGAGATCTACGACAATCTCGACGGCACCCTGGCCTCCGTGCACCTGTGTGACTTCCCCGTCGGCGATGCCCTACCCGCCCGCGACGAGCCCCTTGAGGAGGCGATGGCGATCGCCAGGGAGACCGTCCGTCTAGGACTGGGGGCCAGGGCCCAGGCCAAGATCAAGATTCGCCAGCCCTTGGCCGAGGCGGTGATGGTCGCCGACGGGCGCGAGCGGGCCTCGATCGAGCGCCTGTCCGAGATCGTCCGCGAGGAGCTGAACGTGCGCCGCATCCGCTTCGTCGAGGCGGTCGACGACTTGGGCGAATACGAGGTCAAGGCCAACTACCGCACGCTGGGGCCCCTGTTCGGCAAAGACATGCCTCTGGCAGCTGAGGCGATAGCAGCACTGGACCCGGCCCGCGTCGCCTCCGCGGTGCGAGGCGGCCCCGCAGGCGGGTCGGGCGGGTCGATCGGCATCGCCGTGGGCGACCGCGAGCACACCCTCGCCGAGCAGGACGTCATCCTCACGATGAAGGCGCCCCCCGGCTACTCGGTGGAGCGCGACGGTGCCCACGCGGTCGCGCTCGACCTCACAATCGGCGACTCCCTCCTGCGCGAGGGCCGTTCCCGCGAGATCGTCCACGCAGTCCAGAACGCCCGCAAGAGCGCCGGCCTGGAGGTCGAGGACCGGATCGACTTGGTTCTCGTCGGGGATCCCGCCTTGATCGAAGCCGCCCGCGAGCACTCCGGCTATCTCACCGGGGAGACGCTCGCCACGCATCTCCAGCTCGGCGAAGGCGACCCCGCCGCGATGGACTACCGCGAGCAGACCGAGATCGAAGGGCTTGAGCTCGAAATCGCGCTGAGCCGCGCTTAGGCTGCTCAGCTGGCCTGGGCCTCGCCGGGCCGGTCCGGGCAGTGCCGGGCAGTGCCGGTGTGCCCGGTGCCGGGCAGTGCCGGTGTGCCCGGTGCCGGGCAGTGCCGGTCTCGGCTGTGCCGGCCGGGCTGTGTGCGTGGTGTCGAAAAAGGGGTGACTCGCGTGCGCGCGCGGCCTGGTTAACAGATCTAGTCCTCTTAAGAAGGCCGCGCGCGCACGCGAGTCACCCCCAACAGAGCAACACACAACCACCCCACCGCCCGTCGCCCCTCGCCCTCGCCCCTCGGCGAGGCAGCGCACCTCAGGCGAGAGCCGGCTCCAGCTCGGCCTCGATCTTCTTCTTGGGGTAGGCGCCGACGACCGTCTTGACGGCGTTGCCGCCCTTGAAGAGGATCATCGTGGGGATCGAGAGGACCTGGAAGGCGGCGGCCGTCTGCTGGTTCTCGTCCACGTTCAGCTTCACGATGCGCAAATCCTCGCGCTCGGAGGCGATCTCCTCAAGGACAGGGCCCACCACACGGCAGGGCCCGCACCAGGGAGCCCAAAAATCGACGAGCACGGGCTTCTCCGACTCGACGACCTCGGCCTGGAAGTTGGCGTCAGTTACTTCGGTGAGAGTGCCTGCCATTGGAGTCTCCTATCGCGGGGGCGCCGTACGAAGGGGGCGCTATACAAAGTGAAGTATACAACGCGAGGGCGGCTTCATCCACCCACACGGACCGTAGAAACCTATTCCCCGAAGGAGCGGGCCGTACGCCTGACAGGACGCTAGTTGCCCACACGGACTGTGAAACCGTCCCAAGTCCCCACGATCGGCGGGTGGATGCCCGTGAGCGCCCCAAACAGATGCGGCGAGAGATACACCTCCATCAAGGCCGCCCCCACGAGCATGGGCAGAGCAATCGCCACAGTCACGACCGTCGCCGCCAGCAGCTGGTCCCACTCCCCCCGCCGGCTCGCGATGATCCAGGCCGCCAAGGGCAAGAACAGGGCGATCAGCTCGATCAGCGCATGAGGCAAGACGCCGAGCAGCAACAGCGCCGGCGAGACCTTCAAGAAGTTGGCGACCCCGGCCAGCGTGTGACCCAACACGTAGGCCTGTGCCGTCAGCGAGAAAGCTGTGGCGCAAGCCACGAAGGCGATCGCGAGGCGCCCACCGTGCTCGTGCACCCAGCGCGACACCCCGCTCTTGCTCGAGGCCTGCAAAGGCAAGGAGCTGCCTGCGATGAAACCGGCCACACAGGCCATCGCGTGCAACGCCAGAACGAGCAGGTTGTGGGAGAGCACGGTCGCCACGTCGCCCGCGTCGCCGACCGCGAAGGGAGGACGCAACTCGACCGGCTGGGTATAGCTCGTGAACAGCTCCGAGATGACCAGCACCGCGCACAGCAAGGCGACCGCGGCCAGCGCCGAGCCGGCAAACCAGGCGCCGAGAACCGGCAGCGGCCTGCTCTGCCAGGCCCGCAGGGTGCTCCGAGTGCGGCGAACGCCGTGATAGAGCGCGTACGAAGAGGCGTCCACGCCTCTTCTATCGGCCGCCCGCCACGTCCACGTGAGCGGACTGCCGGGCGGCCGGGGCCGGCGGCTGGCGCCCAAATCGCAGCTTCGGCACGAGCCACATCGCCTCGGCCGCGATCCGCCAGGACATCTTGCTCTGGCCGAGCTCGCGATCTTTGAAGACGATCGGCACCTCCACGACCTCAAAGCCGGCCTTCACCGCCCGATAGGTCAGCTCGACCTGGAAGGCGTAGCCCTGGGAGCGCACGCTGTCGAAGTGGATCGCTTCCAAGACCTCCCGCTTGAAACACTTGAAGCCGCCCGTCAGGTCCTTCACGCGTAGGCCCAAGATCCAGCGCGCATAGGTGGAGCCGCCCTCGCTGATGACCCGCCGCAACAGCCCCCAGTCGGACACGCCGCCGCCGGGCACGTAGCGCGAGCCGAGCGCCAGGTCGGCGCCCGAGCGCACAGCCTCCAGCAGGCGCGCCAGGTCGGCGGGGTCGTGTGAGAAGTCGGAGTCCATCTCCATCGCATAGCCGGCCCCCCGATCGAGCGCATGGCGAAAGCCCGCGAGGTAAGCCGGGCCGATGCCGTTCTTCTCGGTTCTGTGCAACACCTCAACCTGTTCGCGCTCGGCCGCGAGCCGGTCGCCGATCTCGCCCGTGCCGTCGGGCGAGCCGTCGTCGACGATCAGGATCTTGTAGGTCCCGTCGCCGCTACCGGCGAGCACATCGCCGGCGGCGGTTACTATCGCCTCGATGTTCTCCGCCTCGTTATACGTCGGAAGGATCAGCCAGGGAGCGCCAGTCACAAGGCGCGTACCCTAGCGTGTCCTCCGAGCGGGCCACCCCGCTCGCGGCGCTCTTCGGAGTGGCCGCGAGCACGATCTTGCTGCTCGTCTACGCGCTGCTGATCTACACGCCTGTCGCGTCTGGAGACGAAGCTCCCTCCAGCGTCGCGCCCCCGTCGCTCGACGCCGAACCCTTGGACGCCTATATCGCCGGGGTGGCACGAGCCTGGGAGCCCTTTACGACGCCAGACGGGCGCGTCGAAGATCCCCTGGATGCGGCCGACACGGGCGATAACTACGGCGTGATCCTGCTCGCCGACGTGATGCTCAAGGTGGCCCATCGCACGGGCGACAGCACGCTGGAAGCCACCGGCGAGCGGATCGTCGCCTCGGCCTTGACCTTGCCGGTTCCCAACGACCCGTTCAACCTGTTGGCGATCGCCGCCGCCATCCATGACGGCGAGCAGGGCGACTTCTCGGCGGGCGCTTGGAGTGAGATCGCGGGGCCCTTGGAGCAGCGAGCGGGCCAGATCGGGCCGCCCACCGAAGCCACCTGCCTGCTCGAATTGCCTTGCTATGACAATTGGCGCTTGGTCTGGTCGGCCGGCGCGGCCCTCTTGCTGGCCGACCAGGTGCCCGGTGCTCCCGGCTCGCTGGCCGGCGACGGGATCCCTGCAGCGGCCCAGATCAAGACCGATCTGGCTTCGGCGGTCAAGCATGCCGGGCCACCCCTGCGCTTGGCGATCACCGACGCGAACGGCATCCCTTCGAGCGCGCAGGGGGTAGGCGCAGCGACCGGCGCCAACCCTAAGACAGCGGCCGGAGGGGCGCCGACCGGCGCACTCACGAAGACCGCCCCCGGGGGCATCGCGCGCGAGCTGTCGGACCCCGGCGCGGAGCCGCCCGCTTATGAGCTGTTCTCGACGTTCATGCTGGAGTTGATCGGTGAGTTCGACCCCTCCTCGGTCACGCACCGCGTAGCGGCGCTGCGCCGCCAGGCCGACCGCTATGCACTCGACATGATGGCTCCCGACGGTCAGCTCTCGCTGTCGGGGCGCTCGCTTGACCAGTCCTGGGTACAAGCTGCGGCGGCGGCCCTCGGGGCCAGGCGCGCAGCGCTCGAACCGGGAGCGGCGGGCTCGTGGCGCTCGTTCGCGCAGCGCGCCGTCTCCTATCTGCTGGCCTCCTATCCCCTGCGCGCGGACGGCCTGTTGCCGATCGTGCCCGGTCTGAGCGTCGAATGGAACCGCTCGATTGTGGACGGCTATGCCGCTTTGAACCAATACGAGGGCCTTACCCTGTGGCTGCTCTCCGACGCGCTCGAACAATGGCCGCGCCCCGAAGCGATGCACGAGCCGTTGCCTGACGACAGTCGCGAACTGATCGCCGACGACCTCGGCTCGAGCGGCCTGGTGTGGGGTCGTTCGAACTCGGTCTGGTGGCAGCTGAGCGGCCACTCCACCAGCAGCGACCCCCGCTCCGCGCAGGGCCTCGTGGCGGTCAAGCTGGAGCGTGACGGCCGCTGGCGCGACCTGCTCGCCCTACGCCCCCGCCAGCGAGGCGTGTCCAGCGTGTGGACCCTGACAACCGCTCACGGCCGCACGGCCACATCGTCGTTCGCACGCGCGCAGGGGCGCGGCCGGAAAGTCATCCTGAACGGCGACTACCGCAGCCCCGACGGACGCCTTCTCGCACGCACGACCTGGAGCTTGACCGCTATTCCGAGCGGTGTCCGCCTGGCCATGAAGATGCCGGCCAAGGCCACTTTGCGCACGACGCTGTGGCTGCCGGGGGCGAGCACACGATTGTCGGCGCCCGGGGCCACCTTCACGCACGGAACCTGCACCGTCACGGCCTCGGGCCACGCCTGCCCGGTCACGATCTCCTGGCGCGGGCGCCGGGTCGCGGTGCTCGAAGTAGGCGCCCTGCCCGGCTGACCGAATCGGAACGAAACGAGTATCGCCCGGGCGGGCTGACCGGTGCCGGAACGACCGCCCTCGCCCGGGCGGGGACCTCAGAAGATCTTCGGAATCGAATGCTGGAAGGTGCGGTGCAGTTCCTTGGCCACCACATACAAAGCCGGGCGGGGCGCCCCGTTGGCCTTCACCAAGCCGGCGTCCCAGGTGGCCTTGCGCGCCGCCTTGGCCTTGGGCGTGCCGGGCGAGCGCCAGTGGTAGTAGTAGACCCTCGTGATGCGCGAGCTGAGCTTGGCGAAGCTGAAGATATTGTGGGCAACCCTGGCCGCATAAGCTTCGCCGTGGTCGATCAGGCGGCCTTTGAAGCGCCACCACACGACGCCTCCGACCTCGCTGAACCAGACCTGTCCGTGCACGGCGGACAGGAATTCTTCGATCAGGACGGGGCTGCCGACGCTGATCGAGTGGTAGGGGTTGTATGGCCAGATCTTGGGATAGGGGTGGGCCCTTTCCAAGAACGAGCCGACCCACGCCTCGACGTTACCGTCGGAGTCCAGGATGTCCGGCGCGGTCACCTCACAACCGGGACAGTGGGCCGCCAAGACGTTGTAGTAGGACGCCGCCAGCCAGGGGTCATGCGCGGTCGGCTGGGTCGAGTGCGTGGCCTCGTCCCAGGGCGCGAACTCCTTCACCCAAGGGAACAGCTTGCGGAAACGCAAGAACGCCGCCAAAAACTGGGCCGGCGTGGGCGCGCGACCGTTGTTGTCGGCGTGCTGGAAAGTGATGAAGGGGGTGATGTGGTAGGCGTGCTTGACGGCGTCCAGCCAAGCCGTCACATTGGCCAGGTCGCGCTTGTTGAGCGCCGCGTTCCAAGGCACCACGTCGCGCGCCAGGTGCACGCCCAGCTCGCCCACCCGGGGGTCTGAGAACGTGCTCGGTTCGTAGTCGGAGAGGCCGAAGCGGTAGTTGGCGGCGCTCGCTGCGCCGGCCGCGAGGAGACCCGCGAGCAGGAGACCCGCGAGCAAGGCGACTAGGCGTCGTGAGGCGCGGGTCAAAGGCATTCGCATGGCTATGATAGGCGCCGATGAGTCGCCGGCGCGCAGCTTTCGTTGCGGGAGTGCTCGCCGGGGGGCTTCTGGCGGTCGCGCCGGGGGCACAGAGCGCCACCACACCAAACACGCTTGCGGCGAAAGCAACGCTCGGCGGAACTGTGGTCAGCGCCTCGCCCTTCGGCCTTTCGCTGGAGTATCCCTTGATGGAGAAGGCCCTCGGCGCGGGGCCTTGCCCGAGCCCGGCACTTGTGGCGAGGTTGAAGGAACTCGGCTCGCCGACCGTGCGGGTCGGCGGGGACTCCCAGGACTTGGCGGGGCCGACGGCCGCCTACCACTACTTCATCCCACCCTCCTTCTGGACCGCCCTGGGCTGCTTGGCGAGGGAGAGCGGCTCGCCGATCGTGGTCGGCTTGAACTTCGCCGAAGGCCCGGTCGCCGACGAGCAGACCACGATCGCCGAGGCCGAGCAGGCGATCACCGCTTCCCAGCTCAGCTTCTCGCTGGGCAACGAGCCGGACCTCTACGGGTTCTCCCACATCCTGCCCAACGAACCGGGCTTCACAGTGCCGGCCTACCGTCCGGCACCTTGGACGGCGCAAGAGTTTGCTAGCGAATGGACGAGCAGACGGGCCCAGCTGGGGGCGATCCCAATCGAGGGGCCCGACCTGGCGGGGATCGGCTGGCGCGAAACGATGGCGCCCGTGCTCGAGCAGAAGCCGCCGGTGGCGATGACCGTGCATGCCTACCCGACCGCGGCTTGCGGATCGGCCGCCGCTCCGACTACTGCGGCGCGCCTGCTGACCAAGCACGCGAGCGTGGGGTTGGTCGAAAAGTACGCTTGGCTGCTTGCCGCCGCCAAAGCGGCTGCTCGCCCGGCGATCATCTCGGAGAGCAACAGTGGCTCGTGCGGCGGCAGGCCGGGGGTCTCAGATGAGCCGGTTGCAGGCGTTTGGGCGGCGCGCTACGTGTTGGCGGCCGTGCTTGCGGGATGGACGCAAGTGCGCTTCCACAACGCGGGCACCAGCTATGACGCATTGGGATTCGAAGCGGGCGGCGAGGTGACGACCCGCCCGCTGGGCGAGGCCTTGCTTTTCCTGCACCGTTGGATCCCTGTGCCCAGCCGTGTCACATCGGCGTCCCGCAATCCGGACATCCTGGCCGCCAAGGTTGCGGTGGGCGGACATGTGAGCCTGATCGTGAGCTCGTTCGCGGCGAAGCCCCTCACCTTCGCGATCCCTGTCGGAGGGGCAACCGGCCGGCTGCACACCGACACGATCTCCACGGCTAGCGTGCTTGAACGGGGTGGGTCGCTCGCGGTGCACGCCCACCGGGCTCTCCTGATGCTCAGGCCGCACACGGTCGTGGCGATTCGGATGAGCTGAGATGAGCTGGGCGTCCCCGCGTCGCCCGCCTCGCCGGCGGGAAAGGGGCAGCCATGGCCGCTGACCCGTCCAACGCGAGGATCGCGGAAGCCTTGGATGAATTGGGCCGGCTGTACAAGCTCGACGGGGCGATCGTGCACCGGGTGCGGGCCTACAGCAGGGGAGCGCAAGCCGTGCGCGAGGCGCAGGTCTCGGTGGCGGCGCTGGCGCGCGAAGGGAGGGCTACCGAGCTGGCGGGGATCGGGGCCACTTTGCAGGAGAAGATCTTGGCGCTCGCCGAAACGGGCACGATCCCGGCGCTGGAGAAGCTGCGGGCCAAGATCCCACCGGACCGCCTCCCCAAGGACCCGGTCGCCCACAGCGCGCCACGGCTGCTGCTGCCCAAGGCGCTGGAGTTGGGCGAAGCGCTTGCGGACGGCCTGAAGGAGATCGGCGGTCCCGGTACCGAGGTCATGATCGCGGGGTCGGCCAGGCGTATGGCCGACAGCGTGAAGGACATCGACTTGATCGCGGTGACCCGCAAACCGGTGACGCTCGCCAAGGGCTTGGCGTCGCTGGCAGAGGTCGAGGAGGTCTCCTCGGCGGGCCGGACCGGCGCCCGGGGGCGCAGCCATTCGGGCACGAAGATCGACTTGCGCATCGCCAAGCCTGCCCAATTGGGCAACCTGCTGCAGCACTTCACGGGCTCTGGCGGGCACAACGCGGCTTTGCGCAAGGCGGCTGTGCGCAAAGGACTGCACGTTTCCGAGTACGGGATCGCCGACGACGAGACAGGCGCCACCACCATGTGCGCGAGCGAGCAGGAGGTCTACTCGCTGCTGGGCCTGGCCTACATCGAGCCGGAGCTGCGCGAGGATCGCGGCGAGCTGGCCGCCGCGGCGCTCGACTTCCAGGGGGCGGGCTCCGCGAGCCCGACGGGCGGGCCGGCCTCGGGCGGACTGCCCAAGCTGATCGAGTTGGAGGACATCATGGGCGATTTGCACTGCCACACGGTGGCCTCCGACGGCCACCACACGATCGAGGAGATGGCCTTGGGGGCGCGCGCACGGGGCTATGAGTACTTGGCGATCACCGACCACTCGGCTTCGCACGGCTTCGGCAACGATGTGTCTCCCGCACAGCTGCGAGAACAGATCGAGCTGGTCAGGGAAACCAACGCTCGGATCGAAGGGATCGAAGTGCTGGCGGGCAGCGAGGTGAACATCCTGCCCGACGGCTCGCTCGACTATGAGGACGATCTGTTGGCGCAGCTCGATTGGGTGATCGCCAGCGTGCACACCTCGTTTGGGATGGGCGAGCAGAAGATGACCGAGCGCATGATTGCGGCCATCGAGCACCCGCTGGTCGACGCGATCGGGCACCCGACAGGTCGCTTGATCGAGCGGCGCGAGCCCTATGGGGTGGACATCGGCGCGGTGATCGAGGCGGCCGCGAGGACGGACACGATGCTCGAGATCAATGCCAATCCGGATCGCCGTGACCTGAACGAGGTGCACGCGCGCGCGGCGGCCCTAGCGGGGACGAAGATCTTGATCGACTCCGATGCCCACTGGGTCGAGCGCTTGGCGGCGGTGCGTTGGGGCGTGGCGACCGCGCGCAGGGCTTGGCTGAGCGCCGCGGACGTGGCCAATACGCGGTCTTGGGCGGAGTTCGGGAGGCTACGCAAGCAAGCGCGGCAGTAGCTGTTCGACCACGACCCGATCGAGCTGGGCGCGACGGAACGGGGCGAGCGCCAACTCGGCGCGAGCGGCATAGTCGGGCGCCGGGTCGTCAAGTGCGGTGCGCAAGGCGCCCGCGAGATCCTCGCCCACGAGCCGTGGGTCGAGCGCGCGGGCGATCGGCAAGGCGGCATAGGGACCCGGCGAGGGGGTGGTGAGAAGCAGGCACCCCTCGGCCAAGGCCTCGAGCTGGGCGATCCCGTAATCCTCGCGGCGCGCGGCACACACGAACACGCGGGTGCGCCGCAACAAGGCCCGGTACTCCGCGTAGGGCAACATCGGCACGACCTCCACGCCCGGCGCGGGCAGAGCGTAGCCTTGGGCGCACAGGTCCGCAACGCCTGCCCCGGCAAGCACCAAACGCTCTCCGGGCCGGTGCGCCGAGGCCCAGGCATCGAGAATGCGGGGAAGGCCCTTCTTGGTCGGGTTGGCGATGTAGGCGAAGGCCGCGATGTCTCGCTCGGGCACTTGGACAGCCGTCTCGTGCGTATCGGACAAGGGGGGGCCCGGCGATGGCTCGATCGCCACGGGCAGGACGAGGGCGGTCGATTTGGGGGGAGGGTCGGGCGTGCGTGTCTTGGGAGAGGGCTCCCCAAACTCGGCCGGCGCTTTGCTTTCGGGCGGGGGCGTGCGGGTTTGGGGTGCGAGCCCTTCAAACTCTGCGAGCGCTCCAACGCTCCAAGGCAGCAAGAGGGGCGCTTCGCGCACGCGGCGGCGCTCGAGCGGACGCTGCCACAGTCCGTGGCGCCCGGGGCGGTTGCCGGCGGCAGGCGCGTCAAAGCGGATCGCGCCTGGCTTCGGCCACAGCAGGGCCGCCGTCGTGCTTGAGTAGATCACGGTGCTCGCACCCGTTTGCCGCAATGCGGCTTGCGCGGCCCGGCGCGCCGCCAAGGCCCAGAGCAGGTCGGTGAGCATCAGGGTGCGGGCGGCTCGCGGCGGCTTGGCGCGCACGATCGCGGCGCTGGCACCGGCGCGGCGCAGGGAGTCGAGCAGTTGCTCGTCGGCGGTACGCAGGCCGCCGGTCGAGCCGAGCGAGACGATCAGGATGTCCACCATCAGGTGGTGGCGCCGTCGATCCGCTGGGGGCGCAGGGCCTTGAAACCGGGGGTGCGCGCCAGGGCGATCGTGCGAAAGGGGGAGGTGCGCAGGACGTGAAAGCGCACGCCGTCGCGCTCCTCGATCGCGGCTACGGCGGCATCCTGGCGACGCCACCACAAGGCCAGGGCGATCCCAAAGCCGGCCCCGATGCCGGGGATCTGGGGGAGGAGGAAGGCCAAGCCGCCTGCCACGAGGGTGAACAGCAAGAGCGGCCACAGGCGGTTCAGGAGGGTGGCGCCGGGACGGTACTCGGGCAAAGCAGTGCTTGCCTTGGCGTCGGCGAGCAGGCGCGCGATCGAGGGGTTGACTTCGGCATGGCGACCGAGGCGCAGGCCGATGGCGGCTGCCAGGACCCACCAGCCCACGGAGATCGGCACCACGGTGGGGTCTGTGGAGGGCGCCGCGGCGAACACCGTGACGATCGCGAGCGCCGTCGCTGCGGCTGCGCTGAGCAGGACGGTGGCCCTGAGGAAGTCGACGAAGTGCACGCCTGTCGCTAGAGCAAGGCCTGCAGGAGGGCGCGTACGCCGCTCTGCCCGTCGATGACCAGGTCCGCCTGTGCCGCCAACTCGGGCGGCGTCTCCTCCGAGCCGACCGCTACGCACACGGCCGCCCGCAGGGTGCCGGCCTCCACGAGTGTGCGCAGGCCCCGGAAGGCGTCGAGGTCGGTGCTGTCGTCGCCCACGTACAGGGCGATCTTGACCGAGGCCCCGCCTTCGCGCTCGGAGGCGCTTTGCAGGAGCGCGCTGACTCCTAGACCCTTGTCCAGGGCAACCGGCGGGCGCACCTCCAGGACCATGCGCCCCCAATGCACCGCAAAGCCCTCGCTCTGGGCACGCTCGGCTATCTCGTGCACGAACGCGGCGGCAGCCTGCTCGTCGGGCGCGCCACGCCAGTGAAAGGCGGCGATCGCCTGCTTGTCCTCGCTGCGCACCCTTGCTCGCTGCACCTCAGGGGTGTAGGCGCGGGCGGCGAACTCGCGCACGCGCTCAGACCAAGCGCTCAGGTCGGGGTCCAGCTCGGGCCTGGTGGCGCCGGGACGCAACAGCTCGCCGCCGTGGTTGCCGACGTAGGCGATGCTTCCGATCGCGACGATCTGGCGCGCGGTGGCGGCTTGCCGGCCGCTGACACAGCCCACCAGGCCGTAGCGCTTGGATATCTCGATCAGGAGCGTGCGCGTGGCCTCGGGCACGTGGGCGTCCGCGGCATGGCGAACGATCGGCGCCAAAGTGCCGTCGATATCGAGCAGGACAGCCGCGTGGGCGGGGTCGGAGCGGAGCGGCTCGAGCGCCTCCACAAGCGTGGCAGCCGGGGACACGGCCTTTAGTATGGCGCTCCATGCGGGCCGATCCGCCACAGCCCTCTCCTGGCTGGCGAGAATGACCGGCCAAGACCAGTCCACGAGCGCCGAGAACGAAACGATGACCCCGAGCGGTCGCTTGCTCAAGCTCGCCACGATCGGGACGGCGGCGGGCGTGTTCAGCGGCCTGTTCGGCGTGGGCGGCGGTACCGTGATCGTGCCTTTGCTGGTGCTGTGGCTTGGCTACGGGCCGCGCAAGGCCACCGGCACCTCGCTGGCGGCGATCGTGTTCATCGCGGCCTTCGCTGCCGCCACGCAGGGCGCTTACGGCAATGTGCACGTGCTCGACGCGGTCTTGATCGGCGTGCCGGCCGTGGGCGGCGTGTTGATCGGAACTTGGCTGCAACAGCGCATGCCCACGCGCTCGATCTCACTGCTGTTCGCGCTCGTCCTGGTCGCAAGCGCGGTGGAGCTGTTGGTGCGGTGATCGTAGAGACGATCCCAATCCCGATCTTCGCCGCGGAGGCCATGCCGGCGCACGCACACCACCCGTCGCGCGCACACCACACCTGGCTGCGACGATGATCGCCGCAATCGTGATCGGGGTGGCCGCTGGCATCGTGGCCGGCTTGCTGGGTGTGGGCGGAGGCGTGCTGTTCGTGCCCGGACTGGTGATCTTCTTGGGCCTGGGCCAGCACCAGGCGGAGGCGACCTCCTTGCTGGCGATCGTGCCGGTGGCGATCGTGGGAACCGTCAAGCAGGACGGCTATGGCAACGTGCATCGTGGCGATGCGATCGTGATGGGGTTGCTCTCGATCGCAGGCGCGGCGGCCGGTGTGGCCTTGGCCAATGCCTTGTCGGGGACCGTACTGCGGGTCGGCTTTGCCTTGTTGATGGTGCTCGTGGCGATCCAGTTGGTGCGCAAGGCGATGAGCGAACCGGACGACCGGAGGATGAGCGAACCGGACGGTTGAGGAGCCGCTTTCGTAGCGACGTCGAGTCGACAGCGTGGGAGCCCGAGCGAGAAATCGCGCGCTTCCGCCGGATAGCGCCTAGACTTGGAGTGGATGGGACTCGACAACCCAATTCACATCGTCTTCCTGGTTGTGATCCTGCTGTTGGTGTTCGGCGCCAAGCGCCTCCCCGAGATCGGGCGCTCGCTCGGTACGGGCATGCGTGAGTTCAAGCAGTCGGTGACCGGCGAGAGCCACAGCACGGGCCCCGACCAGCAGCGCCAGACCTTGCCGCCCGCGACGCCTGCGCCGCCGGTGCAGACGCCACCGCCCGCGCAGGCCCCGTCCGCCCAGGACGCTTTCGCCCAGCGCGACCCGGCTTCGACTGAGCGGCGCTGAGTTTCGACCGAGCGGGGCGCTGAGCGAGGCCTGGCTAGGTCAAGGCCTCCCGCAGGGTGACCGCCAGTTTTGGCGCGATCAAATCGCTGTCTGCCGACAGCAGCCTACGTCCCATGCGGAGAGCGATCGCCGCGTAGGAGGCGTCGTAGAAAGTGAGTTCATGTTTGCGCGCGAGCGCCGCGGCGGAATGACGATCCTCAGCGGTGAGGTCGATCGGGTCGCCGCAGATGTCTTCCAGCAGGCCGAGCGCCGCACCGATCTGGACAGCCTCCATCTGGGAGTGGCGCGTCAGGATGTTGCCGACCTCATAGAAAGCCAGCGTTGTGGTGCGCATTCCGAGGTGCCCTATCGCGGTTCGAGCAAGCGGGCCGTCGGGCTCGCGCTCGACGGGGAGGAACCACTTCAGGGCGACGCTGGCATCGACAAGCCAACCGTCCAGGGGAAAGGTCGAGGCGCTCAACCGTCGCGAAGCCGCTCTGCGCGCACGAGCGCAGCGGAGTCCAATGATCCGTCCCACTCACGGGAGACGCGGTCGAGCTCGGCGAGCACAATCGCCCGCTCACGGCGGAGCAGGCCCAGCTCGCGTCGTGCGCCACTTTGCAGAATCGCGCTGCGGCTGGTGCGGCGACGCTTGGCCTCCGCGTCGAGCGCTCCGAGCAAGTCATCGGGAAGCGAGACCATCACCTTCGCCATAAGCCCAGTATAGCCAGTCGGCAATACCAATCTTCCTTTTCCCGGTTGCTCAACTGGCCCTGCCGGCGCCGCGCTTTTGCTACGCCGCGGATCTAGTACGACGTTCCCAAAGTGCCTATCGCCTTCGCGGCGTTGGCGATAGGTCGCTGGAGCGTTACTTTTCGTCCGGAGCAAGCGTCAGCGAGGACTCAGTTCAGACGCTCGCTCAGCCGCGAAGGCGGTCGTCAGGCCTGCCTCGATAGACGCTGCTAACCGCGCTTTGCGGGCAGTCGGCATCACGCCCGCGATGCTCGTCGCGCTGAGCAGAACCGGGCCGGTCCGGTTCTGGCCCGATGACGGCGTTTGTCGTTTCTGGACGACGAGAGCCCTAGAGCGCGACCGCGATCACCGCGAGTGTCACGAGCGCGAGCGTCACCGCGGTAACTGTGAGCCATATGACCAGCGGAGAGGAGATCTCGTCATAGTCGCCCCGGCGCAATGCAGCCGCGACGTGGTTCTGGCGCACCGCGCCGATCACCAGGACCGCCACTGCGAGAGTTCCGTAGCCGAGACCCAGCACCGTCAGCGGCCAGCGGGCCCCTCCGGCGAGGCCCGGCAGGATTCGACCGACGGCTACCGCCAAGGCAGTGGCGCCCAGTCCGGTGCGCCACCAAGCGAGCCACGTGCGCTCTGCGGCCAGCGAGGTGCGCCGGGAGCCATCGGTAATTTCCGGGTCGCTGCCGTCGGGCCTGGCCTTAGCTGTCATTCAGGCAAACGTAGCTGTTTGGGGGCGGAGTTCCGCAGCGTCGTGCTTGATGGGCGAGCCGCTCAATGAGTCAATGCTAGATGCGACGGCGACGTCCGGGTCTGACGGCGGCGGCTACGACCGCGGTCTTGGCGACCGGCGCGGGGCCGGGTGTGACGGCTTTGGCTACGATCGCGGTCTTCGCGATCGGGGCGCGGATCACGCCGACTCTTCCTCTACGTGCTTGCCTGAGGGGCATTGTCAAACTCCTTCGGTCGTAAGTGGTTCATCGGCCTCGATTGAGGCGATGATCGCTTGAATCGGAATCCGTCCGTTCGCGATCAGCTGGCCACCTGAGCGTCGCGCTGCTGATGCGAATGGCGCTGCCCAAAGGTTCTCCCAGATCAGCACGCCGGCGGTGCTTCCCGGCTCCATCGCGGCCGCGAGCTGCTCCACATCCTCCTCGGCCAGCAGCTCCGCAAGCTGCGCCTCGAGTGCTTGCAGCTCTCCGAGCTCGCCGACGTCGGAAAGCTCCATCGCCTCGACGGCGCCGTCGTCGTCCTTGGTGAGGATGAGTATGTCGATCACGCGGATCGTTTTGGAGTTGACGAGTGCGAGTAGCTCTGCCGCCATCTCGCCCGTGAAGTTGCTGGCGCCTGCCGGAAACTCGACCACGACATAGTCAACTGGTCCGAGTTCATCTAGGGATTGTTCTGTCATCGGTTCTTTCCTTTAGTGCAGCGCTATGGCGATCCGGAACCGCTCGTCTGCAGTTATTGAAGTGGACGGGTCGTTTTGGTGGTCTCAGTGGTGCAGGTGCTGTGCGATTTGGTTGGCAAGTGGCGAGCCGAGCCCCGATGCGAGGTCGAATCCGGGGGTTGCTGTGCAACACGACACCCCGCCGAAGATCGCGTTGCCCCCGGCGGTGATGTCCAGGAACGATCCAGGTGCGTTATGGGCAATCGAATACAGCAGCGGAGGGACGAACCCGGGATTGGGAAGGCCGGATTGCTTGGCCTGCTGGTCCCACAGCGCGATCATCCCCGCAACGAGCGGTGTGGCGGCGCTCGTGCCGCCGACGAACGAGATCGTCTGGCCGGGCGACGGGCCGCAGCCCTGTACTTCGTGTGAGCAGACGATCGCGTAGCCGGGGCTCGGGTCAGCGAATGCGGCGACGTCGGGAACCATTCTGAAGGTGCTCTGGCCTGGGATCGCGGGCTGCCACCACGGCCGCTTTTCGAATGTGCTCACGCCACCCCCGCCTGCCGCGGCCTGCTCGTAGGGCGAGGGGTACTCGGTGTCGTTCCACACGCCCGAGGATTCGATCGCGTTCGCGGGTGTGAGCGTGAGGTTCGTGCCGCCGACGGCGAGCACCCACGGCGATGTGGCCGGCCAGGACGGCGACTTCTGTTCGTCGAAGCTGGTGAGTTGTGAGGGTTGCACGCCGTGCGCGCACGAGGAGGAGCCGCTGTCGCCGGCCGCGACGACGATCGTGATCCCGAGTGCGGCCGTCGCGGCTGCCTGGCGGTTGAACAGCGTGCGGGCCGCGGTGTATGGCGCGACAGTCGCCTCGCATACACCGTAGGAGATCGAAATCACGTTTGGCAGGGGGATGCCGCTGTTCGTCGCCTGTAGCGGTTCGGCCAGCAGCTTGAGGGCGCCCTGAGGGTCGGCCTGCCCGAGCGTCTTCACCCACAAGTCCAGCCGTGAGAGTTTTGGGGCGACCATCGCGACCGTCATCGCGTCGAGTGAGCTCTCGAGGATCGGCGCGATGTTCGAGGCGCCGTGGATCTGTAGCGCGGTCCCGGGGAAGCCAAAGCAGTTGCGGTACGCGTTGACGTCGCCTGCCGGCGTCGGCGCTTCGCCGAGGATCGCGAGGCGCGCACCCTGGCCTTGCAAGCCGCTGGCCTGCAACTGGGCCATACCGTAAGCGCTGAGGATCTGGTTCGGGAACAGTCCCGAGGTCGAGAGCGCGGCCGCTGGGTACGTCGTGTTCGTGCAGCCCGGGCTGATCGTTCCAGTGCGGGTGGGTGTCCCGCCTGCAACGGCGGTCAGGCCGTGGGCGCCGGGCGTGATAGCGCTGGCGGAAGCATTCTGGGTGACATACAGGCCGAGGCCCGCCACGGTGTCGACGTTCCCGTTCAGGCCGGAGCCCAACTTTGGGGTGTTGACCGGCAGCGCGACCGCCTGGTTCTGCTGACCCGTCGCATACAAGTCCCACTTCGTGCCGAACAGCTTCTGCGCGTTCCTGATGCTGATCGTCGCACCTACACGCAGATGTGTCACATCAACAGTCGCCGAGACGCCATAGGGCTTGAATGCGCCAACGACAGCGTTGCGCCGCGACGAGGAGGCGCCGTACTTCTTCTGTAGCGTCGAGAGCGAGAGATACTGGCCGTAGGTCGAGGAGGAGGGATTGCTTGCCGCCTTCACGGCGTTTGCGATGCCCTGCTGGTTGGCGATCATCCCCAGCTCGAGCGATAGCTTCAGCCCCGTCGAGGCGGGTCCCAGGTTCTTCAGGCCCTTGTGGGAGATATCACCGAAGTCGACCTTCGTTGACGAGGCGAGAGCCGAGCCGGCAATGGCGTTCAGCGCAAAGACCACGACGATCATCGAGGCGAACCCAGCGACTGAACGAAACACACCACGACACTACCACCGCCACTGCAACACGTAGGATCGGTCGATGACCTCGGTCGATACCGAGCTCGTGCTCGTAGGGCTCGCCGCGATGCTCTCGCCCGTGACGCTGTTTCTGTCGGTGTTGGCGCTGGTGGTGGGCGAGCGTCCGATGCGGACCGGTCTGTGGTTCTATCTCGGCGCGTTTGGTGTGACGCTCGTCGTTGGTGTGATCGCAGCGTTCGTGCTGGGGAACTCCGCAGCCTCCCCGAAGTCCAATACCCCAAAGACTTGGGTCGCCATCGTCGATGTCGTCGCTGGAGTGTTGGTGCTGCTCGTCGTCGTTCGTTTTCTGCGGCGGCCTCGCGACCCCAAGCGAGTGGCAGGCATGATCGATCAGATGAGCAAGGTGGCCTCCTCGCCAGTGATCGCGATCATCGCCGCGGGGGCGACGCTGGCCAACCCCGGCGCATTGATCCCGTTGGCTCTGAAGGACATCTCAGAGACGAACCCGAACACTGGTCAGTACATCGCTGAGTGGGTCGGGTTTGCGCTCGTGTCGCTGCTCCCCCTCTCGGTTGCTCTGGTGGCGCTCGCGGTCGCGCGCGAGCCAACGCAGCGGCTGCTCGCGCGCGCCCGAGAGTGGCTTGAGCGCAATGCCAGGACGATCGCCGCGGTGATCCTGCTGCTGCTGGCCGCTGTGCTATTGCGCAACGGTATCGCCGGGCTCACCAGCTGACCGCGGATCGGAGTCGTGCCCGACCGGGCCCGCGGACCGGTCGCAGAAAACATCTGGGTCGAGGGCGCAAGCGGACATGTTGAGGAGTAAGGTCCGGGCTTCGGCTTCTGACCAACCGTCAGCGAGCAACTTGTGAGGAGAGCTGACCCAGATGTCAGACGAACCGGATCGCACCAAGCTGCCGATTCAGCGCCCACCTTTCAGTGGTGTAGCAAACCAGACGCTTGACGGCTCACGGCCGGGGTGGGAGCAGATCGGACACGTAGAACCTCCTGAGGGTTCGCCGAACGTTCTCGTCGTATTGATCGACGATGCGGGCTTTGGAAACCCAAGCACGTTCGGTGGACCGATCGACACTCCGCACTACGATCGGATGGCTGAGGAGGGGTTGCGCTACAACCGCTTTCATGTGACGGCGATGTGCTCGCCCACCAGGGCGTCGCTGCTCACGGGACGAAACCACCACGCGGTTGGCATGGGAGGCATTCCCGAGTTCTCGGGCGGCTTCCCAGGCTATTCGGCGATGCTTCCGAGGGACGCGGCGCCATTTCCGAAGGTCTTGAAAGAGAACGGCTACTCGACCGCGGCAATCGGCAAGTGGCACCTGACGCCGGAGGGCGAGCAGGGGCCGGCAGGCCCCTTCGATCACTGGCCGAATGGCTGGGGCTTTGATTATTACTGGGGTTTCCTCGCTCCCGAGGCCGGCCAGTTCGACACGATGGTGGCCGAGAATCAGAAGTTCATCGGTGTGCAGGAGGGCAAGGACGGAAAGCCCTTCTACTTCCCCGAGGCGATGACCGACCAGGCGATCGACTGGCTGCACGGAGTCCGCGGGCACAAGTCGCAGAAGCCGTGGATGCTCTACTACTCGACCGGCTGCAGCCACGCCCCTCATCACGTCTGGAAGGAGTGGTCTGAGAAGTACAAGGGCCGCTTTGACCAGGGCTGGGACAAGCTCCGCGAGGAAACGTTCGAGCGCCAAAAGAAGCTGGGCGTGGTACCCGCCGACGCGGAGCTGACACCCCGCGATGCGCTGATGCCGGCGTGGGATTCGCTCGATGAGAACTCCAAGCGGGTGTTCGCGCGCCAGATGGAGGTCTACGCCGGCTACTCGGAGAACGCAGACCATCACGTCGGCAGGCTGCTCAACGCGATCGAGGAGATGGGCGAGCTGCAGGATACGCTCGTGGTCTGGATCTGGGGAGATAACGGCGCGAGCCTCGAGGGCACTCCGACCGGAACGTTCAACGAGGGGACGATGGTCAACGGGTTGCCGCTCACCGACGAGGAGCAGATGCAGCTGACGCTGAAGTGGGGTGGGCTTGAGGCCTGGGGGACCGAGATGATGTACCCGCACTACTCGACGGCGTGGGCGTGGGCGGGGAACACCCCGTTCCAGTGGGGCAAGCAGGTCGGCTCGCACCTCGGAGGCACCCGCAACCCGCTGGTCGTCCGCTTCCCGCGGGATGTCAAGGGCGCCGGCGGCCTGCGCTCGCAGTTCACGCACGTCAGCGATGTCGGCCCGACGATTCTAGACATCGTTGGAATCCCTCAGCCGAGGAGTGTCGACGGCGTCGATCAGCAGCCGATGACGGGCGTGACGTTCGCCGATTCGCTCACCGACGCGAACGCCCCAGAAGCTCACACGCAGCAGTACTTCGAGAACTTCGGCAATCGAGCGATGTACAAGGACGGCTGGTGGCTTTCGATGAGGATGCCGCGCATTCCGTGGCGCCTGGATCCCGAGCTGCTGAAGAAGTTCGCCCCCGGCGTCTGGAAGCCCGACGAGGATCCGGTGGAGCTCTACTACCTGCCCGATGACTTCTCCCAGGCGAACGATCTCTCAGAGGACCACCCGGAGAAGGTGAAGGAGCTACAGGACCTGTTTTGGGAAGAGGCCGAGAAGTACAAGGTCAAGCCGCTGCTCGCAGGGTTCTCCCCGTTCTTCGGGATACTGCCGCCGCTCGGCGCGCAGACCGTGACGACCTACTACGGGGATGTCCAGAACGTCGCCCCCGGTGCCGTCCCGCGTGTCTACAACCACTCCTACACGATCACCGCCGACCTTCACATCCCGGACGGAGGGGCGGAGGGCGTGATCGTTGCCGACGCCAGCCATCTCGGGGGCTTCTCCTTGTTCGTGCAGGACGGGAAGCTGAAGCACACCTACGCATTCCTGGGGGTATTCGAGTACCGCCAGGAATCGAAAGAGTCGCTACCGACAGGGGACGTGAACGTGCAGATGGTCTTCAGGGCCGACGAAGCGGCGCCGGCAACTCCCGGTGATGTGACGCTGCTCGTCAACGGCGAGCCGGTGGGTAGCGGTCGCATGGATCACACGGTACCGTTCGGCTTCAGCGGCTACGCCGGTCTCGATGTCGGCCGCGACAACGGCCTCGTGGTCGATCGGAGCTACGCCGAGAAGGCTCCGTTCGTGTTCACCGGCACGGTCAAGAAGGTCGTCTTTGACGTGGCACCGCATCTGGACGATGGCGACGAGCGTGCTCTTCACGAGCAGGCCTCCCAGGCGCATACCGTCCGCGGTATGGACGCCTAAGGAAATCGAACATGAGCAGACGACCATGAGCGACACCGAGTTCGACGTCGTTATCGCGGCATACCTGATCCCCGACCTCGCCCAGGAGGACTTCGACAGGCTCGTGAAGCTCGTGGCCGACAAGCACCTCGAGGTGGAGGGCGTGGCGCTCGTCGCCGAGGACGCTGAGGGCAACACAACGGTCAAGGAGACCGGCGACCATCTCGGGCGCAAAGGCCTTGAGATCGGAGGCGGGCTCGGGCTCGTCGTGGGGCTGTTCTCGCCGCCGCTCTTGGCGTCGATGGTCATCGGCGGAGCGGTCGGTGGCCTGGCGGGCAAGTTCGCCAAACACAAGGTGGAGAGCGGTCTGGAGGAGAAGCTCGGCGCGGCACTACCGCCGGGCTCCGCAGGCATCATCGCGATCTACGATCGCGCAAAGGGCGAAACCGTCGACGCGACACTCGCAAGCGCAGTGAGGAAGTCCGTCGCACAGATCGACGGCGGCGGCGCCAAGCAGCTCAAGGCCGCCCTAGCCGAGGCGCAGGCGGGCATGGGCGGCGGTTAAGCCGAGATGAACTCCACCCAGCCGAAGGTCCTGTTCGTCTACTACAGCTATACAAAGCAGACCCTGAAGGTCAGCGAAGCGATGGCCGAGGTCCTCCGCGGCCGCGGTTGCGACGTGCAGCTGGCCGCGATCGAGTTCACCGACCCGCGCTACACGGCCCGCTTCCAAGAGTTTCCGATGCCTCACCCCTACCGCGAGGTGTTCGGGATGATCCCTGCGGAGCTTCGCCGCGTGACCGGGAAGATCCGCACACCGGATGAGGTGCGAAGCGGCGACTATGACCTCGTGTGCATCGGCTCACCGACGTGGTGGCTCTCAACCTCGGTGCCGGTCCGTTCGTTCCTTGAATCCGAGGAGGCGGGCAGACTCCTCGGCGGAACGCGCTTCGCCACCTTCGTGGTTTGCCGACGCTACTTCGGCCACAATCTTCGTACCGTCAAGAAGCTCGCTGGCCAGAGGGGAGGCAGGTTCGTGGACGCCACCCACTTCAAGTACGAGGGGGGACAGGTGAAATCCCTCCTCTCACTGATCAGCTACCTGGGATCAGGCGAATACCGCGAACGCTATCTCGGTATGCCGATCCCCCCAACAAACATCCAGGACTATCACCTGGAGACGGCACGGAAGTTCGCAAACGGACTGGCCGATGACCTCGGCGTCGAGAAGCCCTCCTGAACGACCCACGATCCAAGGCCCTGCGAGGGAACAGCTGGCTCCGGATGGGCCGGAGCCGCGCGCGGGAAGTCCGATCTATTCAGGGGGCTCCACGATACGCGGGCTTCTACGATTCCTGCTAGATGGACCACAAGGACATGATCCAGATCCCGCCCGGCAGTTTCCGGATGGGCTCGGCCGACTTCTATCCCGAAGAGGCGCCTGTGCGCGAGGTGCAACTGGGCGGCTTTGCGATCGACCGCGGTCCGGTGACTGTCGCGCAATTCGCACGCTTCATCGAGGACACCGGGTATCTCACGCTCGCCGAGCGGCCCCCCGATCCCGCCGCCTATCCCGACGCCGATCCCGCTCTGCTACGTGAGGGGTCGGTCGTCTTTCACCCCACGCCAGGGCCGGTCCCGCTAAACGACCCATGGGCGTGGTGGGCGTACGTGCCGGGCGCTAACTGGCGCCATCCTTGGGGCCCAAAAAGCGATAACTCCGAGCGCGCCGAGCACCCTGTCACTCATATCGCCTTCGAGGACGCCGAAACATACGCGCGATGGGCTGGCAAGCAACTGCCGAGCGAGGCCGAGTGGGAGTACGCAGCACGCGGCGGCCTGGCCGGCGCGACCTTCGCCTGGGGCGATGAGGAGCGACCGGACGGCGAGCTGATGGCCAACCACTGGCAAGGCGAGTTCCCGTGGCGTAACACCGGCGCGAAGGGCTGGCGCGGCACGACCCCAGTTGGCCTCTTTCCCCCCAACGACTACGGACTCCATGACGTCACGGGAAACGTTTGGGAGTGGACAACCGACTATTACTCCAAGGCTGGCCAAGGCGCTGACGCGACCCCAAGCGCATGCTGCCAGCCGCCGGTCAACCCGCCTGGCGAGATCCTGAACGAGAGCCTTGGCCTAGAGCACCCCGACGCCAAGACCCCGCGCCGAGTCATCAAGGGCGGCTCGCACCTCTGCGCACCGAGCTACTGCCTGCGCTACCGACCCGCTGCCCGCCAACCCGAGGCCGTCGACACCTCCACCAGCCACATCGGCTTCCGCTGCATCCTGCGCACAGAACGTTTGTGACTTATTTGGGATGCGAGCGTCGCCCATACGCCGAGTGGCGAAGCCCGGCGCCGGTGAACCCGGCGATCTCAAGCACGACAGAGACCTCGCCGACCTTGGCGTGCGCGCGCTCACCGACCCCGTTGATCGCGCACTCCACCTGTTGGCAGCCCGCTTCCAACCCGGCCAGCGAGTTAGGGACCGCCATGCCCAGGTCGTCATGGCAATGCACCGAGAGGACCGCGAGCAAGCGTCTGAGCAACGACCACGCTCACACACGCTCAGGACGAAAGGGAGTCGTTGGCGGGGTTCCGCCGCGCGGTGAGTTGCGGACGCTAGGAAGTGATCGGTATTTAGATCGGGCCGAAGACCCCCAGAAGCCCAAGCAGAAATAGAACCGCACCGGTCACGAGAGTCACGAGATGGGGAAACGCGACATGGGCGAACGCCCACGGTCGCAAGAGGCGACCCTGCTGGCGTATCGGCCAGGGCTGGGGCTTACCGGGGTCCCCCTTGCTGTCCAGCCTACGGATCCGCGGTCCAGCGGTGTACCAACTCCAGTCGATAAGCGGCGAGGAAGCTGGACCACTTGGTGTCTGGACAGCAAAGAGCTCGTAGGCGATGAACTCAATATCTCCCATCCGCGGGTAGTAGCGGATCTGGTGCAACTTAGTCGTGGCCTCCAATAGCCAAAACGCGAGCCCGCTTATTGCCGCGACGAGGAATAGCCCGTAGTGTTCTTGTTGGAAGCCGACGCCAAGGCTTGCTAGACCCAGCGTTACCCCCCAGCCCTTGATCGTGAGCAGCCGCTGGTCGAACGCGCTGACAATTTCCGTGAGCTTGGCGTATTCTGCTTGAAGGTCATCGTGGAGGCGATTAAGATCGGCCTCAGGTGATCGTTCGGCTGGAGAGAGCGTCGTCATGACAGCAAGATAATCGACAATCGCGCGCGCCTTCGAAATATCCGATGCAGGAACGCGAGCGACGTTACGTTACGGCACCGACCGCGATCAGCCGCAAGCGCGACCCCGACTCTCGCAAGATCATGCATATCAGGCATCCTCGGACGCCTGGGATGTGTAATCACCGTCGAGTGGCTTCCTCTCAATGAGCGCCCATCCCTCCATCTGATTCGCAAAAATCACCCCCTCGCCCCCACTTGGACAAGAAGCCTTCGACACTCTTCCTGGTTGGTTCCGGTGACCGTACATCATCGGTCACAGAGCAGCCGGCAGCATTGCCGTGGCCCCCAGCGCGATGAGGATCGCGAAGATGGCGAGGGGGACTCCTCGCCGCGAGAAGGCCACGAGTGACGGCTGCGCGTAGTACCTGTTGCCCGGCACGCCACCACAGGAACGCGGAGAGGGATCCCGTCGCTGCGACGTTAGGGCCGACGTTCAGTCCCAACAGCAGCGCGCTCGGGTGCGCTACGGGGCGTGCCGAGAGAAGGACAGCAGCAGGAAGGTTGTTGATCATCACCGCCGCCAGCGCGCCGATCCCTGTGGTGCCCCAACGTCCAGCGCCGCCGAGCAGTTGCGCCGGTCCATTCCAGGAGCGCGCGAGGACTCCCAACGCGACGCATACCAAGAACAGGCTGATGAGCACGACCGGCCCGACCGCGCGCACGACTTCGCGCTACTGCAGCCGACCGCGCATGACCTCGATCGCGGCCAAGACCAATCCGACCGCGAGGACGGGGATCGCCGGGTTTGCAAGCGCGATTGTGAGGACCGCCGCGGCCAGCGCGGCAGGTAGCCCCAAGCCGAGCGCGTCCCAGTTCGCGCGCTGTGGGTGTTGACTTGCGACCACTCGCAGTCGGCGGCGAAAGAGCACGAACAGGCCGAGCGCGGCGGCGAGCGCAATCACGAGCATATGTGCGGCAAACGTGCCGCCGGAGGTCGGCTGATGGTCTAGGACGAGCAGGTTTGTGAGATTTGATCCGGTGAGGTAGAGCGAGGATGCGTTGGCCATGTAGACCGCGCCGTACAGAAACGCCTCCTCCTCGATGCCGCGTCTGCGAGCCGCATGAACCAGTACAGGTGTCAGGAACACCACAGCGGTGTCGAGGTTGAGCACTGCGCTGACAACCGCTACCAGCAGCAGGCAGGCGGCGAACAGCACCATCGGCGGTCCTGCGAGGCCCTGCAAGAAACGCCCGGTCTGCTCGAAGAGGCCATCGCGATTAGCGACAAGGCCGATCAGCAACAACCCGCTGACGAGCACGAACGGGGGCCATGCTTGCTCTGCGGCGGCACTCAGATGCACCTGCGACAGCCTGCCAGGGTCGCGCCCCGGCCGAGGCCACGGTATGACCACGTAGGTAGATCCTGGCGTGTTCCGCAGCCATCAGCTTTGACAACCCCAACATGCGACGCTGAGCCGCCTCCTCCTGCCTTGCAGTCCGAGCGGGCGTCTGAGCACCGGCCACGCTCACTACCGCAACGGACGAAGTAGGCGTGCAAGCAGATCATCACCACCGCCACGAATCGACAGGCCACTTCGTGAACGCTGCACTAGCGCGGGTGGAGGACCGGCCCGGTGTCCACCGCTTCAAAAGCCGAGCCGGGGACGGTCTTGAGCTGATCGAGGTCTTCGTTGTTCCAATGGGGGTTGGGGGCGCCGGTGATGTACCAGGAGGAGCCGTTGTCGGCGACGATCAGGCCGTAGCGCTCCAGGGCGCGCAGGACTATGAGCGCTTGTCCGTGGTAGCCCGACAGGGGAAAGTTCGCTTTCAGGCGCAGGCGCAAGCCCATCGGCGGGAGATTCGGGTCGGAGTTATCGGAGGCGAAGTGGGTGGCAGGATGGATGTAGGCCCGTTGGGTCTGTGACACAGTGACGCGCAGGGCGTGGTCGATCTGGCCGGCCTTCACCTCGGGGTAGCGCGCCAGCAGCGGGAAGATCGGCAGCCCGGCCGCATCGGCCGAAGTCCACCCTTCGGGGCGCAAAGCGTTGCTGCGCAGGTTGAAGACCGCGCCCGAGCCCGCCTCCCAACCGTGCCCCTGTCGCCGAGCCGCGTATAGCTCGTACAGCTTGCACGTGCCCTCCTGCAAGACGAGCACGTGCCGGTCTCCTTCTTCTCCGGCACCCTCCACGGGCGCGTTCGGTGGGATCGGGTAGGGCCCGGGGTCAGATTCTTCTTTGTATTCGAAATGAACCGGGACCTTGCGCTGGCGGGGACCGACGACCGTGTAGGGGATGCCATAGCTCGGCGGCGTGCCGAAGTCGGCGTGCAGGTGAATATTTGCGCCGATACTGGCAATGTATTTCGCCGAGTTGGGATCGACGGGCGCGTGGGAGATGTCCTGGTTCAGCGGGTTGCTCGCCGGAAAGACCGGACAGGCGCCTTCGTGGGGAGCACCGCCGAGCGGCGCCTTGGCGAGCGCGGGCATGCTCGCCACAACCACGCAACAGGCGGCAAACACGGCCACACAAGACGCTGCAACGAAGGCCAAACTGGCGCGGCGCACCGGCACAGGCCGATCCTACAGCGCGGTGAGGCGCGCCTCTAGGAGTCCCAGGCCATGCACCTACGCCGGCACCTCGCTCCTACAAGGCTGCGGGCCGCGCCTCCTGCAGCAAACCTGCGCCGCAGTGCCAGCAATAGGCGGCGCCGCGACTGTGGACGGCGCCACAGGAGCGGCATTGGCCGTGGACGCCGGCCTCGGCGGCGCCGAGCAAGCGTTCCACCTCGCCAAGCTCGGCGTCTGCCTTTTGCAGCTCGGCGGCACGCTTGGAGAGAACATCGAGCCGATAGTGGTCGCGGATCGCCATCTCATAGGTGAGCCCACCCAGATCCCAGGTGAGCCCTGCGACCTCTTCGGCCAGCGCCAAGCGACGGTTGCGCAACTCGGACAGCGATCCGCCCTGCGCTTGGAGTGAGCCGCCCATCATTTCCCCGTTTCGATCGGTTTGCCACCCGCCGTGAGGGCTTCGATTTCTTTTTGGTGCTGTTTGCCGGTCGTTTTTTCGAGCTTGCCGATACCCGCGGAACTCGTTTTGACGGGCGCCTTCAGTTTCTTCTTGGGCGATTCCGCTTCTGTCACTTCCTTCTTTTCCTGGGCTTCGGTGGGGGCGCTCGAAGTCGTGGCCGTTTTGGGGGCCGACGCGGCGGGGGTGGTCGTCGTAGCGACCCCCGGGGACGCTGTCGCGGCGCCGGCCGGGAGGGTTCCCTCGATCTTCACGATCTGCGGACCGCTCGCTTTGGAGGGCGCCAGCCAATGGCCGACCAGCAGACCTATCAGGCCGCACACGAGCAAGACCCCGAGCAAACCAAACAGCCCCGAGTAGCGACGCAGCCATCCGAGCACGCCGTCGTCTTGCACAGGCGGCAGATAGCCCGTGGGCGGGTAGCCGGCAACCGGCTGGGCAAGTGTCACCTGCCCGCGCGCCTCGCTCTCGGCCTGCAACACGTCGAGAAAGGCCAATCGCGTGGGAGAGCAAGGTTGGCCGCAGGTCAGGCAGTAGCGCTGATCGGCAACCAGGGAGGCGCCGCAGCTCGAGCACTTCGCCGGAGCGCCCTCCTCGGGCGGAGCTTGGATTGGCACGACGTTCATATCGCTTTACCCGAAAGTGCCGTGCACGTATTCGCGAGTGCGCTCGGCGCGCGGCTCCTCGAACACCTGGGCGGCAGTGCCGTACTCGACGAGGTCGCCGAGGTACATGAAGGCGACCTTGTCCGCCACGCGCTGAGCTTGGGCCAGGTTGTGGGTGACGATCACGACGGCCAACTCGCGCCGCAGCTCGCCGATCAGATCCTCGATTACGCCTGTCGAGATCGGGTCGAGCGCACTGCACGGCTCGTCCATCAAGAGCACCTCCGGGCGCGGGGCGATCGCCCTGGCGATGCACAGTCGCTGCTGCTGGCCGCCGGAGAGACGCAGAGCCGGACGGTCGAGGTCGTCGCGCACCTCCTCGTAGAGCCCGGCCCGTCGCAACGCGTCGATGACCAGCGGTTCGAGCTCGCGCCGGCGCGGTCGCTTGCGCGACTGCTCGCGCAGGGCGAAGGCAACGTTGTCGAAGATCGACATCGGGAAGGGGTTGGGCTGTTGGAAGACCATCGCCACGCGTGAGCGCAGGGCGGTGTCGCGCAGCGCGTGCACGTCTTGACCGTCGAGCAGCACATTGCCCGAGCGGGCCGCGCTCGGCGTCAGCTCGGTGAGGCGGTTAAGCGTGCGCAACAGACTTGTCTTGCCGCAACCGGATGGCCCGATCAAGGCCAGGACCTCGCCCTGGTGGATCGACATCGAGACAGAGTTGACGGCGCGCTTGGGCCCGTAGTAGATGCTCACGTCGTCCAGGCGCAAGCGCTCTGGGCCCGCGCCGGCAAGGGCCGAGCGGATTGCCTCGCGCTCGCGGAGGGGCGCCACCGGTACGGGCTCACGGCCGACCACGATCGTGCGCACCGGCGGCACCACGTCGCGCTCCTGCACCTGGGCGCTTGCCGTGTCGCGGGGTTGAACGGCGTCGCGAGCTTGGACGGCATCGCGAGCTTGGACGGCGTCGCGAACGTCGGTCGTCTTGAGTGCGGGAACCACCTCCCCACGCTCCTCGTCGATCGACTTCCAGGGATCTGCCAGCGTTTCGTCGGGAATCATCATCATGTTTTCCATCGGTTCGATGAGCTTAGTCATGAATGCCGCCGTTGTCAAAGCCGCTCGAGCGAGCCTGGGCGCGGCTGATCCATCCCACCGCGGCGTTCAATGCGAGGATGAACAGGAGCAGCACGAAAGCAGCCGCATAGGCCTTGTTCGCGGCGTTGCCTTCCCCTGCCGGCGAGTTGTCGTAGACGTAGCTGGTCAGCGACGATCCGGTGCCCCGCAGAAAGCCGAGGATCGGCAGCGAGCCGTTCGGTTCGTTGCGCTGGGTCTCGCCGAGCACGATGATCACGATCGCGGTGTCCCCGACGATGCGGCTGATCCCGAGTGTCGCTCCGGTCGCGATGTTGGAGCGTACCGCCGGCAGAAGTACGCGCCTGATCGTCGCGACGCGGGTCTTGCCGAGCGCAAAGGCGGCCTCGCGCATATGGGCCGGGACGGCCAGCAAGCCGTCCCGCGCCGCCGTATAGAGTGGCGGCAAGGCGATCAACGACATCGTGGCCCCCGCCGCAATGAAAGAGTGCCCGGTCACCACGCCCGCTTCGGAGGTGCTCGACAGCGGACCGAGGATCCCAAGCTCGAAGATCGTGAGGCCGAAGATGGCGATCACGACGTCAGGCGTGCCGGCCACGATCTCGATGCTGGACTCCACCAGCCTCGCCAGCCAGGCCGGCCGGCCGTACTCCACGATCCAGGCAGCGCTGCACACGCCGAGCGGCAGGGCAATCGCAATCCCGATCGCTGTCAAGGCGAACGTGCCGAGCAACGGGTCCAGGAACCCGCCGGTGCCCGATTCGCTGGTGCTCACGAGTGGACGGCTCACCAGCAGGTCCGGGCGCAGGTACTGCAAGCCGCGCACACCCATATAGATCACGATCGCGCCGGTGACGAGGCACAACCCGAGGCCGGCGACCCAGGCGGCCACGAGCACGATTTGGTCGCGGATGCGCCATTCCCACATCGACGAGCCTCGCCCGCGTGTGGGGCGCGGCGGCGTGGGGGCGGGGCTCTCCGTGGTGTAGGCGAACGCGTTCATCACTTCAGCTGGTACTTGCGTAGAGGGAGCTTGACCAGGTAGGCCCCGACAGACAGTGCGATCGCCGAGAACAGGAGCAAGAGGGCGAACGCGTAGAGCGTGGAGTTCAGGGCGGGCGCTCCACCGAAGCCTTCGTGATTGTCGACGATCGAGCTGGCGAGCGTGCGTAGCGGCTCTGCCAAAAAGGTGAAAGGACCGTTGCGCAGGTTCGGGGCAAAGGACTCCGACCCTGAGACCATCGAGATCATCACCGCCTCGCCGAGAGCCCGCGCGGATGCCAGGGCGGCGGCCGCGACGATGGCGGGGCGGATCGCCTTCATGCTGACCGCGAGCGTCGCCCGCAGGCGGTGCACGCCGAGCGCCATCGCCCCCTCGCGCCACGCGGGCGGCACGGCCGCAAGCGCCTCGCTGATCAAGGCGACCATGATCGGCGTGATCATTACCGCGAGGATCAAGGAGGCCACGCCCACGCTCGCCCCGGTCAGCTCGACCGTGCTCTGCAGAGCGGTCTTCTCCGGGATCGAGATCAGGTGGTTGCCGACGAACGGCACGAGGACCAGAATCCCGATCAGTCCGTAGATCACGGACGGCACGGACGCGAGCAGTCGCACGACCGGGACCATCACTCGCCGTAGGGCGCGCGGCGCGAACTCGACGATGAAGATCGAGGACAGCAGAGCCACCGGCAGGGCGATCGCCAAAGCCAGACCTGTGGTCAACAACGTGCCGTAGATCAAAGGCCAAGCCCGTACGTGATAAGCGGAGGCGGGGGGATGGATGCTGGTGGACACCATGCCTTCGATCTGCCGGTCCAGGTTGCCGCCCGAGCCGATCCAGCTCAGGCCATTGTGGGCGAAGGTGGGCCAAGCGTGGACCGCGACGAATACGACCATCGCGACCACGCTCAGGCATACAAGCAGCGACGCCGCGCCGAGCGTAAGCTCGGCGCGGCGGTCGGACCATGGTTGGCGCAGCCGCGCCAGCCAGCTGCTACTTATTTGAGTGCTATCCACTGCGTGGAGATGATCGATTTCGCGGCCTTGCTGGTGTCGATCCAGCTGATGAAGGACGCGGCCGCGCCTTTGGCGCCGCCCTTGGTGACCTCATAGAAGCGCGCCACGCCCGCATACTGGCCGGCGGTGGCATTGGCCAGCGTGCAACCGACGCCGTTGAAGCCGACAGCGTTGACGCCCTTGGCGGCGAAGTAGCCGGAGAGGAAGCCGACCGCGTTGGGATCCTGTTCGATCGCCTGGCGCTGTAGACCCTCAGACGGCTTTTCGGCAACAGCCGCCCCTTTCGGTCCTGACACTTTCTTGCCGTTGATGAGCAGGGTCTGGAAGTTCGAGAGCGTGCCGGCCGAGGAGTTGCGGCTGATGATGTCGATCGGCCCGCTTGCTGTTGCGCCCGGAACCTGGCTCCATGAGGTGGTCTTGCCGGTGAAGATCCCTTCGACCTGAGCCTGCGTCAGGTTGGCGACCGTGTTGGCCGAGTTGGTAACCACGCACAGGTAGTACTTGGCGACCGGGTAGAAGACAAGTCCTGCCGGGTCGCTCTTCAGCGGATCGCGCGACACGTCGGCAACCGATACGCGACCTGCGGCCACGTCGTTGATCCCGACCTGAGTGCCGCCCTGGGTGAGCTTTATTTTGACCTTTTTGTTGAGCTTCTCGTACTTCTGGACGAGCAGCTGGACGAGCGGGAATGAGGCGGTGGCTCCGTCGATCGAGAGCGCGCCCGTCGCCAAGGCGATGGCGGGGAGCGCAATCGAGAGCGTGAACGTCGCCGCGAGGAGAGCGGCGACACGGCGAGTTCGTCGTTGCATTTACTGAAGCTCCGTTCGGATAGTTGACAGCTTGGGCGGCGCAGCCTAGCATATTCTTCATAAAGAGGATCAACATTAGCTATTTTATGCGGAACGCCGCCGGGCTCCAGCGTGAGGGCCGGCGGCGGCCGCGCCAAGGACCGGCAAGGCACCCACCGCCAACACGCGCACCGGCAACACACGCACCACACACACGCACCGTCAACACACGCACCACCAACACACACACCACTTGCACAAGCCAATCCAACCGATGACCACCGAGAACAAGCAAGGGCATCCGCCCACTCCAAGCGAAGCCGCACACGAGCGCTGCGCCGACTGTGGAGCCACGCTTGTCGACGACCAGCGCTACTGCTTGCAGTGCGGCACCAGGCGCGGCCGGCCCCGCCTGGACTTCACGGCCTTTTGGAAGCCAGCATCCCCAACGGGCGCCCACGCCGACAGGTCCACGTCGCCTCCGACAGGCATTCGTGCGAGCGGATCAACGGCATCTTCGGCCTCTTCCAGCGGCACCCACGAGGGCGACCCAGGAACGCCAGAGGCTGGGCCGCCCCGACCTGGCTCGACCGCTGGATCGTGGCCGGGAGCGCCTTCGCGGCGCGCGGGCGGACTGATCGCCGCCGCCGTACTCGCGGCCGGGATCCTCACCGGCGCCGCGCTCGGACCGGCGCCGCCCAACTCGCCGGCGGACAGCTCGACCTTGGCCGAGCGAGCGCTCGCCGGCCTGGTGGCCGGCGCCGGCGGCTCGCAGACAGCCGCCTCACCCACCGCGACGGCGCCTGCTCAAAGCCAGGCCACTCCGACACCGGCCAAAGCAAGCGCAACCGCGCCCAAAACCAAACCGGCCCTTGCGGCAAACGAAGCGAGCGTCCCGTCCTCCCCCGAAAGCACGGCTCCCGGCGAATCTTCGAGCGGCAAAGGCTCGGAAGGCGGCTCCTCCGAAGGCTCCTCCAAATCTTCCAAAGGCACTGAAACAGCGCCCGGAACCCCAATCAAGCTGCCCCCGATCAAGCACGTCTGGGTGATCGCGCTCTCAGACACAAGCTTGGTCGCTGCAGCCTCACAAGCACGGACCGCAGCTTCCCAAGCACAGACCGCAGGCGGCCAAACACAGACCGATCCATATCTGACCAAGCATCTCTTGCCCAAAGGCGCCTTGCTCAGCGACTACACGCTCACCTCCCCCAGCTCTCTCGGGAACGGGATCGCCTTGCTCTCCGGTCAAGGCGTGAACCTGGACACCGAACAGAACTGCCCCACCTACAGCGAACTGCAGCCGCCCACGGTGAGCGCGACCGGGCTCGCCGAGGGGGTCGGGTGCGTCTATCCAGCCGGCATACAGACGCTCGCCGACGAGCTGACGGCCGCTGGGCTCACATGGAAGGCCTACGTGCAAGGCATGGAAGGCGGCCAATCGAGCGTCCCGGAGCCTGACTCCGCCCAAAGTCTCACCCCGAGCACAAGCGAGCCCGGCGCAGCCACGCCGACAAGCGGGGCACCCAGCAACGCAAGCCCCGCAACCGCCGCAGGCTGCCGGCACCCGGAACCGGGCGCACCTGACCCAAACCAGGCGCCTGCCACGGGCGAGTCCTACCTGACCTTCCGCAACCCCTTCGTCTACTTCCACTCGCTGCTGGACGGTGGCGCCTGCGCAAGCAACGACATCGACTTCGCGCACCTGCAGAGCGATCTGGCATCCCCTGCAAGCACACCAAACCTCAGCTGGATCGCACCCTCAGCCTGCGACGACGGCTCGAGCCTCCCATGCGCGCCGGGCGCGCCCGCTGGGCTTGAGCCCGCCGATGAGTTTCTCAAGGAAGTCGTGCCCCAGATCCTCGCGACAGCGGCCTACCGCGAAGGCGGGCTGATCGCGATCGTTCCCGACAGCGGCCCCGGATCCTCCGCAGCGCTCGCGCCTTCCGGCTCCTCGACGTCGCCAGGCTCGTCCTCGAGCCCGACGGCCCCCGCCAAGCCCGTCGGCGCGCTGCTGCTCTCGCCCTTCGTGCACGCGGGCGCCCATGTCGCCGAAAGCTTCAACGACTTCTCGCTACTGAAGAGCCTCTCGCGGCTTTTCGGAGTGCTCCCCTTGGGCCATGCCAACGACCCGAGCGTCGCTTCGTTCGGCGCCCCGGTCTACGGCAGCAGTGGCAAGGCGGCCAAAACCGCCTCCACGGCCAAGAAGGCGGCCCAGGCCGCACCAACAACACCAGGCGGCTGAACCGCCTTCATGACCTCAAACAAGAAACGGAGACACCCGTTGCACACAAATCCCCGCCACCCCCGCCGAGCAGTCGCATGGCTTGGAGCGATCCTCGGCTCGCTACTACTCGCCCTGGCGATCGCCGGCCCGGCGCTCGCCGGCTCGACCGCGACCCCGGCTCCGACTACGACCCCGCCCTCAGCCACGGCTCCGACCGTGACTGGGACTTCGTCGGCACCGGCAGCGACCGAAGAAGGGCCCAAAGAAGGCAACGCCAACGGCCTCAACTGCATCGGCCACATATCGGCCGGAGAGGCTGAACTTGGCAACAGCGAAACCCAGGTCAGGTACACGTTCTACTGCAACGGCCCGATCACCGGCTATTCGCTTGAGTCGAACATTCCTCTGAGCGGCTACGGGCCCCAGCCGCTCGTGGCCAACAACAAGCCCGAAGTCCTCTCGGATACGTTCTCCTGCGGCGGCGAACTTCCCGGCTGGGCCGACAACTGCGTTGGGGCGACCAAGCTGGGATGGGAGAACATCACCGGCCAGTTCTCGATCGGCGCCCCCATATGCGCCGAGCCGCGCGTCGACCCGTTGCTGACGGTCACCGACATCTACCTCGAAAAGGGAGTCCCCACACAGGGCATCTCGGGTCCGTTCGACCTCGGGCGCCCCTTGCATTGCCCCAAGTCAAAGACCTACCCGGGCGGCAACCGCCTGGAACCGGCGGCCATCAAACCGACGGCCAAGGCCAACAAGCACAAGAAAAGCAAACACACCAAAGCAAAAAAGTAATAGACCGGGGGGCAAGTCTGTATATACGTATGCAGGCTTGCCCCGTCCCGGCGTTGCTCACAACATGCTGGTCGTCATCCGCTCGATCTCCGCGATCGAGGTCTGACCGGCGCGCACCTTGGCGATCCCGTCGTCGCGCATCCTGCGCATGCCTTGCCCCATCGCTGTGGCCGCGATTTCGTCGACCGAGCCGCGCGCCAAAACGAGCCCCCTGATCTCCTCGCTTACCGACATCACCTCGTAGATGCCCATCCGCCCGCGATAGCCGGTGGCCGCGCAGCGAGTGCATCCGACCGGCTCGAACGCCTCGGACTCGTACAAGCCGTAGTCGGCCAGCAGCGACTCGGGCGCTTTGCTTGGCTGCTTGCAGTGCGGGCACAGCACCCTCACCAAACGCTGAGCGACGATGCAGTCGATCGCCGAGGAGATGAGGAACGGCTCGATCCCCATGTCGATCAGGCGACCAAGTGCGCTGGGGGCATCGCGCGTATGCAGCGTCGATAGCACCAGGTGGCCAGTCAGCGCAGCCTCGACCGCGATGTGAGCAGTTTCGCGATCCCTGATCTCGCCGACCATGATCACGTCCGGGTCGGCTCTCAGCATCGCCCGCAATCCGCCGGCAAAGGTCATCCCCGCCTTGGGCGCCACCTGCATCTGCTTGACGCCCGCGATCCGCGACTCGACGGGGTCCTCGATCGTCAGGATCGAGCGAGTCCCGTCGTTGACCGCGCCCAGCGCCGCATACAGAGTGGTCGACTTGCCGCTGCCGGTCGGCCCCGTCACCAGCACCGCGCCGTTGGGCCTGGCGATCGCATACGCGAAGCGATCCTGCTCGGTGCGCTGCATCCCCAGGGACTCCAAGCCCCGCACGGCCACACCCTTGTCGAGGATCCTCAAGTAGGCGCCCTCGCCATACACCAGTGGAAGGGTCGTCACGCGCACATCCACCCGGCGGCCGGTCACGGTCAACGCGAAGCGCCCATCCTGGGGCACGCGCCGCTCGGAGATGTCCATCTCGGACATGATCTTCACCCTGGAGATCACGCTGTTGGCCATCGAACGCTTGAGCGTGGCGGTCTGGGATAGGACCCCGTCGATGCGCAGCAGGACCCGCATGTCGCCCTCGCCCGGGTCGATGTGGATGTCCGAGGCGCCCTGCTCGATCGCCTCGGCGATCAGCGAGTGCACCAGCTTGATCACGGGCGCGTCCTTGTCGGCCTCGTCCATGTGCAGCTCGGCCTCGGCCTGGGTCTCCTCCTCCTCGACGATCTCTTCGACGGACTGCTCCACCCTGGAGAGCCGCATGATCAAGATGTTCAGGTCCTCGATCGAAGCGCTCGCCGAGCGCACTCTGCGACCGGTCAGCATCGCGATGTCGTCGATGCTCAACACGTTTGTCGGGTCCGCCATCGCAAGCAGGAGCGTGCCGTCTTCGAGGAAGCCGACCGGTACCGCCTGGTAGCGGCGGATCGCGTCCATGTCGATCAGGTTGACCGCGCCCATGTCCAGCTCATAGACCGACAGGTCGATGTAGTCAAGGCCGAAGCGCTCGGCCACAACCCGCGCGAGCTGGTCGTGGCGCAGGATCCCCTGCTCGACCAGCACCTGTCCGGTCGGCTTGCCCTGGGCGCGCGCGATCTCGACCGCGTCCTCGACCTTCTCACGCGTGGCGAAACCCAGCTCCACGACCACGTCGCCGATCAGCCTGACCGGACGCCCGTCGCCGATCTGCTGGGTCAGCGTTGCGGCATGTCCAGCTCCGCCGATGGCGCCTGCCGGCTCCGGTACGCGCTCAGCGGGACGCAACAGCGACAGCTCGCTGACCTGGGCACGGGTTTCGGGTTGGTCCCCCACGCTTTCGTCATCGGCATCCGCCGAAACGGACTTGATCGGGAGCGTGTCCGGCCGACAAGTGCCCTACGCGCGCGTAGGCCCGGCTTCAGTGCGCGCGCCCGAGACCGCGCTCGAAGGCGCCCTTGACGCTCGCGTCGAGCGCGTTGAGGCGCGCCAGGGCAAGCGCCTCCGGGGAGGCGAAGCGCTGACCCTCGCCGAGCCCGTGGTGGCCCAGCACGCAGTGCTCCAAGGCCATCCTGCGCTCGGCGCTCAACGCCGGCGGAGCGTGAGCGGCGATCAAGCGCAGCCCCAGCTCGACGTGGCCCAGCATGAGACCCTCTTCGGTGCGTGTCACCTCGGCGCCATAGGCGTACTCGCGCGTCTTGCCCAGGTCATGCACGAGCGCCGCGCACAGCAACAGGTCGCGGTCCAGGCGCGGGTGCACCGCGCACAGCTCCAGCGCCATCTGGGCGACAGCCACGGTGTGCTCCAGCAGGCCACCCAGAAAGGCGTGGTGGGAGGAGGAGCCGCGTCCCCGTGCAGGACTCGACTCCGGCCCCCGTCCAGGGACAAGCGAGCAGGGCGCCCGGCGTAGCCCGGCCCGCAGCTCCTCATCCGCGAGCAGCCTTCCCAGCAATGCCGCCAAGCCAGGGTCGTAGACCTCGCGGGCAAGCTGCTCATAGAAGCCTTCCAGCTCGTCCAGGTCGCGCTTGGACACAGGCAGGAAACGGGCCGCGTCCTGCCCGGAGAGCTCGACCTTGGCGACCTCCTGCAACGAGAGCTGAAGTTCGTCGCGGAACAGCTCGGCGCGACCCTTCACCCGCACCAGATCGCCGCGCTCGAAGCGACCGGCCAGCAGGTCCGCGTCGCGAAAGGCCCTCGCCTTGAGACTGCCACCCTGGTCGCCCAGCTCGAGTGCCAGATACGGGTCGCCGGAGCGGGTCAGCAGCCGCTCCTTGCGCGTGCACGCAAACACGGCGTCGACCGCGTCGCCCGCCCGCAGAGTCGCGATCGTCTGGGCCTCGGGGCCTCCGGGGGCCTCCGACCGACCCGCGGCGCCCGCTTCTGCGGGGGCTTCCGGCGCACCGGCGGATGCTGCGCTCCTATGAATCTCCGGGGACATTGCGTCTCCATGATGTACGGTGGTGCGGATGCAGCCGCTCATCTGGGATCGTCGGCCCGACGGCCTGAGAGCCCCCGCGATGGTGTGCTCCTTCTCGGGCTGGAACGACGCCGGCGACGCCGCCTCGACCGCGACCGCTTTCCTCGCCCAGTCGTTGGGCGCGGAGCGCTTCGCGAGGACCGACACCGAGGAGTTCTACGACTTCCAGGCCAACCGTCCCCACGTCCAGATCGACGAGACCCAGGCACGCGTGATCTCCTGGCCTGCCGTCGAGATCCTCGAAGCCCGCGCCCCGCGCGCGCCGCGCGACCTGGTGATCGTGCAGGGCGCCGAGCCTTCGATGCGCTGGCCCTCGTTCAGCTCGTTGATCGTGGACCTGGCCGAGGCCCTGGACGTGCAGCTGGTGGTCACGCTGGGCGCCCTGCTCGCCGACGTGCCCCACACCCAGCCGGTGGCGATGACCGGCTTTGCCTCCGACGCCTCGATGATCGAGCGGATCGGCCTCAAATCGAGCCGCTACGAGGGCCCCACCGGGATCGTGGGCGTGCTGCACGCGAAGTGCACCGAAGCGGGCTTGCCGTCGGCCAGCGTGTGGGCCAGCGTGCCCCACTATGTTGCGGCTGCGGCCTCGCCGAAGGCGGCCCTGGCCCTGTTGCGCAAGCTGGAGCCGATGATCGGCGTCTCGGTCGACGTCACGGAGCTGGAGGAGGCCGCCGGCGAGTACGAGCACCAGGTCGGCCTGGCGGTGCAGTCTGACCCCGACATCCAGGCTTTCGTGGAGCGCTTGGAGAAGCGCGCGGTCGAGGACGGGCAGGGCGCGATCTCCGCTCAGGACCTCCCCTCCGGAGATCTCCTGGCGCGCGAATTCCAGCGTTTCCTGCGTCAGCGCGGCGCGGAGAGCTGAGCGTCCGCCCGGAGGCTCAGCCGGGCGCCCGCGAGACAGAGCGAGAACTCGGCGCGGCGACTCAGCGCGAGGCGATGCCGTAGGTGACTGCGGCTTCGCCGAGCAGCAGTTTGCCCGAGCCGTAGTCGGACTCGGCTTCTGCGGGCTGAAAGCCGGGTGAGAGCGGGATCGTCTTCTTCAGCGCGTACATGATGAACTCGATCGTGTCGCTCTTGCCCTTGTCCGGGCAGATCGGCGAGTAGCCGGCCTTGCCGGCCGTATTGGTGCCGACGACACCGCCGGACGGGACCTGGCCGGCGGCGACCCCTTTGGAGCTGGGGTCGATCCCACCCACGATCCAGCGGATGCCGCCGCTCGCACCCGACGAGTTGTCGTCGATCACGAACAGGACCAGCTCCGCCGCTTTGGCGGGCACTTTTTCCCACGACAGGGGCGGGGAGATGCCGGCGCCCGCGCACGTGTACTGGGCGGGGATCCCCCCGTTGCGCTGAAAAGCAGAGCTTGAGAGCGAGAAGGCGCCCGGAGCGGTGTAGACCTCTCCGCTCGCGACGGCCGAGCTGTTGCTGGAGCCGCGCGAGGAACCCGAGGAGCCGGCGGACGAGCCCGCGCTCGAGCTAGCTTTCGAGGACTTGCCGGAGCTCGCCGTCAGGTTTTCGGGCTTGCCTTTGTATTGCTTGCAATCTTCCATCACATAGCCGGGCTTGCAGTCGGTGTAGGCCTTCCAGTGGGCGTGGAAGCTGTTCTCGAAGGCGCTCAACAGGGTCGAGCGCTGTCCAGAGCTCTTGCCGGCCGTCACCTTGGCCGCGATCTTCGAGGCGAGCAGTTCGACCTTGATGCGGGCCAGCAGGTCGGCTTCCGTCTCACCGGACTTGGCCAGGTATTTCTTCAGCGAGCCCGCCTTGGGGAAGCTTTCGTGCAGCAGCTTGGCGTAGCGCTGCTTGACTTCGGCTTCTGAGACTTCGATGTGACGCGCGGCCGCCTCGCCCAGGACCCACTGTGAGGTGATCAGGAAACCGAGCGCCTGATGGCTCGGCGAGCCGGCCGCGCCGAGCGCCTGCTCGACTGCCAACCAGTGCTGGTAGCCGGCCTTGGAGATCGGGGTCTTCGACACGTAGGCGACCGCATCCGTACTTGCCGCCGAGCCCTGCGCCGAGGCCACGGCGGCCGGCGAGGCCGGCACCGCCGGGGTTGACGAAGTCGAGGAGGAGCCGCCGCAACCGGCGAGCAGGCCGGCGCTCAGCAAGGTGAGTGCGGGCAGGCTCACGCGCGTGCGCGTCACAGCCCCTCCCTTCAAAATGCTTCGCTTCATCCTCGCGGCAAGCCTAAACGCCGGGCCTAAAGCGCAGTGAAAGCTTCTCTACGCCTGCTCCGCGATCGCTCCCTGTACCCGCCAGCCCTTGTCGGTCAGGGTCCAGGCGTTGGGCTCTCCTCGGGTGGCTCCTCCTCCGCTGTTCTGGATCAGGCCGATGTCGTGCAGGCGGGCTAGTAGCTTTGACATCTGGCCTTGGTCGGTGACTTCGGCGGCGTCGGCGACCACTCGGTTGGAGGAGCCGGGGTGGGCGGCGATCGCCATCAGGACGCGTACGGTGCGGTAGGTGAGCCGCATCTCCAGTTCGCCGAGTGGGTTGCCCCCGTGGCGCGCGGCAGGGGGGGCCTTGGGGGCCGGCTTGGCCAGCTCCTTGCGGGCCGCGGCCGGTCCCAGGTAGGGGAGCACGATCATGCTCATCAGGGGGCCGGTCAGGTCGAGCAGCCCCCGTTCCGCGACAGGCGAGCCCAGGTCGGAGTCCGGCCTCCCATCGCTGGGGACAAGCACGCGGGAGTGAAGGACCGAGAGCACACCGCCGACGATGCCCTCCGCCGTGAGCGGAGGCAGCTCGGCGCCGGCCTTGGTCTCGGCGCGGCCCTCGTCGACGAGGGCGACCATCTGGCCCACCACGCGCCGGCGATGCTCCAGCGCGCCTGCGCCCGCCCCCAGCGAGCCGACCAGCAGCAGTTGGCCTGTGTCGCGCTCCATGTCGAGGAACGAGAGCAGGCCGGCGAGCGCCGTCCTGACGCGGTCGATCCAGGGCGCGCCTGGATCGTAGGTCCCGAGCACGTGGCGCGTGGCGCGCGCCACGCCCTCGTCGAACGCTCCCACGAAGCACGCTTCGCGGTCGCTGAACAGCTCGTAGAACGTGCGGCGGGAGACCCCGGCGCGCGCCACGATGTGCGCGACGGTCACATTGGCCGCGCCACGCACCGAGCACTCCTCCACCATCGCGGCGACGATACGAGCCCGCTGGATCTCGCTCACACGCTCGCGACCAAGATCGTGCGCGTGGCTCGCGCCGTTTGCGTGGAGGGCTAGCTCCCCAGGAGCCGCCGGTGAGGGCACCTTTGGCTTGGCGGGCATGTCATTTCTTCCCGCGCGCTTGCCCCTTGTGGCGCTTGCCGGCCTTCTTGGCCTTCGCCTTCTTCTTGGGGCAGCCCGTCGCCGTGATCTTGGTGGTCTGGTGTACTTCCTTGCCGTTCTGTGCGACGAAGATCGTCGGCATCGTCAGTTTCGCCTTGCACAGGTTCCCGTTCGCAGCCAGCGCCGAGTCGGTGCCTTGGGGCAATGTGAGTTCGAAGCTGCCGACCGGTTGGTCTGGGACTGCGCGGAACGTGCTGCTGGTGATGCCCGCGGGGTTGATGAACGTTTCCCCGTGCAGGTCTATCGTCACGCCATAGCCCTGCAGCACGATGATCAGTTCGGGGAACTTCGCGCCGCCATGACTCACGAAATACGCCGGCCCTGTGAGTGGTTCGGGGATCAGCGGCGTAATTGCCTTGGCGTGACCGACGATCGAGTCCGCTGGACAGCCTGCGGGGTTCGTTTCGAACTGTGCTGCGGTACACGCCTTCTGTAGCGTCGTCAGCCTGGATGGGAGTTGCTTTGGTAGGTCTACCTTGACCTTGGCGATGTTCGCCTGGGTGCCCTGGGGAGCGTTGGGATAGGTCAGCTTCACCGTGAGGCTCGCGCCCTTGGAGCGTGAGGTCTTGCCGTTGGTCGATGCCTTGAATCCTGGTTTGAACGCCAACGCCTGACAGTTAGACGCCTGGAACGGGCTCGTGACCGTGCTCGAGGATCCTCGATCGCTGTTCAAGGTGCTTGCGATCGATAGTGGGTTGCAGCTAGTGGGGTCCAGGATGAAGTTGGGCCGGTCGATATACACCCGGATGTCGCGGACGTGGGTGACTATGCCGTCGAGGATCGTCGGGATCGGTTCAGAGCTGGTCGGCGTCACGCTCACCCTGGCTGTGGTCGGGTCGATAGTGAGTCCGAAGCGCAACACGACGGTTCCGAGATCGAACGGGCCAACGACTGCGCTCGTGACGCTCACGATCGAGAACGGTGCTCCGTGGAACGGGCCCGCGAGATAGATCTTGCCCGGCACGTAGGCGAGTACTGCGCCGACGCCGGTCCCGACGAGTGAGCGGCCGACCCGGCTCGCGACGGGACAGGAGGGTGAGGCTTCCTCTTGTGCTCCTGTCTTGTGGCGTGCCGCTTCGATGTCGGCCTCGGGACAGAACGGGACCCCCGTCAGGTTTCCCGTCAGGCCGGAGGGGAGGTTTGTGGAGAATCCTGAGATCTCTTGTTCGGCATCCGTCCTTGTCAGGTGCAAATAGAAGCTGCTGTAGGAACCGGCGTTGTTGTTCAACAAGCCCGCCTCGATCCCTGGCTTGAACGGCGGGACACCACCCGCCGGGCACGCTCCGCCGTCATAGCCCTTGGTGATCGAGAACGAAGAGCTCTCGATCACTGGCGCCAGTGGTTCAGACCACGGTGTCAACACCGCACTCGTAGTGTACGTACCACATGTCGAGGGACTGATCAATGGTGCCTGTTGGCCTTCACGGAAATGAAAGTTGAAATGGTTGAACGCCAATTGAGGCGTGTTTTCGAACGTCGTCGTCAACTGGCCAGTCACGGGGTTCGGTGTGACCTTGCCGACGAGTTTGATCAACACTCCCGTTTCGGGGTTCTTCGCGACCACATACAGGGCCACCAGCGAGTCGAACGGGTTTTCATAAGGCTGAGCGATATAGATCGCGCCGTGGATCTTCTGCGCCAATAGTGGCGTTTCGATTTCCACCGTACCGAGCTTCGAGTTGTTGGGGCAACCTTCCCCGGGTTGGGAGCTCACGGTCTCCCGCGCATAGTCAGCAGGCCTACACCCACCCAGTCCGACACCCGCGGATGGATTGATCGTTAGTCCTTCTGGCAATAGGACACTCGTGTCCTTCAACTGTGATTGCGCCAAGCCTTCGCTGCTTGTTAGTCCTTCGTCTTTGAAGTCGAGGTTAAAATCGAGACCGCTTGGTGCCGAGGCCCTGTCTGTGGTTGCTTCCGCGGACACCGTCGGGCTGAAGGGCAATCTGTTACACCCATCGAGCGTCTGTAGCGGTTCGGCCGTGGGGACATGTAGGAACTTGCCGCGCTCTGTCCACGAGTCCGTTTCAAGACTGCTCTGCATCGGCCCTTCACAAGAGGTCGGCATCGTCAACAACGAAGGCGTATCCGTCGCTGTCAAAGGCTGACAAGGAAGGCTGTAGAAACCGTTCGTTTCAGCTATGCATTGATCGGCGCGATCTTTGCTGTGGCGTGGGTCGCCGGGTACGCCCCAGAAGGTGAGCTGCACACCCTCCAGTCCCGCTGTTTGCGTAATGTTGGTGGAGCTGATCGTTACGCCATAGTCTTCTCCCGGACCGCTGCGCACCGACGTATCGAGAGTCACAAACACTTCGGCGATCGGGATTGAAAAACCGAAGCGCGCCGGCTCCCCCGCATACGGTTCGAGATTATAGATCGCTTTAAGTTCGACGGTGTGACCAAGAAACGCAGGATCGTCGTAAGTTATCAACGCCACACCAACAGCCGTACCCTGAGGGCATAGGTTTTCCTGGACATATGGCCCACGGCCAAGGAACTGTGCGAGGGTGCACGTCGGGAAGGGCTTGGGGTTACCCAGCAGCCCGGCAGGCAGCTTGCCAAGTACATCCTTGGCCTCCGAGGCTGGTTCGACCACTGCTCTACCGACAGTTTCGCCATCCGAGGATGGTGGTTGGTTGATGTCGGGTCCCTCGTTGAATAGAAAAGTCCCGGTCGTCTGGAAGGGGTGAGAACCGGCCTGGGTGTCAAGCGACCCGCCTTCGTTTTCAGCGCGGAAATCGTAGTCTTCGATACCATACGGAGTGGGTTCTTCACTGATACGCAAAGCCCTGGAAAGCGTCGACGGTGGCGCTCCACCACCACTGACACTCATCCCGTTCTCTTCGCCATTTGAAGCGTTTGACAGCACCTTGACCTTGATACGCATTTCGAGCTGCATGAACGGCTCCAGATCATGTTCCGACCCCCCGGCGGGCGGAGGAGCTTCGATGCCTTCCCTGTCATAAACGCAAGAGAGTTTTGCCAGCGAACAAGTCAACGGCATATTGCTAGTGCCGTTCTTTGTCGAATCGCCTTCGATCGCCAAGGGCTCAAGCCCGGCGGGAAGGGTGTCGCTGAGCGTGACCGGAGTCTTTGCACCGTCGATACCCGCATCGCCCACGTTCTCGGCCGTAACGAAGATCTCGCTTTCGGATCCCGGCGCGAGATTCGTGGGACGCGAACCAGACGTCAAATGCCACCACGGCTCCGTGGCGGACGCAAACGAAGCCGCGAACGCGAACACGATCACCGACAGAAGCGACACC
>Ga0208586_1000021_pt1 | contig 59367 bp, 55 predicted proteins | sample NGESurshal072012_6_FD_184471 | JGI IMG/M metagenome (GOLD analysis project Ga0208586, IMG submission 184471) | Arctic peat soil microbial communities from Barrow, Alaska - NGEE Surface sample 53-3 shallow-072012 (SPAdes) | ecosystem: Environmental > Terrestrial > Soil > Wetlands > Peat ... | reverse complement strand
CGAGTACGCCCACCACAACCACAGCTCCGAGCGAAAGCGGCGGCACCGAAGCCCATGAAGCCGAAGAAAGCCTCAAAGGCAAAGGTCAAGGCGAAGGCAACGGGAAACTCGAAAGCGAAAACAACCCCGGCGCTGGCGTGGGCGGGGCAAGCCCGGGAGGCGGCCAGTGAGCGGCGTGGAGATCGCCGGGCGCTACAAGCTCGAGGATCGCCTCGGCTTCGGCGGCATGTCTCAAGTCCACCTCGCATTCGACCAGCGGCTGGAGCGCCGCGTGGCCGTCAAGCTGCTGGCAGAGCACCTCGCCGAGGACCCCACCTTCGTCTCGCGTTTTCAGCGCGAGGCCCAGGCCGCCGCGCGGCTGATTCACCCCAACATCGTGCAGGTGTTCGACTCGGGCCAGGACGAGCGCACAGGCCAGTACTTCATCGTGATGGAGTACATTGAGGGACAGTCCTGTGCGGAGATATTGCGCGACGACGGCTGGGTCGAGGTCGACGAGGCGGTCGCAATCATCGAACAGGCCTGTGAGGGCCTGCACTATGCGCATCGCCATGGGGTGGTGCATCGCGATGTCAAGCCCGGCAACCTCTTGCGCTCGCGCGACGGGGAGGTCAAGCTCGCCGACTTCGGCATCGCCAAGGCAACCGAGCAGTCGAGCATCACCCAGGTCGGCTCGGTGCTCGGCACCGCCGCCTACCTGGCGCCCGAGCAAGCACGCGGCGAGGAGGCGGGCCCACGCGCGGACCTGTATGCGCTCGGCGTGGTCACCTATCAGTTGATCTCGGGCCGGCTGCCCTACGAAGCTGCCTCGCTGACCGAGCTGGCGCTCAAACAGCAGCAGGAGGAGCCCGCGATGCTCGACTCGCTCGTGGCGGCCGTCACGCCCGAGCTGGCCGAGGCCGTTGCGATCGCGCTGGCGCTGGACCCGCGCGATCGCTATGAGAGCGCACGCGAGATGGGTCGCGCGATCAACGACGGCGCGCTCGGTATCTCGCCCGTCGAGCATCAGGCGCCGTCGCACAGAGGGGGGGCCGCGACCGAGGCCACGAGCGTGCTTGCGAGCGCCACCCGCGCGCACAAGGGCTCGAGCGGCCGTGCCGAAGCCGTGGTTCCGCGCCAACCGCGCCGCGGACCTGCCAGGAGCGCTCCCCCTGTCGTTGCTAGCGCCTCGCCTCGCCGTGGCTCAGGTACGAGACGGTTGATGACCTTGCTGGTCGCGCTGCTTGCCTTGGGCGGTGTGATCGCCGCGATCGTCGTGCTCAGCGCACCGGCGCCCACCAAGATCACTTTGCGCAACGTCGTCTACAAAGACGCCCAGGAATCGGCCGAAGCGCTCAAGCAACTTGTCAACGAAAACACGAAGTAGCGAAAAGGCGGGGGGCCCGCTCGCGCGGACCCCCGGTAAGAACTACCGCCCTTTCGAGCAGGCAACCGTCACTTGTTCCCGCAGGCTAGCAACTCCCACTGTCGCCTTCAACTGCTGGCTCCGGCGGCCGGACTCGAACCGACATCTCGCAAGTGACGGTTGCGCATGTTGCCCTTACACCACACCGGAAAGCCGCGCCTAACGTATCGACGGCTTGGGACGGTATTCGGCGTGGCGTAGCGAATTCGCTACCTCAGGCAATCGTTCGTCAAGGATTCCTCGGCGCAAATCCGCCATCAGCCGTGCCAGGAACGCCAGATTGTGTTCGGTCAGCAACCTCATCCCGGTGAGCTCGCGGGCGCGCACGAGGTAGGAAAGGTAGGCGCGCGATAGCCCGCGGCGACAGGCCTGACAAGCACAGTCCTCCATCAGCGGCTCCGCCGACTCGCGCCACACGCTTTTGGTGAGATCCACGCGCCAACGATTGGAAGGATCGTGGACGAGCGCCGTTCCGTGACGACCCAAACGGGTGGGCATCGCGCAGTCGAACGTGTCGATCCCCAGTTCGACGCCCCTGATCAGGTCGTCCACCTCGCCAATCCCGAGCAGGTGGCGCGGCAAGGTCTCGTACTCCCCGCCCAGCTCGGCAATGGCATAGCCCACGACCTCATACATCTGAGCCTTCTCGGCCCCGAGCGACCCTCCGATCGCGACGCCGTCGCAGCCGCTCCCAGCAACAACGCGGGCCGAGGCGCGACGCATGTCCTCGTAGACCCCGCCCTGCACGATTCCGTACACCAACTGGCCGGCTGGCCCGTGCTCGGCGTGCCATGCCAGGCAGCGCTCCAACCAGCGGTGGGTACGCTCAGTGGATTGCTCGGTGTAGGCACGATCGACGTGGAAGGGAGTGCACTCGTCGAACACGAGCGCGATATCCGAGCGAAGCGCAGCCTGCACGGCCATCGAGTCCTCCGGTCCCATGAAGCGCTCGGCTCCATCCACATAGGAGCGGAAGCGCACACCTTGCTCCTCGATCGAGAGGATCGAACCCTCGCGCACGGGCTGGCCCGGACCGGCGGATGCGCGCACGGGCTGGCCCGGACCGGGGGATGCGCGCGGGCGCGAAGGACGAGCCTTGATCTCATCCGCCACCGTGCCGTGGCCCATCGAGAAGACCTGGAAGCCCCCCGAGTCGGTGATGATCGGGCCGTCCCAGCCCATGAAGCCGTGCAAGCCGCCGAAGCGCTCGATCAACTCGGCACCCGGATTGAGCATCAAGTGGAAGGTATTGCCGAGCACCATCTCATAGCCGAGCGCCTCCACCTCCTGCGGCAAGAGTCCCTTGATCGTGGCCTTGGTGGCCAGCGGCACGAAGGCCGGTGTGCGAACATCGCCGTGCGTGGTTGCCAAGCTGCCGGCGCGGGCGTTCGTGGCGCCGTCGCGCGCTTGGATGGTCAGGGCCACGAATGGGCATCCTAGAAGCCTCCGATCATGCTCGCCTCCCTCATCGACGTCACCCACCTGATCGAAGTCTTTGGCTACCCCCTGCTGTTCCTGGTGGTGATGGCGGAGTCCAGCGGCGTGCCGGTCCCGGGCGAGACCGGCTTGATCGCGGCCTCGGTGGCCGCCAGCCAAGGCAAGCTGCAGATCGAGCTGGTGATCGCGATTGCGGCGGTGGCGGCGATCGTGGGCGACAACATCGGCTATCAGATCGGACGCAAGGGCGGCCGTTGGATCTTGGAGCAGCCCGGGCGCTTTGAACGTCAGCGCCGACAGGTGCTTCTCACGGGCGAGCCCTTCTTCGAGCGACACGGGCCCAAGGCCGTCTTCTTCGGGCGCTTCCTGCTCGGCTTGCGCGTGTGGGCCTCCTGGCTGGCCGGCGCCACCCACATGCGGTGGCGCTCCTTCTTCTTGTGGAACGCCCTGGGTGGCATCTGCTGGGCGACGGCGATCGGCCTACTCGCCTACTTCCTGGGCAACACCGCCGGCAACGTGATCGAAGCCTTCGGTCTCTACGGCGTGGCCGCGGTCCTGATCGCGATCGTCGTCTTCGTCGTCGCGCATGTACGTCACCGACGAGCCCAATCAGACGCCACCGAGCCAAACCCCGCACAAGACACTGCGGAGGAGCCTCGATGAACGGGCTTTAGACCTGTGCGCCCTGCTGGAGTGGTACTTCGGTGTGGGGAGCCGGTTGGGGAGAGGCCCCGCAACAGTTGGCGGCGACACGCTCCCACATCTGGCCGAGCGCTTCTAGCTCGGGCTCTGAGAAATGGGAGAGGAAGTGCTCTCGCACGACCGCCCTGTGGGTGCCACGCGCAGCCTCCAGGCGCTCTCGGCCGTCGTCGGTGAGACAGGCGTAGGCGCCACGCGCGTCGTGCTGGCAGGTACAGCGGCTGAGCAGCTCGTCGCGCTCCAAGCGATCCACCAAGCGAGTGAGGCCGCTGCGCGAGAGCTGGACGTGCTCGGCCAAGTCGCACATGCGCATCTTGCCGGCCGGAGCGTCCATCAGGTGCTGGAGGACCTCGTAGGAGCTCAGTTGCAACCCATGTTCGCGCTCGAGCCTATTCTCCAAGCGCTTGGCCAGTGAGGCGTGGGCCCGCAACAAGCCCCGCCAGGCGCGAAGCTCGGCCTCGCTGAGCGAGTCCTGCTCACCGAGACCCTGCTCCTTGTCGGGAGCGAGCTTGAGGAGAGTCGCGGTTGCGGTTGCGGTTGACATGATGGCAATCGACACTAGCTGCGTGCTGAATCGAACATAGCAGCGTCAGAGCTGGAAATCCCTGTCAACCGAGCGCCTAGATGATTGATTCCACGGCTGTGACCGTGGTTTTCGAGGGTTTTTGAGCAGCAGGGTCGAAGTCGGCGGTGCTCTGAAGCATCGCCGACCTTAGGGGGCCTCGATGGACGCCGACCTCGACCTGCTGCTCACTGCCGTTTTCGTCACGGCTGACGATCTCCTGCCCGAACAGGCCAAGAACGCCAGACGTAGCGTCACAGACGCGGAGGTCATCACGCTCTGCGTCGCGCAAGCAATCATGGGGATACCGTCTGACCGACGGTTCCTCGCGGTCGCGGGCAAGCGGCTGTCCCACCTGTTCGCGAGCATCCCCGGCCAGGCTGGCTACTACAAGCGCCGCCGCCGCTTGGCGGGCACCCTCGAATGGCTGATGGAGGTGTTCGCCAGTCAGAGCCCCGGCTTCTATGACGATCTGCTGTTGGTCGACAGCACGCCGGTGGAGTGCGCCCGCAGCCGCGAGACCGTCAAGCGCTCCCAACTCGCGGACGCCGCGGATTACGGCTGGTCTGCGTCGCACTCCCGTTATTTCTGGGGGTTCAGACTGCACGCGATCTTCGCGCCCGACGGTACCCCCAGAGCGCTCGCGCTGGCCTCCCCCAAGCAGGATGAGCAAGAGGTCGCGATCAAGCTGCTCGCTCGTTGCCGCCGCCACGGTCCGGTGACCCTGATTGGCGACAAGGGCTACGCCGGACGCGAGTTCGCCGCCAAGGTCAACAAGTTGGACGCCACGATCCTCAGACCCCGCCGCAAAGACGAGCACGGTCGCGGACCGCACCTCGCGCCAATACGCCAACGGATCGAGAGCATCTTCTGGACCTGCAAGGACACCCTCACCCTCGAGCGCCACGGCGCCAGAACACTCCCCGGCCTCCGAGAGCGCGTCCTGCAACGCCTGCTCTGCCTCGCTGCAGCCATCTCGCTGAACCACCAACTCGGACGCCCCAGCCGCGCACTCGTCAACTACTGCGCCTAAAACCGTGGAATCAATCATCTAGAGGCGCCTCAGCTCGGACGCCGGGTGGCCCTCCACGCCCACCACATCATCAGGGGCTGCAGGGGCAGGCGCCCGTACAAGGCCCAGCGAGGGATCTTGCGGAACTCCTCGGGGGCGCGAGCCATGTACAGGTTTGCTGGAAACACGGCGGCCAGTAGCGCGATCAAGCCGAGACCCGCGAGGCGTCGCGTCCAGGGCAGCAGCACCCCAAGCCCGCCGGCGATCTCGGCAACGCCGCTCACGACGACCAAGCTGCGGGCGCTGCCCTTCATGCTGGGGGGCACGATCCGTTCGTAGTGACGCGGCGTCGCGAAATGGTTGACTCCGGCGCCCATGAACACCAGACCGAGCAGCAGTCGCGAGCGGCGCCCGCGCGGATGCTGATCGGCCGGCGGTAGGACCGTCTCGGGGACTGTCTCTGAGGCTGTGTCGGTCTGCATCGTCTCTCCTCCGTGGTCCTCTGCTAGCCCGGTGAGCCCGGCGTGGACCGAACGCCGAGCTTCTAGGACAAGCTGGTTTCTGAGCTCTCGATCAGCGACTTTCCGGTCATTTGGGCCGGCTGTTCTATCCCGAGCAGGTCAAGAACGGTCGGCGCCACGTCCGCGAGGATACCGCCCTTGCCACGAAGCTCGACCTCGGGCGAAGTCACTATCAAAGGCACCGGGTTGAGCGAATGGGCCGTGTTGGGGGACCCGTCCGGCTCGAGCATGTGGTCGGCGTTGCCGTGATCGGCGGTCACCACGCACACGCCACCGCCTTGGGCGACAACCTCGACGATCCTGCCGAGACACTCGTCGACCGTCTCAATCGCCTGCACCGCAGCCGGAATCACGCCTGTGTGGCCAACCATGTCGGCGTTGGCGAAGTTGATCACCCCGAACTGAAACCCCAATCCCGCCTCCTTCCAAGCGTCCGCGAAGGCAGTGGCAGCCTCACGTGCGCTCATCTGGGGCTTGTGGTCGTAGGTGGGCACGTCGCGCGGCGAGGACACCAGCTCGCGTCGCTCTCCTGCGCAGGGGGCCTCCTCGCCGCCGTTGAAGAAGTAGGTCACGTGCGGGTACTTCTCGGTCTCGGCCACGTGCAGCTGGCGTAGGCCCGCCTGGGCGATCGTTCGCGAAAGCGTGGTCTGGGGACGCGCCGGCGCGAACGCGACGGGATAGGGCCAGCCCTCCTCGTACTCGGTCAAGGTCGCCAAGCGACTCACGGGCGGTGCGCCTGCGCGCCCCTGCCAGCCGGGTAGCTCGTGGGCGCCGTCGGCACCGTCGGTGGAACCCAGCGACTCGGGTTCGGCGCCCTCGACTTGCGCCCCGGGCACCCCAAATCGGGGCTCGGCCAAGGCCCTGACGATCTCACGCATGCGGTCGGGCCGGAAATTGAAACAGAGGACGCTGTCGCTCTCGCGGATACGCGCCTCTTCGCCGATCAGCGTGGGCTCGAGGAACTCGTCGGTCTCTCCCCGCTCATAGGCGTCCCTGACGGCCTGCTCGCCGCTCAGGGCGCGATGAGGCGCACGACCGTGGACGAGCATGTCGTAGGCGCGCTGGGTGCGCTCCCAGCGGCGGTCGCGATCCATTGCCCAGTAGCGCCCTACTACCGAGCCGACGCGCATCCCGTCTATCTGGTCGAGCTCGGCCAGATAGCCGGCCCCAGCATGGGGCAAGGTGTCGCGACCGTCGGTGAACGCGTGCACCACCAGATCTGCCCCTGGCGCGACCTGCTCGCCGAGTGCGATCAGGGCGCGCAGGTGCTCCAGCGAGGAATGCACGCCACCGTCTGAGACCAGGCCGATCAGATGTACACGCGAGGCGCCCGAGAACGCGTCGCGCAAAACAGGATTCTCGGCCAAGGAGCCGTCGGCGATCGCCTCGTCTATGCGCACCAGGTCCTGCTTCACGACGGCGCCGGCCCCCAGATTGAGATGGCCGACCTCGGAGTTGCCCATCTGGCCTTCGGGCAATCCCACCGCGGCGCCACACGCCGTGAGCGTGGTGTGGGGGTAGGTGGCCCACAGGCCATCGAAGATCGGGGTGCAAGCAAGCGAGACGGCGTTGCCCGGGCCCGGCTCGGCCAATCCCCATCCGTCGAGCACGATCAGGCACACACTGGGCGCATGCGAATCTGCGGCGGGGCCGCCGGCCGAACCGACGGTGGGCCGCTCGGGCGCGCTCATTGCCGGGTGACGGTCGCGATCTGGGGGTGCGTGTTCACGACGATTGGGCGGCCGCCACGATCTCGGCGAAGGACGCCGCCTGCAGGGAGGCGCCTCCTACCAAAGCCCCGTCGACCTCGGGCAAGGCCAGCAGTTCAGCTGCGTTCTCGGGCTTGACCGAACCGCCATAGAGGATCCGCACTCGCTCGGCGGCCTCTGGCGAGCGGCCTCCGACCAAGGCGCGCACGAACGCGATCGCCTCCTGGGCCTCCTCGGGCGTGGCAACCCGGCCGGTGCCGATCGCCCAGATCGGCTCGTAGGCGATCGTGACCTCGGCCAGGCGCTCCTCGGGCACGCCCGCGAGATCCTCGCCGATCTGGTGGCGCAGCTTGCGCTCGGTTTCTCCCTCGTCACGCTCGGCCTCTGTCTCCCCCACGCACAGGATCGGCGCCAGGCCGGCCGCCAGTGCGGCTCCCACCTTCAGGGCGAGCGCCTTGTCGGTCTCGCCGAACAGCTCACGACGCTCGGAGTGACCCAAGACCACGCCGTCCACGTCAAGCTCGCAGAGCATCGGCGCCGATATCTCGCCGGTGAAAGCTCCCTCGGGCTCGTGGTGCATGTTCTGGGCGTAGACCTCCACGCGCGAGCCCCTTGCGCTGTCGACCATGGCGCGCAGATCGGTGAAGGGCGTACAGATCGCGATATCGACGCCGCTGACCGAGGATACGCGCGGGAGCAATGCTTGGATGTAGGCCTCGGCTTCGGCCTCGGTCTTGTGCATCTTCCAGTTGCCCGCAATCAGCGGGATGCGCTCGCCGGCCATCAGGCGATCCCGGCTCCCTCGAGCGCCTGTACTCCGGGCAATGTGCGCCCCTCGACGAGCTCCAAGGTGGCCCCGCCTCCGGTCGAGAGGTGATCGACTGTGTCCTCCAAGCCGAAGTCGGCGAGCGCCGCGGCCGAGTCGCCGCCGCCGACGACCGTGACGCCCGACGCACGGGCAACGGCCTGGGCGATCGCGCGCGTGCCCTGCGCGAACGGCTCGTACTCGAAGGCTCCCATCGGGCCGTTCCAGAAGATGGTGCCCGCCCGCGCAATCTCGGTGCTATAGCGCTCGATTGTGGCGGGTCCGATGTCCAGCCCCATCCACCCCTTCGGCACCTCGACCCCGGCCAGCGCACGATGGTCGGCGTCCTCGGCGAGGCGATCGCCGATGACCAGGTCACTCGGCACCAAGAGGCGCGCCCGGCCGGGCTGCGGTGCGTGCGTGTCGCTGGCCTGCCCGAGCAGTTTGCGGGCGTGCTCGGTGTCCTGTCCGCCGCACAAGGACTCGCCGACCGTGTGGCCCTGGGCGCACAGGAACGGGAAGGACATCGCGCCGCCGATCATCACCACGTCGGCCAACTGTAGGAAGCGGTCGATCACGCCGATCTTGTCGGCCACCTTGGCGCCGCCGATGACGGCCACAAGTGGGCGCTCGGGGTGTTCCAAGATCCCTGTCAAGGTGCGCACCTCGCGTTCCAAGAGGCGTCCCGCGGCACACGGCAACAGGTGTGCGACTGCGGCGGTGCTCGCGTGCGCGCGGTGGGCCGCGCCGAAGGCGTCGTTGACGTAGATGTCGGCCAAATCCGCCAGGGCACGCGCCAGGTCGGGGTCGTTGGCGGTCTCCCCCGGCTCGAAGCGCACATTCTCGAGCAACAGGATCTCCCCATCCTTGAGGCCTTCGGCCAAGGCGTGGGCGCGGGGGCCGACGACCTCGGGCGCGAGCGTCACTTCGGCGCCGGTCAGCTCGCGCAGGCGCATGGCCACGGGCGCCAGGGACAGGTCGGCCTCGGGCCGGCCCTCGGGACGCCCGAGATGGGAGACCAGCACGAGCTTCGCGCCTGCGGCTCTCAGCTCTTCGATCGTGGGCAGCGCCTGCACGATGCGCGTATCGTCGGCTACGACCCACGAGCCGTCGCCCTCTTTGCGCATGGGCACGTTGAAGTCGACGCGCACGAGCACCCGCTTGCCCTGCACGTCGAGTTGATCGATCGACTTCACAGGACCCGCTGGACGAGGTCGACGAGACGGTTGGAATAGCCCCACTCGTTGTCATACCAAGCCACGACCTTGAGCATCGTCCCGTCGATCACGGCCGTCAATTGGGAGTCCACGATCGAGGAGTAGGGAGAGGAGACGATGTCGCTGGAGACGATCGGGTCCTCGGTGTAGGCGAGCAGGCCCGCCATGGGGCCGCTCTGGGAGGCGGCCAGGAGAGCGGTGTTGACCTCCTCGACGGTCGTGGGACGCTCACACTCGACGGTCAGGTCGACCACTGAGCCGGTGGGCACGGGCGCACGTACCGCGAAGCCGTGCAACTTGCCTTGCAACTCGGGGACGACCAGGCCGATCGCCTTGGCTGCGCCTGTGGAGGCGGGGATCAGGTTGATCGCGGCCGCGCGGGCGCGGCGCAGGTCTTTGTGGGGCAGGTCCTGCAGGCGTTGATCGGCCGTATAGGCGTGGATCGTGGTCATCAAGCCGTGCTTGACGCCGACTGTGTCAACCAGGACCTTGGCCACGGGAGCCAGGCAGTTGGTGGTGCAGGACGCGTTGGAGATCACGTCGTGGGCGGCCGGTTCGTAGGCCTCGTCGAAGTTGACACCCAGCACCACAGTTACGTCGGGGTCGGTGGCGGGCGCGGAGATCACGACCTTCTTGGCGCCGCCGGCCAGGTGCTTGGCGGCGTTGGGCCGGTCGGTGAACAGCCCGGTGGACTCGATCACGACGTCCACTCCCAAATCTGCCCACGGCAAGGCGCCTGGGTCGCGCTCGGCGAGCACCTTCAGCTCGTGGCCGTCGACCATGATCGTGTGCTCGTCCTTGGCTTCGACCTCTCCGGGGTAAGGGCCCAGGATCGAGTCGTACTTGAGCAGATGGGCCAAGGTGCGGCAGTCGGTGAGATCGTTGACCGCCACCCACTCGACCGCTTGTGCGTCCCCCCGAGCCATAGCGGCGCGGAACACGTTTCGGCCGATACGACCGAATCCGTTGATTCCCACGCGTACGGACATTTATGGCCTCCTGAGAATGAAGAAAAATGAACGACGCCGGGCCTCGGGAGCAATGCTCCGTTGCCCGGCGTGGGCGGGGAAGGCTATCAGCGGCTCACTCCATGGCCACTGATCGCCTACCCGCCAACCAATCAACGCATTCGCGGAGGCTCGCCTCGCGCCGGCTCTCAAGAGTCGCGCGAGCGCTTGTCGATGTCGCGGTGGGCTACCGCGACGGTGAGCTCGTCGCGATCGCGGTAGCGGTCGGCGAGGTGCTCGGCGATCGCGACGGAGCGGTGACGCCCGCCGGTGCAGCCGATCGCGATCACGAGGTGGGCCTTGCCCTCGGCCACATACTCGGGCAAGAGGAAGTCGAGCAGGGAGTGCAGGCGCTCCAAGAACTCCTCCAGGCGCCCATCGCGACCGATGTACTGGATGACGCGCTCGTCGTGGCCTGTGAGCTGGCGCAGATCGTGCTCGTAGTGTGGATTGGGCAGGAAGCGCACGTCAAAGGCCAGGTCCTCCTCGCGCGGGGGCCCGTGCTTGAAGCCAAAGCTCATGAACGTGAGCGCCAGGCGCCCGGCGGCCTGACGCGGCAACAGCTCGGCTGCGATGCGCGAGCGCAGCATCGCAGCCGACATCCCGGTCGTGTCTATGACCAGATCCGCACGCGAACGCAAGGGCTCGAGCAGCGCGCCCTCGGAGGCCACACCGGCGGCTACGCTGCCCTCCGGTGCCAGGGGATGGCGGCGGCGGGTCTCCTTGTAGCGCGTGGAGAGGGTCTGCTCGCCGGCCTCCAGGAACAGGACGTGATGGGTGATGCCCAAGGCCTCCAAGTCCTCGATCACGGCAGTGAGCGCCTCGAAATAGACGCCCCCGCGGACGTCGGAGACAACAGCGGCGCGCTCGACCTTGGAGCCCTCGTGCACGAACAGCTCGACCAGCGAGCGGATCATCTCGGGCGGGAGATTGTCGACGCAGAAGTAGCCGGCGTCCTCGAACACGTTCATCGCCGTGGACTTGCCGGCGCCCGAATAGCCCGTAATGACGACGAGATCCTGCAGACGCGACACGATCGTCGGTCCGCTTGCCGGCTTGGGGGGCACGGGCCTTGTGGCGGCCATCTCAGCCTATTGTGGCGCTTGCACCGGGGGAAGGGGACGCTCAACCCGCACGATGTAGAAGCGCGTGGATATCGCGTGCGGTCTTGGCCGGTAGGCCGGGAACCATTTGCAGCTCCTCGCGCGAGGCGGCAACGATCGCCTCGGGCGAGCCGAAGTGGGTGAGTAGGGCGCGCTTGCGCGCCGGCCCGATCCCGGGCAAGCCGTCGAGCAGGGACCCGGTCATTGCGCTGTCGCGCATGGTGCGGTGATGGGTGATGGCGAAGCGGTGGGCCTCGTCGCGGATGCGTTGCAAAAGCTGCAGCTCGGGCGTGGAGTGGTCCAGCGCGAGCGGCTCGGAGCGCCCCGGCAGGAACACCTCCTCGATGCGCTTGGCCAGCGAGACCACCACGACTCCTCGTTCGCGAAAGCCGGCCAGGGGCTCCAGGCCGGCAGCCAGCTGTCCCTTGCCCCCGTCGATCACGATCAGATTGGGAAGGGAGGCGAAGGAAGGGTCATAGGTTGGGTCGTGCGGGGAGATATCCGCTTGGCGGTCCCATTGGTCCGCTCGCCTCCCAAGCACCTCGCCCATCGAGGCGTAGTCGTCGGGGCGAGCGGGGTCTTCGATCGTGCGGATCTTGAAGCGACGGTAGTCGGATTTCTTGGGTGCTCCCGCCTCGAATACGACCATCGAGGCGACCGTGTGGGTGCCGCCCAGGTTGGAGATGTCAAAGCACTCGATCCTCACCGGCACGGTGTCGAGGCCGAGCGCGACCTGGAGACCCTCCAAGGCCTCGGCGCGGCGCTGGTGGCGGCGCTCGTCGCGCAGACGCTCTTGATCCAAGGCCAGCAAGGCGTTGCGGTGGGCCAGCTCGAGGATGCGGTGCTTGTCGCCGCGCTCGGAGCCCCTCAGCTCGACTGGCCCGTCCCGTCTTCGTGAGAGGGCTTCGGCGAGGACCGGCCTCTCGGCCACCTCGCGCTGGACGACGAGCAGGGCGGGTATCGAGGTGGGCCCGCCGTAGTACTGGAGCATGAACTCCTCGCCCACCTCGGCGATTCCACGCTCGGTCTCGTTGGAGAGGTAAAAAGAGTGGCGATCGGAGAGTACGCCGTCACGCACTTGGAAGACCTGGGCGTTGGCGTCGCGCCCGTCGACGGCCACCGCGACGGCGTCGAAGGTGCCGATCGACTCCTTGGCCACACGCTGGCGCTCCATCAAGGAGCGCACAGCGCGTAGACGGTTGCGCTCCAAGGTGGCCTGCTCGTAGTCGAGCGCCTCGGACGCCGCGAGCATACGCCGCTCCAAGTCGCGCTCGATCGAGTTGAAGCGACCGGACAGGAAGTCGATCACGCCTTCGATGCTGTGCCGGTAGTCCTCCTTGGAGACATATCCCACGCAGGGCGCCTCGCACCGCTTGATGTAGTAGTCCAAGCAGGGGCTGCCGCTGCGCCGGCCCGGCTCAGAGCCGGTGCAGGAGCGGTACATGAAGACCTTGGCGAGCACCTCCAAGGTGGAGCGCACGCGCTTGGCGCTCGAATAGGGCCCGAAATAGGCTCGCGCAGGGCGATGGCGCTCGCGGGTGAAGTAGACCCTGGGGAAGTCCTCATCCAAAGAGATCGCGATGAAGGGATAGGACTTGTCGTCGCGCAGCCTGATGTTGAAGCGGGGGCGGTACTGCTTGATGAAGCTCTGCTCGGCCAGGAGTGCCTCGGCCTCGCTGGCGACGACGATGCACTCGATCGCGTCGACTGCCGCCACCATCTCGGCGTGCCCCGGACTGGACGGAACCTGGGCCTTGGAGAAATGGGAGGCGACCCGCTTGCGGATCGACTTGGCCTTGCCGACGTAGATGACCCGTCCGCGCGGGTCTCGAAACAGGTAGACGCCGGGCCGGTCGGGCAGCGCGCGCCGCTGCTCGGCCAGGCTCAAGGGCCCTTGCTCGACCGAGCCGCTCAATAGGTGCGCGAGTAGCGGTAAACGGCAACCAAGGTGTACGCAACCAGCCCAACCAAGACAAACCACACGAACTCGCCGAAGCTCGTAAGCCACATGCGCGAGCGCGCGGCCGCCACCAGGATGCCGAGGGCCAAGGCGCCGTAGAGCCACGCGCGGTGGCGGTCGCCGAGGCCATACAGGTCGACGTGGCGTTCGCGATAGAGGCGGTAGGCGAAATAGGCAAAGCCGGCCGCAAAGACAATCCATAGGACTGCCGCGAACGCTTCGGCCGCACGCCCCCCGCCCGGCAGGAACTCGACGGCTGCCGCGATCAGGGCGACAATCGCGACGTTACGCAGCGTCTTCAGGCGGTCCACGACAAGCTCCTCATGAGCCATCCAGTCTAGTTGGCCACACAGCGCCTCCGGGAGCCTCGCGGCTACGAATCGGCTTGACACGCGCGCGCGCGAGTCACCCCAAATAGAGAACATGCGGCATCGCCGCACCCGCTTACGAACGCTCACTTTCGAGCAGGCAACGACCGCGAACGTACAAAAACCCGCAATATGCGGGGTCATGCAAGAAGTCATGCAACGTTTCCCACAGCTGGTCATTTTTCCGCTATACTGCGTAAGCCCATTCGGTCCTAACCCGACCGAAACGAGGGTTGGTTGGCAGGCGCCGGGGTACTCGTCATTCAGGTCAGAGAGCCCCGGCGCCTGTTTTTAATGGCCGATCCGATCGTGGCCTGGCCATTCGACCGGTTGCCCACGGTCAATCCTCAACGGGGATCCCTTCGACGACCTCAACGGAGACCCCTCGACGAAGGTCGATCCGTGCGGGGTCAGTCGACGAGAGCGCCGAGACGCTCGTAGGCGTCTTGCACCCCACGCTTGGCGGCCGTGTGACGGGCCTCAGACTTGGCTGCCTCGTACTTGGTCGCCCAGGCCGCCGGGTCGGCCAGCTCGTCTTCCAAGGCCTGCAAAGCCGCCTCGGCTTCTTCGACGGCCAGCTCTGCCTTGTCCTGCTCGCGCAGGCGATTCTTGGAGGGCCCACCCGATTTGGTCCGCGACTTGGCGTCCGACTCGACCTGCGACTTGTCGTGCTTGGCGGGCGCCTGTTGGGAAACGGTTTCCTCCTCTAGCTTTGGTCGGGCAGCCATTGGCGGCGCGAACGAACCGCCCGCGGCCAGCCGCTCCTCGCGCACCCTGAGGTACTCGGGCCAGCCGCCGACATAGCTGCGCAGAGCGCCGTCCTCGATCGCTACGGTCCGCGTGCCGACCGCATCGAGCAGAGCCCGATCGTGGGAGACCAGGAGGATCGCGCCTTCGAAAGAGCGCAAAGCGTCCTCCAAAGCCTCGCGGCTCTCGATGTCGAGATGGTTGGTTGGCTCGTCCAGGATCAACACGTTCGGTGGGCGCGGGGTGCCGTTCATCAGGATCGCCAGGGACAGCCGGCGGCGCTCACCGCCGGAGAGCCCGTCCAAAGGCTTGTCGGCGTCCTCGCCGGAGAACAGGAAGCGGCCGACCAGGGCCCGCGCCTTGTTGGGCGAGAGGCCGGTGGCACGCCCCGCGGCTTCTGCCACGCTCTGGCCCACAGGCCCACCGGCACCCAGCTCCTCGGCGTGCTGGGAGAGATAGCCGACGCTCACGTTGTGGCCGGTGGAAAGCTTGCCGGCGGCGAGCGGCCGCACACCGGCCAGAGTCTCGATCAAAGTCGTCTTGCCGGCCCCGTTGGGCCCGACCAAAGAGACGTGCTCGCCGCGCTCCAGCCACAACTCGGCGTCTTTCAACAAGACGATCGGCATGGTGGCGCCAGCCCCAACAGCCGCCTGCTCGCGAAGGGCACGACCGTCGGCGGAGCGGCTCCTGGCCGCGGAGCCTCCCCCCTCCCCACCCACCTCGATCCGAGCGTCCTGCAACTCGAAGATGACGCGCCCGGTGCGCTCCGGAGACTTGAAGGAGAACTCGAGCGAGGCCGCGTCGCGAGGGTCGCGCTCGATGCGCTCGATCTTGGCCAGCTTCTTGACGCGCGACTGGGCTTGACGCGCCTTGGTGGCCTTGGCTCGGAAGCGCTCGACGAAGTGCTCCATGCGCGCAATCTCGGCCTGTTGCTTGTCGATCGCCTTGCCCAAGGCGATCTCGCGCGCGGCCTGCTCGCGCCGCCATGTGTGCCATGTGCCGGCAAAGAAACGGGAGCGGGTCGGCGGTGTTCCATAAAGCTCCAATACGGCCGTGCCCACCGCCTCCAAGAACCAGCGGTCGTGGGCGACGAGCATCACCGCCGCATCCAAGTCGACGAGCGTCTGCTCAAGCCACTCCAGGGACTCGATGTCGAGATGATTGGTGGGCTCGTCAAGCAACAGCACATCAGCATTGGTAGCCAGCGCGCGGGCCAGCGAGGCGCGCGTGAGCTGACCGCCGGAAAAGGTGTCCAGGCCGCGATCCAGGTCGGCCTCGGAGAAACCCAGCCCGCGTGTCATGACGGTGGCGCGGTCGCGCCACAGGTAGCCGCCGAATGACTCGAGGCGGGCCTGGGCCCGGGCGTAGCGGTCGAACAGGGCATCGTCGCCGGAGCCCTCGCTCATCTCACGCTCGAGCTTTGCAAGCTGGAGCTCGACGGCCAGCTCGTCCACACAACCGGAGAGCACGTAATCGCGCAGGGACATTTCACGGCTACGCGGAGGACGCTGGTCGTGCAGGGCGATGCGCACGCCCTTGGCCACGCTCAAGTCGCCCTCCTCGATCGTGTCCTCCCCGGCGATCATGCGCAAGAGGGTCGTCTTGCCGGCGCCGTTGCGCCCCGCGATCGTGAGCCGTTCGCGACGCTCCAACTTGAAGGACACGCCACCAAGCAGGGGCTTGCCGGCCATGTCCTTGCGCAGGTCTGAGGCGATCAGGAGAGCCACGTCGAGGATGGTAGGGCCCATCGGCGTGCACCAGCTTCGAGCAAGTCAGTGGTGCCCTCAGGTAAGATCTCACCGAGATGCGCCGCTTGCTCGCCACACTCATCGCCTCGACCTTCATGCTGCTCGCGCTCGCCCCGGCGGCCTTTGCCTACAACGATGGGCGCGGCTTCTATGGGGCCACCAACGACAAGGTGGTGACCAACGCGGGCTTCATCCTGATCATCTTCTTCCCCACTTTCGTGCTGCTCATGAGCCTGTTGCAGTGGCGTTTGGACAAGCGCAAAGACGCACGCAAAGCCGCCCAGAAAGCACACGTCGGCGACGCCCGCTGGCGCGGCGGCTGGTAGCGCCCCAGCGAGGATCGATGAGCGAGCCCGAGGCGCCTGATCGGAGCGCCGCTTCGGGTCCGGTCCACGCGTCACCCGTCTCCTACGAGCGCCGCGGCCAGGCCGCTGTGGTGAGCATCGAGCGCCCGGAGCGGCGCAACGCCGTGGACGGACCCACGGCTGTGGCCTTGCACGAAGCGCTGATGCGCTTCGAGGGCGAAGAGGACGCGCGGGCAATGGTCTTGTGCGGCGCGGGCGGAGTGGCATTCTGCGCGGGCGCCGACCTGAAGGCGATCGACACTTTCGGCGATCGGCTCATGGCCGAGGGCGGCCCGATGGGCTTCACCCGCTTGACGCCTTCCAAGCCGACGATCGCCGCGATCTCAGGCTATGCCCTCGCCGGCGGCCTGGAGCTGGCCTTGTGGTGCGATTTGCGTATCGCCACCGAGGGCTCAAAGCTCGGCTATCCGGAGCGCCGCTGGGGCGTGCCTTTGATCGACGGTGGCACGCAGCGATTGCCGCGGATCGTGGGCCTCGGCCGCGCGCTCGACCTGATTCTCACCGGCCGCATCGTCGATGCAGACGAGGCCTATGCGATGGGCCTGCTGACAGAGGTCGTACCCGAGGGCACGCACTTGGAGCGGGCAGTCGAGTTGGCCAACAACCTGTCCAAGTTCCCCCAGCGCACGATGCTCGCCGACAGGCGCGCCGCGATCGAGGGACTGGGTATGACCCTGGAGCAAGGACTCGCTTTGGAGTCCCACGCCGGCCCGGACGTGTTCTCAGACGCGGTCGCCGGCGCGGCGCGTTTCGCGGGAGGCGAGGGACGCGGAGGAGCCGGCGCAGGCGCATAGCGCTTATCCTCGGATGATCGACTTCGAGGAGAGCACATGACCTACTTCGTGACAGGGGCCACCGGCTTCATCGGCCGCAGGCTCGTCGAGCGCTTGTTGGAGCGCAAGGGCAAGATCCATGTGCTGGTGCGCGAGGACTCGCTGAGGCGACTGGACGAGCTAATCGAGCACTGGGAAACGGTCTCCGAGGCGACCGTGAGCAGGCGCATCCATCCCGTGCTCGGCGATTTGCGCATGCCCTTGTTGGGCCTGACGGAGGAGCAGATCTCAGAGCTCGAAGGCACGGTCGAGCACTTCTTCCATTTGGCCGCGGTTTACGACATGACAGCGCCGGTGGAGCTGGACATGGCCGTCAATGTTGGTGGTACCAACCATGCCTTGGAGCTGGCCGGCACGATCAGGGCCGAGCGCTTCCATCACGTCTCCTCGATCGCGGTCGCAGGCTCCTACAAAGGCGTGTTCGGCGAGAACCAGTTCGACGAGGGTCAGCGCCTGCCCTCGCCCTATCACGCCACCAAGTTCGAGGCCGAGCGCACGGTGCGCGAGCAGGCGCTCATCCCATGGCGGATATATAGGCCCGGGATCGTCGTCGGCGACTCGAAGACCGGGGAGATGGACAAGGTCGACGGTCCCTACTACTTCTTCAAGGCGATCCAGAGGATGCGCCAAGTCGTGCCCCAGTGGATGCCCTTGGTGGGCTTGGACCTGGGCAAGACGAACATAGTGCCGGTCGATTGGGTGGCCGGAGCGCTCGACCACATCGCCCACCGGGCAAACCTCGACGGCCAGGCCTTCCACCTCACCTACCCGGGCCCGCAGAAGGTGGACGAGGTGATCAACGACCTGGCCACGGCCGCACACGCCCCCCGTTTTGCGATGAGCGTGGACAAGCGCGTGCTCGACGCGATCCCCACTGCTCCGCTTTCGCTGCTGATGAAGGTGCCGCCGCTACGCCAGGCCCGCAATCTGACCCTGCGCGAGCTGGGAATTCCCGACGAGGTGCTCGAGCACCTCGATCTGGTGCCCACTTTCGACACGCGCCAGGCCGAGCGGGCCTTGGCCGGCTCGGAGTGGGAGCGCCCACCGGCTCTGCGCGAGTACGCGGTGCAACTGTGGGACTACTGGGAGCGCGAGATGGACCCGAGCATCAGTCGCGGACGCACCTTGGGCCAGGCGATCAAGGGCAAGCGCATCCTGATCACGGGCGCTTCCTCGGGCATCGGCAGGGCGACCGCGATCAAGGTGGCCGCGGCCGGCGGTATTCCCTTGCTGGTGGCGCGCAACGTGGAGAAGCTCGAGGAGGCGCGCGCCGAGATCGTGGCCGCCGGCGGGATGGCCTACGTGTACGCGGCTGACATCTCCGACATGGATGAGGTCGATCGCTTGGTCGAGCGGGTCAGAGACGACCACCGCTATGTGGACATGCTGGTCAACAACGCGGGACGCTCGATCAGGCGCTCGATCGCGCTCAGCTACGAGCGCTTTCACGACTTCGAACGCACTATGCAGCTCAACTACTTCGGTGCGGTCAAGCTGATCATCGGCTTGCTGCCGCAGATGCGGGCACGGGGATTTGGGCACATCGTGAACATCTCCTCGATAGGCGTGCAGACCAACCCGCCGCGCTTCGCCGCCTATGTGGCCTCCAAGGCCGCGCTCGACGCGTTCACGCGGGTGGTGGCCAGCGAGGTGATCGGCGACGGGGTCACTTTCACGACGATCCACATGCCTTTGGTGAGAACCCCGATGATCGCGCCGACGAAGCTGTATGACGCCTTCCCGACGATCACACCGGAGGAGGCGGCGGACATGATCTGCGAGGCGTTGCGCGCACGACCCAAGCACATGGGCACAACCTTGGGCACGACCGGCGAGGTGCTCTATGCCGTGGCGCCCGGCGTGGTCGATCGCATCTTGCACCTCGCTTACAAGGTGTTCCCCGATTCGGCCGCCTCGCGCGGGGAGACGGGCACCGAGGAGCGCGCTTCTTTGGAGCAGCTCGCGATGGCGAACCTGATGCGAGGCGTTCATTGGTGAGCAGTCCCGCGATCGAGGTCCGGGACCTGCACAAGAGCTACGGCTCCTTCGAGGCCGTGAAGGGCATCGACATCGAGGTGCGCAAAGGCGAAGTGTTTGGCCTGCTTGGCCCCAACGGCGCCGGCAAGACCACGACCGTGGAGATCCTGGAGGGTTACCGTCAACCCAGCTCGGGTGAAGTGTCGGTGCTCGGCCATGACCCGCAACGACGCGAGCTTGCTTTGCGCAAGCGCATCGGGATCGTGCTCCAGAGCGGCGGCATCTACCGTCAGCTCACGCCGCGCGAGGCGCTGCGCCACTGGGCACGCTTCTATCCCGATCCGCGCGATGTCGGGGAGGTGTTGAGCCTGATGGGCTTGGAGGACAAGGCGGACGTGCGCACGCGCAAGCTCTCGGGCGGTCAGCTGCGACGCCTGGACTTCGCCTTGGCCCTGGTTGGCGACCCGGAGCTGATCTTCTTGGACGAGCCGACCACCGGCTTTGACCCGGAGGCACGCCGCGCGGCTTGGGAGACGGTCCGCTCGTTGAAGGCCTTGGGCAAGACGATTCTGCTCACGACCCACTATCTCGACGAGGCTCAGGCGTTGGCCGACAGGGTGGCGATCGTCAAGGACGGCAGAGTGGTGGCGATCGGCCCGCCGGGGGAATTGGGAGCCCACCCATCCGGCGAGCGCCCTGCCGGAGTCCAACCATCCGGGGCTGCGCAATACCGGATCGCCTATCGCAACTCTGCGGGCGAGCTGGTCGAGCTCGAGAGCGACGATCCAACACACACCCTGCACGAGCTGACCAGCGAGGCTCTGGCCCGCGGAGAGCAGTTGGAGGAGCTGAGCGTGGGGCGCCCCACCCTGGAGGACGTCTATCTGGAGCTGACGGCCGATGCCTGACGCCCTGGCCCTCACGTGGCGCCAGTACCGCTTGGAGCGCCACATGTTCTGGCGCAACCCGAGTGCTGCCTTCTTCAACTTTGCGCTGCCCTTGCTGTTCCTGGCCGCGGGCGGGGCCATCTTGCAGGGCAACCAGCACGATCTCAACCTGCTGGTCCCCGCCATCGCGGGGATGAGCGTCATGTCGACCACGTTCACGGCGCTCGCCTACAACATCGTGTTTTTGCGAGAGCGGGGTGTGCTCAAGCGCATCCGGGGCACTCCCCTACCAAGCATCTCCTATTTCGGCGGGGTGGCGGGCAACGCCGTCACCAATACGGCTCTGCAGATCGCGATCATCACGGTCGCCGGCAAGCTTGTTTTCGGGATCGGCTGGCCCGTGGATTGGGGCGAGCTGATCGTGTTCGTGATCGTGGGCGTCGTCTGTTTTGCAGCGCTCGGTGTGGCTTTCGCGCACGTGATCCCGAACTTCGAGTCGACCGCCGCTTATGTCAACGCGGTGTTCCTGCCGGTCGTGTTCGTGTCCTTCTATGTGTTCGATTCGACCAGCGCGCCCGCGTTCGTGCGCCATATCGCCGAAGCGTTGCCCCTGAAGCCTTTGATCGACGGCCTTTCGGGCGCGATGGTGACCGGCGAGAGCCTCAGCTCGAACCTGTCCGCGCTTGCCGTGATCGCCCTGTGGGGCGTATTCGGTGTTTACTTCGCCGTGCGCGGATTCTCGTGGGAGCAGTCGCGCGACTGAAGATCGACCAGGCCGGAGCTACCGGCCCGGGCGCACCGACCGCAGGGAGACAGCGATGAAGCAGCTCGCCGAGGACGTGTACATGCTGAAGGGCTTCCCGCCGAACGCGATCAACGTGTACGTGGTGGGCGATGTCTTGATCGACGCCGCCACGCGACAGGCCGAGAAGCGCATCTTCACGCAGATCGCGGGCCACGCACTTGCCGCGCACGCCTTGACCCACGTGCATCCCGACCACCAGGGCGCCAGCCATGTTGTGTGCGAGCGGCTCGGAATCCCCTTGTGGTGCGGTCAGGACGACGTGCCGGCGATGGAGAGCCCAGGCAAAGTCACCGCGCCAGGCGTGCCCGCCTGGGTGAAACGCACCCAGGAGCGCTTCTGGGTCGGTCCGCCCCACCCGGTCGCCAGGGCGCTGCGCGAGGGCGATGAGGTTGCCGGCTTCACGGTGCTCGAGACGCCAGGACATACGCGCGGACACGTGGCCTTCTGGCGTGAGCGCGACCGCGTGTTGATCTTGGGCGACGTGCTCAACAACGTGCACACGCTCACAGGCGTCCCGGGCCTGCACGAGCCGCCGCACATGTTCGCGATCGATCCGGCGCAGAACCGCGCCTCGGCGCGGCGCCTGGCCGCGCTGCGCCCGGCCCTGGTCTGTTTCGGGCACGGAGCGCCCTTGCGAGATCCCGACAAGCTCGCGAACTTCGCCGCTCGGCTACCTGCTTGACCACTCGCCCGTCTCGGCTCGGCACTTCCAGTGACGCACACCAACTGCCCGCACACCAATGACGTGCCCATGACGCATACCCATGACGCACATCCAATGACGCACATGCGATGACCGACAGTATTTTCGTGGCCGAAGGCGAGAGGTTCGTGCCGACCGAGCACGCTCGTGGCCCTTGGGACCCGGGCGCCTTGCACGGCGGAGCGCCGGCCGCCCTGATCGCCTCGGAGTTCGAGCGGATGGGGCCAGGCCAGGAGCTTCCTTTCGCGCGTTTGTCATTCGAATTCCTGCGCCCTGTGCCGATGGCGCCGCTGAAGCTGACCACGCACATGGCGCGTCCCGGAAGGCGCGTGCAAGCCTTGACGGCCGAGCTTGAGGCGGACGGCGTGACCGTGTGCAGGGCAACCGCGCTGCGCCTTGTGGCCACACCTGAGAAGCTGGGAGAGCTGGCCTTGGCCCAGGTGGAGGCGGCTCGGGCGCAGGCGCTCGCGGGACCACTGGAGGGGCAGCGTGTGCACTTTGCGCTCGACGATTCAGACCACAAGAGCTTTGCTTCAACCGCCATGGAGATGCGTTTCTTGAAGGGTGCGCCGCTGGCCGGTGAGCTACCGGAGGTGGACAGTGGCCCCAAGCACGTCCCGAGCGGCGCGGCGCAGGTGTGGATGCGACTGCGCCACCGGGTGCTACCGGACCGCCCGTTGACGCCGCTGGCGCGCCTCGTGGCCACCTCAGATTTCGGCAATGGCGTGGCTACGGTGCTGCCTTTCGAGGAGTTCCTGTTCATCAACGCCGACCTCACAATCTCCCTGGACCGCCGTCCCGCGGGTGAGTGGGTGGCCTTGGATGCGCGTACCCTTCTCCATCCTGGCGGGATCGGGTGGGCCGAAAGCATCGTCCACGACGAGCTTGGGCCCGTCGGGCGAGCGACGCAGGCGCTGGTCGTTCAGCCCCGCTAACTGCCCTCCCACCAACTGCTCTTTCTGCCGGCTGCTCCCTTCAGCTCGTCGGCGTCACTACGTTCCGAGAGCTACCTGAGGCCGCCACGATCTCGAACTCGGCGAGATTGTTGCCCTGTTCGAGGTCTGCCAGCTCGCCCTCGCGCTCTTGCAAGTAGGCGCGCAACGTCTTCTCCAGGCCCTTGCCGCGCCGGAAGCCCTCGAACATCTCGTGGATCGGAAGCTCGGGGTCGTCGAGCCGGGCGACGATCCGCTTGAGCTCCTCATAGCCCTGCTCGAAAGTGATTCGCTCGGCGCTCACGCTTGCTCCTCTCGCTGGATGTCCTCGATCGTGGCGGCAACCTCGCCATCGGCGAAGCTCAGTTGCAGGATCTCGGCGGCGCGCAGGTCGGCGAGGCTCTTGACTGGTTGGCCCGCTTGGCTTGCCATGACCCAGCCCCGCCTGCGAAAGTCCTTGGCGTCGATCACGGCGTCGAGCGCGGCGAGCCGCTCGCCGTGACGTGCCAAAGCGCGCTCGACGGTAGGGGCGATCCGGCCCGCGTCGCGATCGACCGCCTCGCGCCGGCTGAGAAGCCGCCGACTCAGCTCACGCATGGCTTCGCCGGAGCGTCGGTCCAGGGCCGCGAGCAGGTCGAGGCGCTTGCGGGTGACCCGCGAGCGCGACGCCTGCAGAAGCTCACCCATGCGCTCCACCATCAGCTTGGGACGGTCGAGAACGCGAGCCAGCGCGACGCGGTGGCGCTCGAGCTCCTCGAGCAGGTCGGCGGCAGAATGACGGATGGCGAGTTCGGCGGCCTTGGCGGGAACCGGCGCGAAAGCGGCCGCCACGTGATCGCAGTTGGGACGATCCTTGGTGTGCCCGATGCTCGTAATGACGGGCACCGCGCAGGCGAAGATCGCGCGACAGAGACGCTCGTCGTCGAAGGCGAGCAAGTCCGCGGGAGAACCGCCCCCGCGAGCCACCACGATTACGTCCACACCCCCGGTCGACTGCAGGCGGCCCAGCGCGTCGATGACCGAGCCGACCGCATGCACGCCTTGAACCGAGGCGGCACAGAAGACGATGTCCTGAGGCGGAAAGCGCTTGCGCAGAGCTTGGATGACGTCGACGTTGGCGTCGTTGCGCGCGGCCACAACGCCCACTCTCCGCGGAAAAGCGGGCAGCGCCTTGCGCCGCTCGGGATCACACAGGCCGTCGGCCCGCAGACGCTGCAAGGTCTCGGCGCGACGGCGCAGCAGCTCTCCGTCGCCGGTGGGGCGGATCTGGTCGAGCACCAGCTTGGTGGCCCCCCGGGGGGCATAGAAGCTGATGCGCTCGTAGTGAGCTTGGACGAGCTCTCCCTGGGTGGGCAACGGTTGGCAGCGGGCGGCACGACCCTTCCAGATGCAGGCGTCGAGGCTGGCCGCCTCGTCGGCGAGCGTCAAATAGACGTGCCCGGAGGAGCGGTGCACACTGATCTGAGTGACCTCACCCTCGATCCAACCGTCGCCAAGACGACGCAGGGCCCCGTCGATGCGCCCCGCCACTTGGGCTACCGAGGCAGCGGTCTCAAGGGTCGTCTCGATCGAAAGCTGGGCCACAGCCTTCTAACGCTAAAGCCCGGTCCGGCGTCAGGCCGGGAACGGGTGAGCCAACGAAGCCAGAACGTGGTCGGCGCCCGCGGCGCCTAGCTCCTGCACGTTGTAGCGTCCGCTGGCGACCCCCACCGAGACGGCCCCTACCCCCTCGGCGGCAGCGATGTCGAGCGGAGTGTCCCCCACGACGTAGACCTCCTTCAGGTCCAGGCCGTCCAGCATCTGCTCCCCACGCACGACCGCGGCGCGCGTCAGCTCGACGCGATCCTCCGAGTCAGAACCGTAGCCGCCGACATAGAAGTAGTGGTTGAGCTGCCCACGTCCAAGCTTCGCGTGCGCGGCGGCTTGGAGGCCGCCGGTGGTCAGCCCCAAGAGGATGCCTTCGCCGGTGAGACGCTCGAGTAGGGCCTCGACGCCGTGGAGCACGCGGTAGTCCGGGGAAGACGCCACGAAGTCCGGCAACACGGCCTGATAGCTGGCCATCAGGCGCTCAAGCTCCTCGACGCTCGGTTCGCGTCCCATTGCCTCGCTGAAGGTGACTCGCCCGATGGCTGGATCGGTCATGCCGGCGGTCGAGTGTTCGGCGATGTCCACTTTTTGCCCGAACTGGCGCTCAAAAGCCCATGTCCAGCTGCGCGCGCCGGCGCCCCCCGTGTCGATCAAGGTGCCGTCGATGTCGAACAGGACCAATCTTTTAATTGCGTGTGCAATCATCTGTTATAAGTTGCGTATACAACCACTAACTGGGTACCCCGCAAGTCCAAGCGATCAAAGGAGATTCCGATGTCCACCACCTCAGCCACACCAGCCGCAGCCACGACTCCGCTCCCCCAGGGTATCTGGCAGGTCGATCCTGTCCACTCCAGCGTCGAGTTCCATGTCAAGCATCTCGGCATAGCCACGGTCAAGGGCCAGTTCAAAGTCTTCGAGGGCACTCTGGAGGTAGGCGCCGAGGGTGCACGCGCCTTCGGCACGGTCGACGTCGCCAGCGTCGATACCCGCGAGGCCCAGCGCGACGAGCACCTCCGCTCAGCCGACTTCTTCGAGGTCGAGCGCTTCCCCAAGATCGAGTTCCAGTCCACCGCGGTCAGACCGCTCGACGAGGACGAGTTCGAGATAGACGCCGAGCTCACGATTCACGGAGTCACCCGTCCGGTGACCTTCAAGGCCGAGTTCGAGGGCGCCGAGACAGACCACCAGGGCAACGACCGCGTGGGCGTCTCGGCAAGCACCCAGATCAACCGCTCCGATTTCGACATGAAGTTCAACGCTGCCCTCGGCTCGGGCAACCTGGTGGTCTCCGACAAGGTCAAGATCCTTGTGGAGGTCTCGGCGGTCAGGCAGGGGTAGTTCAGCGCACGAACACGCCGTCCAACGCCTCGTCGATCGCGGCGAGCGTGGAGGCGTCGAGCGAGAGGCCCGAGGCGGAGGCGTTGGCGCGCACCTGCTCGGGCCGGCTCGCACCAACGATCGCCGAGGCTACGTTGGGCTGGCGCAAGACCCAGGCGAGGGCCATCTGAGCCATCGTCAGCCCGATCCCGTCGGCGATCGGCCGCAGGCGCTGGACCGCCTCTAGAACGGGATCTTGCATCAGGCGGTCCATGAAGCCGCTCATACTCTCGCTGCTTGCCCTCGAGTCCTGGGGCGGCTGCTCGCCCGGACGGTACTTGCCCGTGAGCACTCCTTGGGCCAAGGGCGACCACACGATCTGGGAGATGTCCTCGCGCTCGCACAGCGGGATCACCTCGGTCTCGGGCGAGCGCCACAGGATCGAGTACTGAGGCTGGCTGGATACCCAACGCGCCGCACCTGGCAACGCCAAAGACTGCTCGATCCGCTGCACCGGCCACTCGCTGAAGCCGATGTGCCTGGCCTTGCCGGCCTTCACCACTTCGGTGAGCGCTTGCATGGTCTCCTCCAAAGGGGTGTCCTCGTCGTAGCGATGACACTGGTAGAGGTCGACATAATCGGTTTGCAAGCGCTTCAGGGAAGCGTCGATCTGCTTGTGGATCTGGGCGGCCGACAGGCCTTTGTCGGTGGCGGACATCGGGAAGTAGACCTTCGTGGCGAGCACGTAGGAGGAGCGCTCGTGTCCGGAGAGCACCTCGCCGAGCAGGGTCTCCGACGCGCCCTGTCCGTACACGTTGGCGGTGTCGATGAAGTTGATCCCCTCCTCGAAGGCCGCCTTCACACACGCCTCGGCCTGCTCGCGCTCAACCCCGCCCGAATAGGTCAGCCACGAGCCAAGGCTGATCTCTGAGACCTCTAGGCCGCTCGATCCGAGCTTGCGGAAGTTCACGCAGGGGACACTACCCGGTCAGCACCCGCTCTACCGCCGTCGCCCCGCGGCGAAGCTCTGCACGGGCGGCGCCACCGCACGCATACTCGCGCCAATTCGCGCGGGCTCTTTTTGCTCGGGATCCTCCAGGAAGCGCTCGAGCGCCACCAGCTCGCGCACGATCACGTTGGTGACACCGTCGTGGCGCTCCAGGCGACCGCGCGCCAGCAGGAGCGGCTCGGCACGAGCCAAGACGCGACGGGCCTCATATACCGCCTTGGGCACGATCAGGTTGACTACGCCCCACTCGTCCTCGAACAGCAGGAACATCGTCCCTTTGGCCGTCCCCGGTCGCTGCCGCGCGATCACCAGACCGGCCACCGTCACCGAGCAGCCATGTGGCATGCGGGCCAGCTGGGCGCTGGTGCTCAGCATGGGAACGTGCAGGCGCGCTCGCAAGGCCGCCATCGCGTGATCGTGGGCGCTCACGCCACTGGTGGCGTAATCGGCAAGGATCCGCTGCCAGCGATCGAGCGCTCGCAGGTCGGGGGTGGCGGGCAAATCGACCGGCAAGGCCAGTTGCACCCCTTCTTGGGCAATCTCCCCCGTGACGGCAACTCCCAGCTGCCAGAGCGCCTGGCGTCGCCCACCGGCGATCCCATCGCACGCCCCAGACCAGGCCAACTGTTCCAGCGTGCCGCGCCCCGTGCTCGTGCGGGCGGCCAGATCTCCAAGATCGCGAAACGGCCCGCCCCGATGGCGCTCTGTCACCAGCTCGCGCACCTCCTCGGCGACGACCCCCTTGATGTAGCCGAGCCCGAGCCGCACGCCGAGCTCGGACGCCTCGCTCGCGGAGGATCCGCTCGCACAGCAGCCGACCCCCTCCACCGTGCACAGGACCTCCGAGGCGTTCACGTCGAGTCCGAGCACCGGTATCCCCCGCCGCTGCGCCTCGTGCACGAGGCTGTCAGGGGCGTAGAAGCCCATCGGTTGCTCGCCCAGCAGGGCGCACAGGAACTCGGGGCCATAGTGGACACGCAGCCAGGTCGACTGGTAGGCGAGCAGGCCGAAGGCGGTGGCATGCGCCTTGGGGAAGCCGAAGCCGGCGAAGCCCGAGACCATCTCCCATACGCGCTCGGCCGTCTGCGGATCCGCTCCGGAGTGAGCGATGGCGCCGGCGAGGAAGAGCTCGCGATTTGCCTGCATCGCCTCCTGGGAGCGCTTGCGACTCATCGCGCGGCGCAACCCATCGGCCTCGCCGGGAGTGAAACCGGCGAACGCTTCGGAGACCTGCATCACCTGGTCCTGGAAGATGATCGTGCCGAGCGTCTCGCGCAAGACCTCCTTCAGGGCGGGATGCTCGTAGGGCGGCTCATAGGTCGGATCGGCGAGCAGACGCGTGCGGCGCTCTATATAGGGGTTTACCGCTCCGCCCTGGATCGGACCTGGGCGCACGATCGCTACCTGGACCGTCAGGTCTTGCAGGTTGGCGGGCTTGGTGCGCTTCAGGGACTGCATCTGGGCGCGGCTCTCGATCTGGAAGACCCCGACGGTGTCGGCCTCTCTGATCGCCGCGAACGTCTCGGAATCGTCAAACGGTATCCGCGATAGGTCGATTCTCCGCCCGCGCACACGGTCGATCTCATCGACGCAGCGTTCGACCGCCGAGAGCATCCCCAGCCCGAGCAGGTCGATCTTCAAGAAGCCGGCGTCGGCACAGGAGTCCTTGTCCCACTGCACCATCTGCCTGCCCTCCATCGCGCTCGGCGCCATCGGACAGCAGTCGATCAAGGGCCTGGTGGAGATCACCATGCCACCGGGGTGCTGGGAGAGGTGGCGCGGCAGACCGTAGGCCTGTTCCACCAAGCGTGCCAACCAGCGCCAACGGGAAGGGCCCTCGGGGAACTCGTGCTCGGCGTGACGCTCCCAGCCGTCGGAGGTGCGTGCGGCGCGCTCGACCTCACCCGGGGGCAGGCCGAGAGCCTTGCCCAGCTCGCGGATCGCTCCGCGCGCACGAAATGTCGGGAAGGCCGCGACCAGCGCGGCCCGGTCTGCACCGAAGCGCTCGTGCACGCGCGGGATCAGGGCCGCGCGGATCTCGCGCGGGAAGTCGAGGTCGATGTCGGGCAGTCCGCGCAGGTCCTCGTGCAGGAAGCGTCCGAGCAGTAGATCGTTGGCGATCGGGTCGATGTGCGAGAGGCCGGTCAGGTAGCAGACGATCGAGGACACCGAGGAGCCCCTGCCTCGTCCTGGCGCCAGCAATGCCCGGGCCGAGTCGCGCTCGCGTATCTCGTAGGCCACCTCGCGCGCCAGCTCCAACATTTCGTGGTGCAACAGGAAGAAGCCGGCCAAGCCGAGCTTGGAGATGACGCACAGCTCGTCCTCCAGGCGAGCCAGCGCTTGCACCCGTGCGCCTGGGTTTGCGCCCACGATCCCGTCGGCGCCCAGGCCCCCCCTGACGCCCAGGCCTCCTTTGGCGCCCGTGCCCGACGGGTAGCGCTCCTCCAGGCGTGCCCTGCACAGCTCTGCCAGATTCCGTGCGGCGCTCTGGTCCTCGGCCCCGGGGTAGTTGTAGCCGAGGTCTTTGGTCAAATCGAAGTGCAAGCCCTCGGCCAGGTTGAGCGTCTCGCGCACCGCCTCGGGATGCTCGGCGAAGCGGGCGGCCATCGCCTGAGGAGTGGTCATGACGTGGCTGTGGTTGCCGCGTCGCAGCGGCTCTGAGGCGTCGAGCGTGCTGCGGTTGGCCAGCGCGACGAACGCATCCTGCAGCTCGGCGCGGGCGCGGTGATGGGCATGCACGTTGCCGCTGGCCACGCACGCGACCCCCAGCCGCCGCGCGAGCGCGACGAGCCCGCGATTGCGAGCACGGTCATGGCGAGCGTAGGGCCGCTGCAGCTCGACCCTCAAGTGTTCTGGCCCGAAGGCGTCGAGCAGCCGCCGCGCCACCGGCTCTTCGCGGACGCCGTGCTCGGCGCAGCCGGTCAGGCAGAGGAGACCTTGCGAGTGCTCGAGCAAGGTGGGCAGGTCGACCGAGGGCCGGCCGCGCTCGCGTCCGGCGCCATCGCGTGTGTGCGAGTGGGCGCGGGTGAGGATCCGGCACAGGTTGCGCCAGCCGGTGGTGTCGGCGACGAGCAGTGTCAGATGTGCGCACGCCGGATCTCTGCTCGCCTGCCCGCCCACGCCTGTGCGTCCCACCCCTGCTCGCCCCGCCTTCCCTGCGCGCCCCTCCCCGGTCGCATCGCCGGCACCCAGATCGAGGTCGATCTCTGCGCCGTGGATCGCCCGCACGCCCGCATCTGCGGCCACGCCGGCCAGCTCCATCGAGCCTGACACCGAGTTGTGGTCGGTGAGCGCCAGCGCGGTATGCCCGAGCTCGGCTGCCCGGTAAGCAAGCTCCTCGGGCAGCGATACACCATCCAGGAACGAATAAGCCGAATGGCAGTGCAGCTCTGCGTATGGTGGCGTGCCGGACGTCGGTCTCACTACGAGCCTTGCGTGAACCACGCGTCGGAGCACAGGTCGTGGAAAACGATCGAGTTGCGCCCGCACACGCTGACCAGCTCCCAATAGCGTCGGCGCAGGGGCGCATCCGTCCACCAACGGTCCTCCACCAACCATGACTCTCTTACGGCTTCGACACGCTCCCCGTTCACCTCACCGGGAACGCCGTCCCGCGAGTGGACGCGAGCCGCACGCGGCATGTTCAGGACACGAGGGCGCCCGATCGCCGATCGGGGGATTGACGCCCGCGAGTGTGTGTCGGTTCTCAGGGCTCTCATCCTGGGAGTGGCGTGAGCACCACCCTGCGCTCGGGCACGCGCGAGTCCGGATCGATGCATACGGCTCGAAGCGCTGCGTGGCTCCCAGCCACGGTGCGCACTTGACTGACGGCCTCGCCCAGGCGCCCGAGGCGTGCCTGACTGCCCTGTTCCAGGAGTGTGTGCTGCTCCCCTCCCCCGGGACCGAAGCGCTCCACGCCGAGGCTCAAGGACTCGGCCGGCGCCGGCAACAGAGGCAAGCGCAGCGACAAGGCCAAGCCCATGCGCTTGCCATCGCCGATCGCCTGACGGAACACGACCCGCTCGCGCCAGGTGCCGCCGTTCACGAGCCGCGCCGAGAGCCCAACCGCTCGCACGCTCCTGCCACAGCGCTCAGGGCGCGCAAGCAGACGATCGACGAGCACCCCCAGCACGCGTTCGAGCATCGGCCCGCTGCCTGCATCGCCAACCTCCAGGGACTCTTCCAAGCGATCCTCTACGCCGCGAGGCGCAAGCGGCCCATCCTCTCCACCTGCAAGCCGATAGGCAAGTGTGCCGGCCTCGCCGAAGCGGTCGGCCAGAGCGTGGCGGCCAAGCTTGCGTAGCTCGCCCAGTGTGCGCACGCCGAGGCGCTCCAGCGGCTCCACCAAGACCTCGGTATCCACGCGAAAGCCGAGCAGACCGACCGGCCGACTGGCCAGATAGCCCGACGCCGACTGGGCTTCGAGGATCTTGGCTCGGCGCACGCTCGCGCCGAGCGCCGCCACCAGCGCAGCGAAGCGAGTTGGAGCCACCCCGATCCGCGCAGGCCGGGCGAGTGCACGGCGCGTGGCCGCGATCGTGTGGGTGTCCGAGCCATGCAGCCCCCGCAAGCCGCCCATCTCGAAGTAGGCAAGCCCCTCGCGGGCGGGCTCGACCGCAGCGCCGATGCCTTCCAAGGCACACAAGAGCTCATCCCATGCCCGGCCCACGGCCAGCGGATCGGCTGGAATCAAACCGAGCACCGGACAACGCGCCAGCGCCTCACCCAAGGGCATGCCGGCGCTCACACCGAAAGCCTCGGCGGCGCCCGACACCTCCCCTACGCGCAGCTGCCCTCCAAGCATCGGCGCAAGCGCCAGCTCTCTACCCGCCAGTGCCTCGGCACCGCCGGCGACGACCGTCAGGGCAAAGCGGGGTATGTATACGCACACGACCATACGAACACATGTTCGCATATGATGGGGACGCCACAACAGACAGTTGGGCGCGGGGTGCCGCGCTCAAACATCCCTCGCACGCGCGCGGGGCACCCTTTGGACAACGCCAACCCCAAGCGATGCCCCGGCGGGATGCCCTTTTGGACTGACCAACCAAACTCCCCGCGCGCGGGGCACCCCTTTTGGGTGTCAGTCCATGCCGAGCGGGCCGCTGGCCGACCCGCTCAGGAACTGGCGCACGAAGGGGTTCTCCGAGGAGAACATTCGCTCGGCATCGCCCGCTTCCACGATCCGCCCACGCCACAACAACGCGATGTACTGACCGATCTGGCGCGCCGAGGCGATGTTGTGGGTCACGACGATGTAGGTGCCGCCGTTGGCTTCGTGCATCTCCTGGATCAGATCGCACAGGAGCGCCGTGCGCACTGGGTCGAGCCCGGAGTCGGGCTCGTCGAAGATGACGATGTCGGGCTCGGTCACCAGCGCACGCGCGAAACCGGCGCGCTTGCGCATCCCGCCTGAGAGCTGGGAGGGAGCGTCATCCATCGCCTCGGCCAAGCCAACGTCCATCAAGCGCCGGCGCACGCGCTCGCCGATCTGGCCTTCGGACATGTCGGTGTGCTGACGTAGCGGGAAGGCCACGTTGTCGAACACCGACATCGAGCCGAACAGGGCCCCGTCCTGGAAGAGCACGCCGATCCTGCGGCGCAACTCCAAAAGCTTGGGCATCGTCAGCTCGGGCACCGAGTTGCCGAGCACTTCGATGTTTCCCGAGTCGGGGAACATGAGCCCGATCAGGTGCTTGATGAGCACGCTCTTGCCCGTGCCCGACGGGCCCAAGACCACCGTGATCATGTTGTCGGGGATCGCCACGTTGAGACCGTTGAGCACCGGGATGCCGGCCAGGCGCTTGACCACGTCCGTGCAGCGAATCGACCACTCGCGGTCGGTGGCCTCACCGGCCAGATCCAAATCGCCGGCGGAGTGGTACTGGAAGTGGTCCTCGTGACCCACGTCCCCCTCGACGCTCACGGGCGCATCGGGCGCGGCCAAAGGCTCGCCCTGCAAATCCTCCCCATGAGTCCCCTCGACGCCCTCCACAGCCCTGGATATTAGTGACCGGCGCGGGTCCGATCAACCGAGGCTTTGGTACCGGCTCATACACATCCCCTTGACATACCGGGGCCATCGGGTTTACGATGGGGGCCTGGGAGGTAGGAGATGTTCGAGCACAGGCGCTCCGGCGCCGAACCTGGGTTGACAGAGGACCCGCGAACGCAGGATTCGCCCGCGGTCGATGAGGGCACAATCGCGGTCACGACCCTTGCGAACCGGCCCCGCAGCGATCCGCGCGAGCGCCTGCTCGACGCGATGATCGGAGCGGTCGCCGAGCGTGGCTACGACCGCACGACTGTCAGCCGCCTGCTCTCCCGGGCCGATGTGCCAGAGGCGGTGTTCAGCGAGCACTTCAGGGACAAGCACGATTGCTTCATGCAGGCGATCGACGGAGTGATCGGACGCGTCGAAAGCTCGGCGATAGAGCTGTTTGCCCAATCCCGCCCCTGGCCTGAGCGGGTCAGCCTGGCCCTTGAGTGGCTGCTGGCCGCGCTTGCGCGTCACTCGGACGCGGCGGATGTCGTGTTCGTGGAGATGCTCGGGGCGGGTCCGGCGGCTTGTGAGCGCCATCGCGAAGCGCTGAGCCTGTTCGCTTCGATGCTGGACGAGGGCCGTTTGTTGTGCACAGACAGTGCGCACCTACCGTCGCAGACCTCTGAGGCGATCGTGGGCGGGATCGCCTCGATCGTGCATCGGCGCGCGCTGCAGGGGAAGCTTGCCGAACTGCCGGCCCTGCACGCCGACCTCACTTATTTCGCGTTGCTGCCCTATCTCGACCACGAGCGCGCGGTCGTCGTCGCGGGCCTGAAGAGCTGACCTACAAGGCCCATCGGCGTCCCTGAACCGCAGCCTTGCGGGCCCGAGTCGAGGCCTATTCGGGAGGCGCTACGTGCGACCTGTCGCGACTGAGCTGAACCTACTTCGAAGGCGTCGCGTGGGGGAACTGGCTCGTTTCGCCGTTGAACGTGAATGGCCCCTGCTGCTTGCAGGCGGGCGCCGGGATGACGTTGCCGGGCTTTTCGGGATCGTTGGCAACCGGCGGGTAGAGCGCATGGTTTTCCACTGGCGCGCCCTTCTTGCGGCTCCCCGGTTCCAGCCCGATCAGCTGTTCGAGGATTTCTTCGGTCAGCGTCCCCGATTCAGGCCCGCTCAAGGACGGGGCGGAGTTGGCGCAGTTGGAGCTGCTGAACACCGATAGGCCGCTGGCGATCGAGTTGAAGGCACCGGGCTGTGGGTAGGCGTTGGCACGGTTCGTGCCAATCCGCTGCTGATAGGCGGAGAGCCCTTCGGGGGTCAGCACCTGCATCGCCTTCAGGAAATGCTGTTGGGGTCCACCCGGGATGTTTTTGTTTTTTTCGTGGGTCTGCGTGGCCGCGGTGCCGTTGGCGAACAGTGCTTGCAGCTCTGGCACATACTGGCTCAGATACTGAAAGAACGGATTGAAGTTGCGCAAACCCGAGCTCGTGGCCGCAAGTAGCGGAGCGGTCAGGTTCAGCGACTTTTTGACGTCCGGCAGACCCGTCTTGGCGGCTTTGGCGAACGGTCCGAGCGAGGTCAGCAGAGCGTTGAAAGGCGGCGTGAACGGCTTGACGGCTTCCAGCAGCGGCGTGAGTTTTTCCTCGAAGGGGCGTATCTCGTCGTACAGAGGCACGGTGTTGGTCGCGAATGCGTCGAGGCTGCGCAGGGCGGTCCGGGAGTTGCGCTCAAAAGCCGGCAGTTCGCGCCAGAATTCAGCGAAGGCCTGGCTTGATTGCGCAAGGGCGTGGGAGGCGCGCTCGCCGTTTGAGATCAAGCCGCGGAACTCGCCCTCGCGCGCCGTCAAGGCATCGAACACGACGCCCGTGTTGTGGATGCTCGCCGTGAGTGCCCCCTCCTGGGAGGCGGCGACTGCGGTCAGCTTGTTGGCGTTTTCGATGAAAGGTTGCAAGACCGCGAAGGACGAGTTGATCTCTTCGCCTTTGCCGCCCAGGCCTTCGGCGAGAGACTGCATCCACACCTGGAAGGCCTTGCGCGTTTCGGGGGTGAGCGTGGCGAGGATGTCGTCGAGCGTGACCGCCGGTTCGACGTTGGCGTTGGCGAGCACACCTCCGTCTGGGAGAGACGGAGCGCCGGCGCCCTCGGGCTTGAGCTGCACATAGGTCTCGCCGAGCAGGGTCTTCTGGCGCAGAATGGCGTGCATGTTGGAGGGGATCGGCGCATACTTGCTGGCGACTTCGATCGTCACGTGTGCCCGCCCGTCCTTGTCGTAGGAGAGGCTGATCACGTGACCGACGTTGACGCCGCTGATGCGCACGTCGGACTGTTCGGCCAGGGCCAGCGTGCGGGGGAAGGCGATCGTGAAGCGATAGCCCTTGGGCTTGAGCGGCACGGGGCCGCCGAAGGACTCCCACAGGAACAGGAGCAGTCCGAAGCAGCTGAGGGCGAACAGGACGATCACGAGGATGTTGGCCAAGGTGGGCGCGCGCTTTTGCATCTAGCGACCTTCCTCGCTCGCGGTGGCGATGCGCCCGAAAGCACTGTGCTTTGAGCCGAGCAGTTTGAGCGTGAAACCATTGGACGCGGAGTGTTTGTGAGCCTTCGCGACGGCCGCCTTGCCGGCGCTTGCCGTGGTAGCCCCGGCTACGAGCCCGAGCGACTGGCATTCGGCCGCCGAGGGAGGGTTGAACAGGGCTACGAGCAGCTTCACGGTCGCATTGATTTCGCTGACGCCGGTCAGAAGCGGCAACAGTTCGCAGTTCAGGTAGGCGACGGTGCGTCCCAGCGGCCCGTGCGCGTCGGCCGTGCTGAGCGCGCTGTTGAGGTCGTGGTTGGCCCAGCCCAGGAAGAACAGGAACCCGCCCTGCTGCGGTCCGGGGTTGTAGGCGAGCTCGTTGAAGAATTCGTTGAACACCGAGAAGCTCTTTTCGAGACCCGGGAAGGCTTCGTCGAGTTCCTTCAGCGATGGGTTCAGCTGGTTGACGATCGGCAGGATCTTGCGGGCGAACGGACGGATTTCGTTCTTGATGATCGGCGTGGTCGTCTTGAACAGCGAACGGTTGGCTTCCTGGGCGGGCGCGAGCGCGGTCGCGAACGGCTGGAGCTTGGTCAGGGTCGAGCCGGTCACGGCGGCGGCGGTGGCTAGCTTGCCCAGCCCACTCCTGGTCTTGGAGAGCGCGCCGGGCAGCAGGTGCAAGGTCTTCTGGAAGTTTTGGTCCTGTTCGGCGAAGGTCTTGAAGACCGCGTTGGAGGCGTCGATCGCCTCCGATATTTCGGTGTCCTTACCGCCGAGCGCGCTGACGATCAACTGGAAGTTGTGAATCGCCCGTTCGATGTTCTTGTGGCGCAACTGCAGCTGGGCGGTGATCTTGCGCGCGTATAGGGAGATTGGATCGAAGCGCTTGAAGGTGGCCGACAGGTTGGCCGAGTTGCCCTTCAGGCCTTCGCCGGCGCCGGCGATCAGCTCCTGCAGATAGGCGCGTGTTTCGCCGTCGAGAGCCGCGAGGAATTCCTCGAAGTTGACGTCGGGGGCGGTGTGCGACTGGGAGACGGTGAAGCCGTTGGGGACGCGTCCGGCGCGCGGGTTGCCGGGATCGACCTCGACAGTCATGTCCTTCAGACTCGTCTTGGGACGCAACAGCATCGTGGCGTCACGGTAGATGTAGCGGGCGTACTTGGGCGTGATGTTCATCGTCACGAGCGCGTCGCCTTCGTTGGTCTGGACGCTGGCGATTTCGCCGACCTTGGCGCCGGCGATCGTGACCGCCTGGCCCTGGCCGGGGGTGACCGCCTGGGCGGTGCGGAAGTCGGCCTTGAGCGTGACGTATTCCTTGCCCAAGACGGGGACCCAGCCAGGCAGCGCTAGGCGCTCGTTGGAGAGGATGTAGCCGCCCACGAACAGGGCGATCACGACCATTGCGACGACCGAGATGAAGGCGGTGCGATAGCGGGCGATCTGGTCGCCCAGGCCGCGCTCGCCCTGGTGCCCCTGGTGCTCTTGATCGGGCGTCACGGTTCGCTCCCGTCTGCGGGACCGTGAGCGAGGGGCCCGTTGAAGTTTTGGGCGGCCTGGGTGTAGCAGGGCACGAGCGGCTTATAAGGAGGCTCGCTGGTTGGGAAGGCGGGGCTGGTGCCCAAGGGAGGCTGGGAGGTGTGCGCAAGCAAGCGCAAGCCCTTGCGCGTGGTGAGTCCGACGGCGCTCGCCGGCCCGGAGCGCAGCGTCTGGCCACCCGTCTCAACCATGAAGCTCGCGGTCGGTCCGTTGCCGTCGAAGCGTTGGGCGACACCGGAGGCGCCGACGAGCGAATAGAAGAATTCCTTGGAGATTTCGACGCCCGAGGTACTCGAGCCGTCCTGAATCTTGGTGTTGGCGGCCGGGAAGAAGATCTTGGAGAGGCATTGGGAGAACAGGTCGGTCTGTTTGAAGAAGGCAGGCTGAGGTGTGATCAGGCCGGCGATCGTGGGGGCCGCTTCGTTCAAGCCCTTGGCCACGCCGCCGAGCTCGGTGGGTGCGAGGGAGGCCTGGGTCTGTTCGATCCAGGGGTAGGCCGCTCGAATCGTTGCGGGGGTCTGTTCGGCGCCGGGGACTAGGTCGAGCGAGAACTTGCGGATCGCGGGCGAGGCGGCGTTGAAGTTGATGAACGCGCTGGAGGCGTTGTGGAGCGTGCTTGGCAACAGGGCCACGGCGTTGGTCAAGCTCGTGGACTGGGTTGCGAAAGCGCCGAGGAACGTGTTGAAGTTGTCGACCCATTCGCCGAGCTGCTGTTCGTCGCGGTTGAGCGCGGCAAAGAACTGGTTGCCGCCGGAGATCAGTTTGGAGAGGTCGTTCTGTTCCACGCCGGCGAGCGCTTGGTTGACGATCGCGCCGCCCTTCAGGGCTTGGGGTGAGTCGTAGTAGGTCTTTTTGAGCGCTTGGGCGGCGTTGAGACCGCGCACCGCTGGGTTCTGTTCGGCGTTCTCGGCCGGAGTCGGCTTGCGTGTAAGCGCCGAGCCGTATTCGGCCAGCAGCGTTTGCAGGTTGGCGCGCGTGTTGGTGTTCAGGGCGTCGAGGATCTGGTCGAGCTGAACGGGATCCGACGTTTGGGTTATCGGGATCGTGTAGCCCGAGGAGACCGTCGGCGAGGTCGGGGTGCCGGGCTGGAGGTCCACGAACCAGTTGCCTTCCAGGAGGATGCGCGCCCTGATCTTGAGCGTGGCGTCACGGTGGATCGGCAGGCCGCCTTTGGTGATTTCCATCGTCACCACGCCGGTGTTGCCCTCGCGCTGGACGGAGGTGACCGTGCCGACGTTGACGCCCGCGATGCGGACCGGCGATTTGGGGCTGATGTTGAGCGCCGTCCCGAAGACGGCCTTCAGACGGAAGCCGTGCTTGAACGGGATGTGCTTGGTGAAGCCGAAGTAGACGACGAACGCGGTGATCACGATCACGACCACGCCGAAGCGCACTGGGTTGGACTTCTGCAGCTCGACGACAGGCATCTGGTCGTAGCGTTTCCACCAGCGCACGCGGCTCATTTCTTGGCCCCTTTCGAACTGGTCAGGCCAAGGGCCTGCAGCGTGGAGGGCGGATACTTTTCGCCGAAGAGATTGTTCTGGCGTTCTGTGGTTTCGGTTTTCGTGCCTACATTCCCGGGGACGTTGCCGATCGTGGCCTGACCCTGGGTATACGGCTCATTCCCGGCTTCGCACTCGAGCGGCTGCCCGGGCCCGCCGACGTTCGGATACGGGTTGACATGCAGGTGGTTGTCGTCGATCGGCTTCGGAGCGATACCTCCGACGGTTGAGGTGTGATCGACCGACGGACCGTTCGCGGGGACGGCACTTGCAAAGCCCTGGTTGTTGGGCCCGAGCGGAGAGAGTACGGGCGCGGCACGCGCGACGGTGCCGACACCGATGCCCTGGGACAGCAGACTTGCGAAGTTACGGAAGAAGAGGGTCACGTAATTGCAATTGGTTTGTGCGGGCGCCAGGCCGGCAAAGACGGGGTTAGCCAGGCCGAGCGTGTTGGTGATGTCTTCGATGCCACCGGTAACGATCGGGTTCTTGGCGAATTCGGCGAACGCTTGCGTGGCTTCGGCGACCTCGTGGTTGAGGGCGGTGGCGGCTCGCAGGTTGACGGCGCCTACTTGGAAGGCGTGGCCGAGCGGCGCCGCGACGGTCGTGAGGATCTTCGCGCTGGGGCGCAACAGTCGCATGAAGTCGGCGCTCTTGTTGACGAATTCGGCTTGGAAGGCCAGCGAGCTGGTGGTTTGGTGAAGGGTGGCGGGACCTTCCACGATGGCCTGTTCCAGCGACGGCGCAACGCTAGCCCAAGCGGTGAAGAAGGTGTCGAGATTGCTGTAGAGGGCGGCCTGTTCCTGGGCCACCGGCGCCACTTCTTTGGCGGCGCGGTCGAATGCGATGAACAGCTGCCCGAAGCCGGTCTTGGGCGAGGCCAGGTTGTGCAGGACGGGGATCGCGTTGGTGACCAGCGGACGCAGGGTGGCGAGCGTTTCGTTTAGTCCGATCCCGCGCCCGGCGAAGCCATTTCCGAAGGTGGTCAGGTTCACCTGATTTGCGTGGCGTGTCTTTTCGTCGAACATGTCGAAGAACTGGTCGATGTCGACCGGTTCGCTTGTCTGCGAGACGGGGATCGTGGCGCCCGCCTTCAGGGTCCGGACCGAGTTGCCTCGTTCCAGGGACAGGTACTTGAGGCCGATCGTGGAGACCGATTGCACCAGCGCTTTGGTGTTGGCCGGCAGGGGTTCCACTTTCTTTTCGAGCTTGAGCGAGATGATCGCGGTCACCCGACCGGTTTTGGGATCCTGGTAGGGGCTGAGCCCGCTGATGACGCCGACACGCTCACCGCCGATGCGCACCTGGTTGCCCTTCTGCAGGCCGGAGGCCTCGGGCAATTGCACCTTGATGTCGTAGGTGGGCGTGAACGGCAGGCCGTTGTTGGCGTTGTAGGAGAGGAACACGGCCACGACCACGATCAGGGTCGTGACCGCGCCGATCAGGAGCGGGCTGCCGGCCAGGGAATTGGAGCGACGGCGGTTCATGGTGTCTGGGTGGGGTCGCAGCCCAATTGGCCGTTGTCGGAGAAGGGCGAGGAGCCGTCGGCCGCGGGTTGGGTGCCGGCGCCGGGGCAGCGTCGTAGCTGGCCGGTCTTCAGGCCGGCTACGACCTGAGCCGGATTGGTCGGTTTGAGCGTTTCTTCGGAGCCGAGCGCGAAGTCGGGGAACATGCCGCTGACGCGGGCGTAGTGGCCGTTTGCGTCGTAGTAGGCCGTGGTCTGACCGAAGACTCGGAGGAATCCCTGTAGGTCTGGGCTGTAGGGACCGAACAGGGCGGTTATCGGCAGCGATTCTTCGGCGGCACGCACGCCGTTGGGCGAGGCCGTCACGAGCGCCTGCGCGACGCCGGGCAGGGCAAGCGCTGCTTCGGTGAGGTCGTTGCTGGAGCCGGGCTTGGAGATCGCTTCGCTGAAGTTGCCCACGACGGGTGTTGCGGCGATCACGAGCGGGCGCAGCTTGGTCACGAACGGCCCGAGCAAGGGCGCTCCTGGCTTGGAGGCGTCGACCAGCTTGGTGAGGTCGGCGAGTGTGGCGGGCAACTGTTCGAAGGTGCGGTTGCCTTCTTTGAAGGTGACGGGCAATTCCTTCACGCCGGCGGCGAGGTTGGACTGCTGGGACGCGAGCGCGCCCAGGGCGGTGTCGGCGTGGCCTACGAGTTCGGTCAGCTGCTGGCTGTGCGCTGCCAGGATGGTGGTCGCCTTGGCGCTTTCCACGAGGAAGCTCGAGAACGTGTTCTGGTCGCGACCGAGCTCGGCGAGCACGTGATCGAAAGCGGAGAGGGCGGGCGGGAAGTAGCGTGCGTCTTCCCGTAGCTGGGGCGCGACGCCGTCGTACTGTTCGGCCGAGCCCTTGATCAACTGTTGCAGGCCCTTGCGGGTCCTGGCGTTGAAGATGCCAAACAGTTGGTCGAGGTCGACCACGCCGTGGGTCGCGGTCGTCGGCAGGGTCGAGCCGGATGGTAGGGAGGGACGGTTGTTGGGGCCGGGCGTGAGCGCTATGTAGCGGTTGGCGACGCTCGATAGCGAAGGCACCCTGATTTCGGCGGTCGTGCCCTGGTGCAGGGGCGCCAGGGAGGATTCGACGTTGATCGTGATGCGCACGTTGTAGTTGTGGAGCAAGGTGATGTCCTTGATCGAGCCGACCGGCACTCCCCCGACCTGAACCTGATCGCCGCGCACCAGCTGGCCGGCTTCGGGGAAGATCAGCTGGTAGGTGGCGCTTTTGTTGGAGGCGAGCACGAGCGCGAGCACGATCACGACGACGGCTGCGAGCGCTCCGAAAGCGGCGAAGCGCATGTTGCGTGCGCGCCGTGGCGCCGGCCCCAGCGGCGGCGGCGAGGCGGGCGGCGGCGTGGACGCCGGTGGGCTTGGGGGTACCGTGGTGGCCATCGCTAGTTGCCTCCCGCCGCGGACGTGGATGGCGTGGAGGTGTGGTCGGGAATCGAGGCCGCGGACGGCTTGGCGGAGACGTTGGGGTCGGGCACCTGACCGAGGCGGGCCACCAGCTTGAGCCACTCGGCCGGGGTAAGGCCCGGGTCGGCGGCGGCGGCATGGGCCTGGGCGCTCTGGGAGGGCGCGAAGGAGATGTGGATCACGCCGGCGTAGGCCGGCAGGATGGATGTGTGCGGGGCGCCGAGCAAATGGATCGCGCTTGCTATCTGGAGCGGTTTCATGACGCCTTGCAGGGCCGCCAGTTTGCGCAAGGCGAGCGTGGCCACAGACGCCTCTCCGGCGGGGCCGACGACGGGAATCCCGTCGATCTTTGAGATGTCGAGTGCATCGCCGGCGGAGGCGGAGACGGCCGTGGCGAGCGGGCCACCAAGGTGGCGAGCACTCGTCGAGGCGGAGCAGGTGCGCGAGGAGACGCTTGGGTGCAGCCCGGAGGCCGAGAGGAAGGCGAGCGTGGCAAGTACGCGCCGGTCGACGCGACCGTCGGCGATCAGACGCCGCTCGCAGGTGGCCAGATGAATGGAAGCCTCGCGCGGAACCTGTTGCTCAAGCTGGGTCTTTGACTCGAGCAGGGCCTGCCCGGGGGTGGCCGAGATCTTGGCGAACGGATCGCGACCCTTGGCTTTGATGACCGAAGAGCTCTGCAGCTTGACCCAGCCGTCGAGGATCGGCTTGGGGTCGACCAGGGTGGTGCCGATCCCGGCGGGCCTTATCTGAAAGACCATGTGCGGTTCGACCCCGGACCCGACGTGTCCGAGAACGGTGCCGGCGATCACGTGCGCTCCGACGTTGAGGGGATGTAGATAGACGTTCTCCGAGCCGGATCTGAACACGTGCGTTGCCCCGCTGGCGGCGGCCGTCGGTGCCCAGGGGCCGCGGCGGGCAATCGTGGTCCCAAGGGCGGTCGCGGAAGTAGCCGCGCGTGCGTGTCGAGAAGACCCGGCGCGCGATTCGAGCGCTTCGAGCATCGGATAGAGGCTTGCGGTGCTCCCAAGCTCGGAATAGATGTAGGTGTTGCCGTAGGCGTCCTTGAGAGCGAGGCTGCGACCAAGCGGTCCACCCTGACCGATTCGCGTGATCGTGCCGTCCTGAACAGCGATGACGGGCGCCCCATCCTGGGAGACGATCGTCGTGCCGGGAACCGTGCGCGGCGAGGAGCCTTCAGTAGCCGGGAAGGTGTCGTCGTAGTGGGAGGCCGCGTATACCGGGAAGCGGGCTTCGGTAAGGCCTGTGATCGCACCGAGCAGTTCGGGTGGCGTGCCTCCGAGCAGGCGGGCGCGCAAGAGCACCGAGCTCAGGTAGGCCTGGGAGTGGTTGTAGGCGAGGATCGCGGCGCGAATGTTGGTGTCTCCGCCGGCGGCCTTCAGGTAGCGAGCCGCGGCGAAGATCGCGTCGGCCGGGTTGTTAGGGTCCTCGAAGCCGTCGTTGTTGACGTCGACCCCATATTGGTTCCAGGTGCTTGGCAGGAACTGCATCCAGCCCTCGGCACCGGCGCTTGAGACGGAGAGGTCGCGCCCATAATCGGTCTCGACTTCGTTTATCGCGGCCAATATCTGCCATGGGATCCCGTAGGCCGCACCGGCGGCCTGGTAGATCGGCAGCAGGAAGGGTGGGATTGAGAAGCTGTCGATGAAGAAGCTAGGCACCCCCGACAATTGGCCGCCCAAGCTCGAAGGCAAGGGGGGCGTGAGCGCAGAGGGCGAGACGGCCGGCTTATGCGAGCCGGCTTCGACACCCTTTTCGGAGTTGGTCGCGCCTTGAGAGTTTGCCTTTGCTTTCGTGGGCGCTCCTGAGGCGGGACTAACTACGGTCGGATGTTGGGAGCGCTGCGTACTCACTTCAGGCGCGGGCAAGGTTGTTGTTTCGCTCGTTGTCGAGGATGGGGAAGGCGTCGGGGCGGGGCTCGTGGACGGGGGCGTCGTGGAGGTTGGCACGGTCGTGGCGGCTGGGGCTTCGGGTGGGGTGCTTGCAGGCGCTGGTTCTGATGTGGGCGGAGCGGGCACCGTCGTGACTTCGGAGGTGGAGGCCGTAGTTTCGGAAGTGGGAGCACCGGTTTGGCCCTCGGCCGGGATCGACATCGCAAGCGCCAGGAGAAGCGCGAGCGGGGTGGCTGTGAGTAGTCGAGAGATCATCGGAATCAGTTACCGAGGAGGTAATTGAGCAACATGCCGCTCGCTTCGGAGCTTTCTTCAGGCGAGTAGTAGGTGGTTCCTGCCGCCGCCCCACCTACCGGCTGAGCCGTGGGGGTGGACCCGGGGGTTGTCGAGGCGCCACCGGTGCCGGGCTCGGGCGTGGCCGCCACTGAGCCCGGATACTTGGCCTTTGCCTGCGCTGGGGTCATGCCTTTCAAGACGGCCAATGTGCGCTGCATCACCAGGCTGGTCGAGCTTGCGCTTGCGGCCGAGGCCTTTGCGCTGGAGCTGCCCCCGCCGATGAATTTGCCGGTCGTGCAGGTCGGGTTGGTTTGAATCGAGTAGGTCAAGCAGGTACTCGCGAAGATTTCGGCGCGCAGGAAGTGACCTAGCGCGTCGTAGCCGTTGATGGAGCCGCCACCGAGGTAGATGAAGTCGAGCAACCGCTCCAAGCCGCCCGTCGATTTCAGGCTTGTGAGTAGCCCGGAAAAATTGGCGGCAAACGGCTTGGCGTTCTTGCCCAAGGCCTTGACGATCGGCAACAGAGGTTCGACGGCCTCTAGGGCCGAGGATGTGGTTCTCGCATTCTTGCCGAAGGTCTTGAGGAAGCCTTCGAAGGATTTGGAGAACGGGCCTAGATTCTCGAAGGTCTTGTTGATGCCAGGCGCGGCGATGCCGAGGTCTGTGAGGGTCGGCGTGGTCTGCGCGGCGAAGCGTCCGAGCCGTTCCATCGCCGGGCCGAGCTGTTCGAGGAAGGCCGGGAAGGCGGCGAGGCTCTGGGCGATTGCGCCTCGATGGTTGGCGCTCGCACGGGCGACCTTGCCGCTTTCGTTGATGAATCCGACCAAGCGCTCGCGTTCTGCTGCGAGAGGGGCCGTGGCGCGGTCGCCTTCGACCGCCAGGTCGGTCAAGATCTTGTTCTCTTTGGCGAGGATCGCAAAAACTTGTTCGAGCCCTTGCAGGGCCGGGTTGGAACGATGCAGGACGGCATTGAGGTCCGATCCGCGCCCGGCAAAGCCCGCGCCAAGCTCATTGAGGATGATCGTCAGGCGCTGGGCCTCGGGCAGGCGGGTGATGTCGCCGAGCAGATCGGGATCGACCGGGCTATGGGTGCCCGTGACCGGCAGCAGTACCTGACCGGCGCCTTCGTGGCCCGAGGGGATCGTCTTCAGCGGCGGAGGCAGGGGTGTGCCTTCCACGCGCGGCTGGGTGGGTAGGCAGTCCACGAACTTCTCCCCGATCAGGGCTTGCGGGCGGATCGTGCAGGAGGCGTCTTGGCGGAAGTCCTGGAAGCCGGGGTTGCTGATGTTCAGGACGACTGCGGCCTTGGCGCCCGGAGTCGGCGTGACCGAGCCCACGGTTCCGACCTTGACCCCGTCGATCTTGACGTCCTCGCCGACGGTCAGGTTGGCGGCGTCGTCGAAGATGGCGCGCACCGAGTAGCCGCCGCCCGAGCCTCCGGCGGAGGTGGCCAGCAGCACGACCGCGACGAGCGCGGCCACGCAGGCTGCGCCCGCGATAGCGGCCTTACCCCTCCTGAACCCCTCGCTGTGCGTCCTCAACGCGACCCTACCTCTGTGTTTATAACGCGAAGAGAGCGGCTCGTCCGTTGGACGGGCCGCCCTTGCCGCTCTCGCTCAGACCTTACCTGCAAGGCGCATCTTCTGAGCTATTCCTTACGTTTGGTCCTCTCGAAATCCTGCCGGTGGCCGCCCACTGCGGGCGGCCACCGTGTGTGTTTCGCAACTAACGCCGTTGGCGCCCTATTTCTTGGGGCACGGCGGCTTGGCGGTCACGCTCACCGATTCGCCGCTGTAGAACTTCAGTTCGGCCTTGACGGGGAAGCCGCCCTTCGGGCATTTGGTTGGAATCGTGCCGTAGGAGACGAGCTTTTTGCCTTGCATGAAGGCCGCTCCGGTCTTGACCTTGATGAATTCGACCGATCCATAGGGCGCGCCGGGCACCGTTTCGACGAGCGGCACTTCGCCCTTGAAGACCGGACCGGATCCCGAGGCCGAGGTGAAGCTGCCGGGCGAGAGTAGTTCGATCTCCGCCGGAGAGGTGCCTTCGGCGTAGAACGTGAGACCGCTGGCCGAGAAGAACGGCTGCACCGAGAGCGTCTCGTGCACCCGCGTGCTGCCGAAGCTGACGACGCCGCGGGCTTCGCCCTTGGGTCCGGCTACCGCCTTCTTCGGGCACTTCTGCACTTCGTGGCTTTCCAGGATCGCGGCCGAGCAGGGCGTGAAGCCTTTGGAATTGATCTTGCTTCCGGTGGGCAAGTAGAAGGCGACGCCCACAAGCGGCGAGGGGAAACCACCGTATTCGGTGCCGGCGATCGTGAATTCGGTTTCCAGAGCTGCGCCCTTCCCCAAGAGGTTGCCTGTACCGGGGTAGGTGGGGCCACTGTTCGAACTCGGGTTCTTTGGGATCGGCACAGCCTTCACTTTGAGCGTCACGCTCGGCGCCGCCCCCGCGACTGCCGGCAGGCCCAAGGTCGCTACGGCAAGGCCGAGCAAGGCCAAACGGGTAGATGCTTTGCGCATCAGCTTCTCTCCTCTGTTTCGTATAGGTGCGCCTACGATCCGGGTAGCTCCGGATCCTTGACGGTCCGGCGACATCGAGTCTTCGGGCGTCTCAGCCGTCCGAAGGGCATTGGCGATTTGCCTGCAAAGGTTAGCCGTATCGGGAGACGGGTTCAACCAGGTGGTCGCTCGGCGGCCGCGAATTCGAGCTCTGCGCCGTCGTAGACGACGCCCACGGGCTCGACGATCACGCGGCGTGGACCTTCATCCACGAAGCCCGCAACACGGGCATCCAAGCCCAAAGCGCGGGCCATCGCTACCACCTCGGGGCCGCTTCCGGCGGCACAGTAGACGGCGTAGCCGGAGCCCATGTTGAACGTGGAGTACGCGGCGTGCGCGTCGAGACCAGCCTTATCGGCAAGAAACGCCAGGACCTCGGGGACGGGGGGAAGCTCGGAGATGCGGTAGCTGAAGGCGCGGGGCGGGCGCATCAGCTTGAGCAGGCCGTGGCCGGTTATGTGGCTGAGATAGGAGATCTCCAGGTCGGACTCGAGCAGGGCCTGTACCAGGGGCACATACATAACGGAGGGGTCCAGCAACGCCTCGCCCAGGGTACGCCCGCTGGACAGAGCGGTCGCGTAGCCCTCGGGCAGGCGATCGGCCAGCAGGCGCGCCAAGGAGGCGCCGTTGGCGTGCAGGCCGGAGGAGGCGACGAGGACGATCTCATCGCCTGCCCGCAGCTGCTCTCCCAGGATCGCCGTGCGTCCGTGGGGCACGGCTCCGACCGCGGCCCCGGCAAGCTCGATGTCATCGCTCGCAAGCAGGCCGGACAGTGAGGGCGACTCTCCCCCACCCCACGTGCAGCCGGCGTCCAGACAGGCCTGTTGCCAGCCCTCGAGCAAGGCCATCGCACGGTCGGTCTCGCGATACCACTCGGAGGCGCCTGTGGCGAAGTAGGCGTTGACGACCAGGGGCAAGGCGCCCACACAGGCGAGGTCGTTGAGGATCGCGGCTACGGTGTCGTAGGCGACGTCGGCGAAGCGGTTGGAGCCGTGGCGCTCATAGAGGAGGCGCGCGACGATCGACTTGGTGCCGAGGCCCTCGACCACGAACGCGAGAGTGCGCCCGTCGAAGTCGAACACGAAGGCGGGCTCGCCGCGCGAGGCGTCATGGGCTTGCCCTCCGCGCGCTGTGAGCATGGACGAGGTGGCCAGGGCGCGGGCCATGGCCATGCGCTTGCCGGCATCCAGAGCGTCGTAGTCGACCCCCGCCGCCTTGTAGCTGGCCGAGGAGTCCGGGGCCGGAGAGTCCGTCATCGGCGATGATCCTAGTCCCCCCAGTCCCGAGGAGGAGACAAATGGACTTCCAAGCCAGCGACCGGTGCATCGAGTTTCAGGAGCGCTTGAAGGCGTTCATGGAGGAGCACGTGTATCCCGCCGAGCACCTGTACGCACGTCAACTCGCCGAATCGGGCGACCCGCACCACCAGCCGGCGGTGATGGAGGAATTGAAGGCTCGCGCCAAGCAGGCCGGGCTGTGGAACATGTTCCTGCCCGACGCCGACCACGGCGCGGGGCTGTCCAACAGCGACTATGCGCCCTTGGCGGAGATCCTGGGACGCAGCCACATCGCCTCGGAGGCTTGCAACTGCTCGGCTCCGGACACGGGCAACATGGAGGTCCTGCACCAGTTCGCCACCGATGCTCAGAAGGCGGCCTGGCTTAACCCTCTACTTGAGGGGGAGATTCGTTCGTGCTTTGCCATGACCGAGCCGGCGGTGGCCTCGTCGGATGCCACCAACATTTCGTTGCGGATCGAGCGCTCGGGCGGAGACTATGTGCTGAACGGGCGCAAGTGGTGGATATCCGGAGCTTTGCATCCCCACTGCAAGATCATGATCGTGATGGGCAAGAGCGGGGTGGGCGGGACTGAATCTCCAAGACATCGCCAGCAGAGCCAGATCCTCGTGCCGATCGATGCCCCTGGTGTGAAGATCGTGAGGGGCTTGCCGGTGTTCGGCTACCAGGATCAGGAGGGCCACGCCGAAATACTGTTCGAGGACGTGAGGGTGCCGGCGGAGAATCTGATCGCGGGCGAGGGGGACGGCTTCATGATCGCCCAGGCTCGGCTCGGGCCCGGACGGATCCACCATTGCATGCGCTCGATCGGGGCAGCCGAGCGGGCTTTGGAGTTGATGTGCGAAAGGGCCGTATCGAGAACCACCTTCGGGCAACCTGTGGCCTCGCGGGCGAACATCCAGGACTGGATCGCGGAGGCGCGGATCGAGATCGAGATGGCCCGCCTGCTCACCTTGAAGGCGGCTTGGCTGATGGACACGGTCGGCAACCGGCACGCGCGAACCGAGATCGCGGCGATCAAGGTGGCGGCTCCCAATATCGCCTTGAAGGTGATCGATCGCGCGATCCAGGTGCATGGCGGCGGCGGCGTGTCCGACGATTTCCCGCTGGCCTGGACCTATGCCCACCTGCGCACCCTGCGCTTGGCCGACGGGCCCGACGAGGTCCACAAGCTGTCGATCGCCAGGCGCGAGCTGGCGCCCTACATGCCCTCGGAGACCGATTGACCTGGCCCGCGCGATGGTGGTCGGTCGTGCCCTAAACGCGACCCCCCGGTCGTGCCCTAAACGCGACCCCCCGGTCGTGCCCTACACGCGTCCCCCCGGTCGTGCCCTACACGCGTCCCCTACGCGTACCCCTACAGGTCCACATTCCTTCCTACGGCGGGCAGTAGGCGCAGGCTATAGAGCACAGCCGCGACCGAGGTCGCCAGGTTCAAGGAGGAGACGCCGGGGCGCATCGGCAGGCGCAGGCGCGCGTCGGCGCGCCCCAAGAGCTCCTCGCTGAGCCCGTCGCGCTCGGTCCCGAAGGCGAGCACGGCACGCGGGGGAATCGCCTCGGGGCGCAGCTCCTCGCCGTCGGGGTCCAGGGCGAGCAAGGGTCTGTCCAGACGCTCGGGCAAGCCGTCCAGGCGGGCCACGGGCAGGGCGAAGTGGAGGCCGGCCGAGCCCCTCACGGCGACCGGATCCCACGGATCCTGGCGGCCCGTCGTGAGCACGGCAGCCGCGCCCACGGCGGCGGCGACCCTGATCACGGCGCCGAGGTTGCCGAAGTGCCGGGGGTCCTCGAGCAGCACGAACGGTCCCTCCCCCTCCCCTTCCAGGAGCGCCACCGGATCGGAGGCTACGCGCGCGGCGATGCTGAGGACCCCGGTGTGAGGCATATAAGGGCCAAGTCGCTTGAAGGCCTCGGTCGGCAAGACAACCGCAAGTGCCTGGATCCGCTCGAGCAAGTCGGGCGCCAAAGCGTGCGACAAGCGCTCCAGCTCAGCTGGATCGGCACTCGCCACCAGCTCCACCGAAGCGTCGAACCTGAGGGCGTGCTTGAGCGCGTGGAAGCCCTGCAGGACGACCAATCCGTCATCGCGCCGGGCCTCGTGGAAGCGCCTCACGACGCTCGCGGTGTCCAGGGAGGGGTCACGACTCAGCACAACGCCGAGTTTACGGGCGCCCACCGGGCCGACGCGGGAATACGCGACACAGTGCCGGCGCGGACCTGCCGCCGAGCCGGCAGGGGCCACCCAACGCCGGACCGGCGCAGAGCGATACCTTTGGGTGGTGCAAACACCGCAACTGGAAGCACGACCACTGGAGTTGGGCGAGTGCGCCGAGGCGCTTCGCGAAGGCCGGCTCAGTTCGAGCGAGCTGATCGAGCAGGCGCTCAATGGCATCGAGGCTACGCAGCCCACGCTCAACGCTTTTCGGGTCGTGCGCACCGCGGAGGCTCGACGGGAGGCGGCCGAGGCGGACCGGCGCATCGCAGCCGGCGAGCGCCTGCCCCTGCTGGGGGTTCCGGTTGCGATCAAGGACGACGTGGACCTCGCCGGGCACCCCACCTCGTTCGGGTGCGACGGATCGTTCGCGGTCACACGCGAGGACTGCGAGATGGTGCGCCGCTTGCGCGCCTCGGGCGCGGTGATCGTGGGCAAGACCAATACTCCCGAGGTCGGGCTGTACCCGTTCACGGAGGGCTCGGCCTTCGGCGCCACCCGCAATCCTTGGAGCCTCCAGCACACGCCGGGCGGCTCCAGCGGTGGATCGGCGACTGCGGTGGCCGCCGGAATCGTGGCGGCGGCCGTCGGCTCCGACGGGGCCGGCTCGGTCAGGATTCCGGCGGGATGGTGCAACTTGGTGGGCGTCAAGCCCCAGCGCGGTCGCATCTCGACCTGGCCCGACCCTGAGTCCTTCAACGGCCTGACCTGCATCGGCCCGCTGACCAGGACCGTGGCGGACGCGGCCTTGATGATGGACGTGTTGGGGGGCAACCATCCCGAAGACCTCCATGCCCCACCCTCGCCGCCTGAGCCCTATGCCCAGGCGATCCGTCGCGAGGGTCCCCGCCTGCGGATCGCACTGTCCTTGCGCCACGCCTTCAGCGGTGCGCCCGTGCGTCTGCACCGTGAGATCGAAGCGGGTGTGCGACGCATCGGCAAAGTGCTCACCGAGCTTGGTCACACGGTCGCCGAGCGCCATCCACGCTACGGCTTGATGGGCCTCACGCTGATCGCTCGCGGCGAGTCGGGCGTGCACGGATGGGTCCAGCGTGTGCCCGATCAATCGCTCCTGGACGGGCGCACCCGCTCGACGGCCCAAATCGGGGGGGCGCTCTCGCGGACGCTCCTGCCGGCGGCTCGGCGCTTGGAGCGCCGCTTCCAAAGACGGATCGGCTCGGTCTTCCACGACTTCGACGTCTTGATCGCGCCCACCAGCGCGTCCGCGCCTTTGCGGATCGGCAAGACCGAAGGCATGTCCAGCTGGGCCACCCAGCAGGTCATCGCCGGAAGTTGTCCCTATGCCTGGCCTTGGAATGTGCTCGGCTGGCCGGGCGTGAGCGTGCCGGGCGGCTTCACCGAAGAGGGCCTGCCCTTTGGGGTGCAGCTGCTCGGACCGGCCAACAGCGAGGCCACGCTACTGTCGCTGGCAGCCGAACTGGAGCGGGTGGAGCGCTGGCACGAGCGGGTGGCTCCCCACGCCGTGGTTTAGCGCCTCAACGCGCCCTCGCTCACCCGAACACCCTGTGATGACCATCGCGCCCAGGCGGGGGGCAGCGACCGCCCAAGCGTGGCTCAGCGACCCAAGGTGCGCGTGACCTCGCGCGCGCGGGCGCGCAGGCCGCCCACCAGCTCGCGGACCCCTGAAAGGCCGGCGCGCAACTCGGCGTCGCCCACCTCGACCGGCAGCATCGAGTCCTGAAGTTCGGCGAGCATCCCGTCCGCCTTGGCGGCGGCATCGACGGCGGCGTCGATCAAGCCCTTGGTGCCGCTTGCGGGAGCCACCTGAGAGGGTGTCGAGAATTCACGGGACAACAGAGCGTGGCGCTGGGCGAAGCTCGCATGGACACGCTTGGCACGACCGTAGGCCGCCTGGGTTGGCTGGAACAGGGCCTCTTCCAAGCGCTCGGCGGTGCGTTCGTCCAGGTGCTCGTAGGCCTCGCTCAGCAAGGCGAGGGCCGAAGCGATCTCATCGGCGGCGGCGCCCAGGGCGTCCAGGATCTGTTGTCTGCCCTCGGCGGCTGTGTAGGTCACGGAGACCCACCCTAGCCGCTCGGGTCCTCCCGCCGGAGGCCGTCGGGAATGTCCGGGACCAATTCCAGGCGGCTGCCCGGGATGTGGCTATTGGTTCAAGGCAAGCACTTCGAGCAGGCTGTCCCAGTCGTCCTGGCCTCGTTCGAATTCGAGTTCCCCAAAACGCGTGTCGAGTCGCTCATCGGTCGCGATCAGGCCGCGGTCAGACGGCTGCGCGTAGGGCAAGAGCAGCTTGCGGGGGATTTCCTTGACTTCGATCGCTTCCACCCGACGGTCGTACTGGGCGACGTTGACGGGCATCGTTTTGTAGCCGGTTGCCGTCCAAGCGCGCACATCCCCGCACAGGTCGGGGATCGGCAGCAAGGTCATTTCGTGCAGGCCTTTCGTGAATCTGCGGGCCGCACGCGTGATCGCGGGATTGCTCCAGGTGAGCGAGCCCACCGCTCGAACGAACTTCTGGACGACTTTCGACTCGGTGCGATAGCCGGTAGCCCACAACGCCCCGGCGACCTCGGAGCTGAGCAGCTGCTCTTCTTCGCTCTGGGGCGAGCCGGCGCCCACCTTGGGGCATTCCGCCTGGAACTTCGCCTCCAGCTTGTGGATGCCGGCTTCGACCTTCGACCATTTGGTGACCACCTCGTGCAGGGCTGCATAGGCGGCCACCGCATAGGCATGGGTGGAGGCGATGTCTTTGGCCGAGGCCTGCGCACCCGCCGGCGCGATGCCGAGCGTCAGCGCAGCCACTGCTGCCAGAGTCCCCAAGCGTCCCTTCATCCCACTGTTCAGGGTAGCCCATCGACCCGGACCCTGGGGAGGTCCACGCCGATGGGCTCGCCGGCTCAACCCGTGGTGACCGGGGCTGCGGTCCAGTGGACGGTGCGGTCGCTGCTACTACCGCCTTTGAAGTGGGAGCTGACGGTGCCCGTCGCGAAGCCCTGCTTGAGGAACTTGCCGGTAACCGTCTCGGTCCCCTCGCTTTTGTTCGAGCCGGGAGGGAAGTCCAGGTTCAACGTGACCTTGAACTTGCCGTTCTTGGAGATGCTCGCCGACGTCGGGCTCCCGCTCCCGATCCCACCGCAGCCACCCTGACAGGTGATCGGCGTACTCACGGTGAGGTCAGTGACCTTCTTGCCGTTCGGGGAGACCTTGAAGGAAATTGCATCGGTCGCACCATCCGAGTAGGAGCCGACATAGGACGCGCTCTTCACCGCGTTGGAGGCGCTCGCGACCGACGCGACCGCCAACGCCGCAACCGTGGCGAGGCCACCGATACCGCAAAGCCGCTTCTGAAAATCACTTGCGATGCTCATTCGACACTCCTGCCTTGTCTCGTTCGCATGTACTTGGGCAGCGGAGTCTATTGCCTGCGCGAGCCAACCCCTCGCAGGACTCGACCCGTAGGAATCAGACGAGTGTTCAACATACCGCCGGCTCACGAACTTTTGTCGCTTTTGCAGAGCAGCGGCTGCATGTCGCTAGCGCTCGGGGTTGTTCTTCTCTAGGTTGCCGGCCCTGGCGGTCAACTCGCTGAGGCTCACGTGCAGTCCTTTACACAGCTTGAGCAGAGTTTCGTACGTCGGGTTGCCCTGGCCGCGGACGAACGTGCCAACCTGCTTGGGGTCCAGGTCGGCATCGAACGCGACACTCTCCTGGGTCATGTCGGGGTTTTCGACGATTACCGACTCAATTGCCTGAGCAAGCGCGGCGAGCTGCGGATTGCGAGGCTTGGCGGTCCGTGGCCGTGGCATGGACCGCAGACTTGCGCATTCAAGAGGGAGGGGTTAGGGCAACTATGTAGAAGAAACGCCACATCGTGGTCTTTTGGCCGCATTTTGGGGAATTTTCTTGACGCCCAGCGATTACAAAGAGTCCAACCTGCTCACCCTTGGACGAGCCGTCCAGGCGATACGCGAGCGGAGAAATATGAGTCCCGACGAGCTCGCCGACGCGAGCGGGGTTCCCGGTGAGCTCATCGCCGCGCTCGAAGCCGGACAGCTCGATCCCACGTATGAGGTGCTGCTGGAGATCGCCGATGGTCTGGACACCCAGCCCTCAGAGCTCGTCAGCCTCGCCGAGCGGATCCATGCATCGACTGAACTATGAGCGAGGCCTGCATTGTTCTGCTCGCCGCAGACGAGCGACACGTACACGAACGGCCGGAAGACGAGCGTTGGCAGACGCTAAGCGAGGGCTAGCTTGAGGTCTGCTGGGCTCGCCTTCGCGGGCAACTCCAGCCTAAGCTCGCCCTGGGCCTCATCGAGAAGCCTGCCTATATCGATCAGTGTCAGGCCCACGAGATCGCCGTTCTTGTCGAAGCTGACGGCGTGCCCTTCGGGCGTCTCGTCGAAGTCCACGGCACGCGCTGGATCGCCTTGGGCGAGATAAAGCACGTCCGCGTCGTGGTCGTAGCGAACTCGGTCGAACGTGTATGGGCCGATGTGGACTGTCATGGCTTGCTTCTCCTTGGGAATGCTGTGCGTACGCTCCCAACGGAGTCCTCGTCAAAGGCTACTACGACCTTGAGCCACCGACTGGGACCCGCATCTTGCAGGTAGAACCAATCCTGGCCAGGCCGCGGCTGCTCGATCAGATCCGTCGGCGCCTCGACTGCCCGCAGCACCTCGGCGCGGAACGGCGCCATGTAAGGGTGGCCGTCGACGATGTGCCGCCACCGCTCGTCGGCCAGGTACACGGTGCGCCCAAGAGGATCGCTCATTTTGTCCATGCCGCGATTCTTCCGGACGGCGCGGATCCCCAGGCGGGCAAGACAGGTCTTTCGGTGGCGATCTCTGCCGCTGTCGCTGGGCTTACTTGAGTAAGTAACCGACCGGGCCGATGAGGAAAATCTAGAAATGGACTTCGAGCTGATCCGCTGTAGCGAAGGCGACCGGTGGTTCCCGTGGAACTACGGACGACGCTCGTCTGAGGGTCGAGTCGGGATGAGACTGTTCACCCGCGAGCCGGGGCTTGTGGTGCTCAATGCCATCGGTCCCGGCGGACGCATACTCGGCTCGTGCTCGTTCAGGGTTGGATACCGACACTCTGAGTGCATACTCGGTGATGAGGAGTATCGATACGGTGCGCTTGCCGCCGGTCCCGCCTATTTCTGGCCGGACCACGAATCTTGCCCGTGGATTCTCGTGCTGAAGTCATTCTGGGTCCGGCCGGGCCTGCGTCGCAACGGTATAGCCCGCCGTTTCGCCGCCTATGTACGGGATCTGGGCCTTCCGGCGTACCTCGCGTTCGCGAACAAAAATGTTGAGAAATGGTTCAACCGAGAGTTCCGTCCGACCAAGCGCTTATCGCCCCTCCAGCGCAAGATCACCAAGGCGATAAGCGCGACAGGTACGCGCTACATGCCCGAAGACGACCCCGACTTCACCATCTTCTTGCAAGCCGAGGCTTCCGCGCTGCTGCTTTGGCGGAGTTGGCATGGCGACCTTTACCAGGCAGTTGAGCTCGACAATGTTCTCTTGTCGCCGGATCGGGCAGATCTGTGGGCTATCGACGGAGGCGAAGGTTTCGAGGCCGGGTTCTCAGACAGCGCGTTCGCCGAAGATCGCTACTTCGGGTACACGCTCGCGTCCTCATGCCACAGTTGGGGTCCGGAAGCCGAACCCTTCGGTGAATTGGACACCGACGCATCAGATGACGAGTACGAGACCGCACAAGCAGCGTACGCACAGCGCTCATGCTTCGTCGCAGGCACGATGGATGGCTGGATCATCGATCTCGACGCGATGTGCGCTTATGCTTCAGTTCGCCACTTACTGCGGACCTTGAAGTGGCGGGAGTACACCGACATCAACGATGCGGTCCGCGAGCTATTCGTTCGGGACCTCCGCGACGAACCACGCGGACTGCGCAGCTTCAGCGCACTTGTGTCGCCAATCTATCAGTCGTCGGTGTAAGTCGAGCGCTAATGGAGACGATTGGTCGAGAAGACGCGAAATCGTCAGTGCTGGCCTCGCATCTGCTCGACCGTGCTCCTTTGATGCGACCCAAACGACGGGCACCAAGGGGAACGCTAGAGCTGTTCGCGAAGCTCGTCGCGACTCAGACCGGCGTCTCGGAGGATGCCGTTCAGCGTCCCGCGCTTGAGTTCGCGGTGCAGCGGCACCACAAGCGAGACGGCTCGATCCTGGTGCTTGAGACGAACGTGACTGCCACGCTGACGAGCAACTTCCCAGCCTAGCTTCTGGAGCACATCTATCAGCTGCGCACCGGAGACGACCGGCAAACGCTCGCTCACGCGGGAACGGCAAGCCTGCGGCGGACAATGCCCGAGCCGACCGGGCGTCCTTCTTCGCGCAGACCCTCGACGTAGAGCGCCAGGGCCTCCTGAGCATTCTCGACCGCATCGTCGATGTCCTCGCCCTGTGTGTGCAGCCCCGGAAGGTCCGGCGCGTATACGTGGTAGCCGCCCTCGTCCTGGGGCTCGAAGACGAACTCAAACTCGCTCTGCTCGGCCATACGCTCAGGATACCGCCAAGCGCGACGGACGAGACGACTTTTGGCGCCGACTTCATCCAGTTCGAGCAGGTTCGTTCGCGCCGCTTCGCCCTTGTGCGCTGGGGTTTCCCCTGCGTTGATCCGCGTTTCGCGAACCTCCGCAGGAGTCCCAACCAGTGGAGACGCCGGGAATCGAACCCGGGTCCGTGGTCGCGTGAGAATGGCTTCTACGAGCGTAGCCGGCGCTCTGATCTCATCCCCCGCTCGCCTCGCCGGCCGGGTTGTGGGGGACCAGCCTCCTGAAGTTTTCCCGGGTCAGCGGAGGCGGGCCTCGCCGGGTGAGCCTACTTTCTGATCCCGAGGATCCCCGTCATAGGCGAACGGAGCTCGAGACCTCGTGCCTTAGCTATTGACTAAGCAGCGAGGGCGTACTCGTGAGAGTCCGCACTTATGGTTTTCCCGGGTGTTTTACGAGGCCGCCCGGGACCTCGACTCGCGACCATCCACACGAGCCGACCGCGTCGAAGCCTGTCGTCCCCTTGGATGTCCTGCCAGTCCAGTGTAGCGAGACACAACGCCTGCCCCGCGCGCGCACACGGTCTTTTTAAAAGAACTAGATCTCGTTACCAGGCCGCGTGCGTGCGCGTGTGGCACCCGTCGCGTGCGTGCGCGGGGCACCCTCTTGGGACAGTCCAACCACACGCGGGGAGCCACTGAACGAAGTCGACGCGGTCCCGGGCCGCTTCGAGGAACCTCTCGCCGGTCAGCCCGAAAGCTTCCCGGTGATTGGTGGCGCGGCCTCACACCTCAGTGGCCTCGCTCTTTGCGGCTCGGGGTCCGCGTCTTCATTCAACGTACGCCTGTCCAAGAACGCCGTCAAGGGCATTTTCGCGACATCCCCGCACATTCCGCAAAAATTGATCTCGCCAACCCGCCCGACGGATTCAGAAACCCTTGGACGGACCCTTAGGGGAGGCTTATCGCAGCTGCCACAATGGGTGTATGGAGAGTGATCTGCCGGTGGTGAGCGAAAACCCGTTCGGTGGAGCGAACAGCTCAGCGACGATCCCTTCGCGGGGCTTGGCCGCCCCGCCCTCGGCCGCGACCCCTGCCGGCGGCTTGCCTCCCGCGCATGAGCCGAACGCTGGCGACGCGCCCTTCGGCAGGCCCTCCCGTTCGCTGCGCAAGCGCGCGGGTAGCGCCTTGGCCGGCGTGGCCGCTCTGGCGGCCAAGTTCGGGGCCTACCTCAAGAGCGGGGCGCTGCTGCTGGGCAACGCCAAGTTCCTGACCACCGGGGCCACGGCACTGGTGTCGGTGGCGGCCTACAGCCTGTTCTGGGGCTGGCAGTTCGCGGCCGGCTTCGTGGCGCTCCTGTTCGTGCACGAGATGGGTCATGTGATCCAACTCAAACGGGAGGGGATCAAGGCGAGCACGCCCATGTTCATCCCCTTCCTGGGCGCCGCCATCTTTTCGCGCTCGCTCGGGGACAACGCCCTGGCGGAGGCACGCGTGGGCCTGGCCGGCCCCGTGCTCGGCACCCTCGGCGCGGTCGGCGTGGCGGTTGCCGGAGCGCTCACGGGCAGCGACCTGTTGCTCGCCCTTGCCTACATCGCTTTCTTCCTCAACCTCCTCAACTTGATTCCGGTGGTCCCGTTCGACGGAGGACGCGCGATGGCTGCGGTGGCGCCCTCGATGTGGTTCTTGGGGATCGCTGGTCTGGTTGCGATGATCCTGCTGCTCGGCAATCCCTTCCTGCTGATCTTCATCCTGCTGGCCTTGCGCGAGATGCCAAGACGCTGGCGCCAGCTGCGATCGCGTTCGATCGAGCAGGCCGCCTATTACCGTGTGCCGCGCCGCTCAAGGATCGCGATCGGGGCCGTATACATCGCCCTGATCGTGGTACTGGCGTTCGGGATGTCCCAAACCCACATTCTGGTGAGCGCAGGACACAGCTTCCGCTCGATCTGAGGACCCTGTAGGCTGCTCCGCGGGGCCGGGTATTTCTGGCAATCGGGACCGGAGGGGATCATGGGGCATAGAAGCAAGGCAGCGATCGCACTGACGGTCACGGCACTGGCGGCGTCTGGCTGCGGGTCTTCTTCCAAGCCGCTCACACGCGCCGAACTGACCGCCAAGGCCGACGCCATCTGCAAGACGGTAACTGCGAAGATGGCCTCGAAGTCCGCCAGCACCGAACAGCAGATCGCTCGTGTTGCAAGCGAACTCTCCTCGTTCGAGCAGACAGCGCTCGCCGACTTGAGCAAACTGGTGCCCCCCGCAGAACTGGAAGTCGACTGGAAACGGTTTGTCTCCGGCGCCCAAACCCTGGCGGAAAACACGGCCAAGTTGGGCGAATACGCCAAATCGAAAAACCTCAAAGCGGCCAAGACACTGATCGTGTCCAGCGAGAACACCCAGAAGCAGATGGTGGCGATCGCCAAGCGCGACGGACTAACGGCGTGCGAGCAGGTGGCCTAGCGCCGCCGCGAGCCGGATAGCCTGGGTCGCGCTGGACAACCATCCGATGGGGACATCGGCGGCCGGCCTACCTGCGGGCTTCCCGCAAACCCCTTTCCATGTCGCGCTTGGAGTCGCGCTCGCGCATGGTTTGGCGCTTGTCATAGAGATCCTTGCCACGGGCGAGAGCAATCTCGACCTTGGCATGGGATCCCTTGAAGTAGATGCGCGTCGGTACGAGCGTCAGCCCGCGCTCTGAGACGCGCCCAGCGATACGCTCGATCTCCTTGCGGTGCAGCAGCAGCTTGCGGGGACGCTCGGGATCATGGTTCTCGCGCGAAGCGGGCAGGTAGGGAGGAATGTGGATCGACTGCAGCCACAACTCGCCTTCCCGGATCGCGGCGTAGCCGTCCTTCAGCTGGGCACCCGAGGCCCGCAAGGCCTTGACCTCGCTTCCCTGCAGCGCGACGCCGCACTCGATCCGCTCGGTCAGCTCGTATCGGTGGGAGGCATAACGGTTGCTCGCCACGTCGCCGGCGCCGATCTTGCGCTTGCTGCCCTTGGATTTGGCCATGGAGCGAGCCTAACGGGCCCGCGAGCGCTTCGGTCGTCCAACTGCATCCGCGCGGGGACGAAGGGTCGTGGGGTCGCCCGCCTCATGGGCCGGAGCGAGATCGACCCGCCCGGCGGAGGTGTCCACGCGCACAACACGAACCTCGATCTGATCGCCGAGCCGTAGGGTCGCCCCTGAGCGCTCCGCGCGCAGGATCGTGGACTGCTCGTTCAGCGTCCACCAGTCGCGCTCCTCGCCCGCACTCAACATCCGAACCGGCAGCATGCCCTCGTAGACCGACCGCGCCTGGGGACTCACTCGTTTTTCGGTCGGATCCCCCAGCTTTTCGGTCGGATCCCCTCGCTTTTCGGTCGGATCCCCTCGCTTTTCGGTCGGATCCCCTCGCTTTTCGGTCGGATCCCCTCGCTTTTCGGTCGGAT
>Ga0208586_1000020_pt1 | contig 60572 bp, 54 predicted proteins | sample NGESurshal072012_6_FD_184471 | JGI IMG/M metagenome (GOLD analysis project Ga0208586, IMG submission 184471) | Arctic peat soil microbial communities from Barrow, Alaska - NGEE Surface sample 53-3 shallow-072012 (SPAdes) | ecosystem: Environmental > Terrestrial > Soil > Wetlands > Peat ... | reverse complement strand
TGTTTACCTAGTGGCGGGGGTAGGATTTGAACCTACGACCTTCGGGTTATGAGCCCGACGAGCTACCAGACTGCTCCACCCCGCGATGCGAAGTACATCCTAGCGGCTGACGGGCGCGCCTTCAATTTCAATCCCTCCTAACACGGCACAATCGCTCGTGCGTTCTTGGTGAGGTATTCCTATCGATCAATCGTCAAAATTCGCGCCGGCACGTAACTGAGCAAGTGATTTACTTCGCGGTGAGTGCGTTCTGCGCCAGCGTGATTTGATGGTTCATGGCATTGACGTCGGTCTGATAAAGACCGAGATTGCCCGCACTCAGCGCAGCCTGCGCGTTCTTGTAATCAGTGGCGGCCTGTGCCAAATAGGCCGCGGCGGTTTGACCTGGTTTGGTGCCTCCGCCAGGCGGCGGCGTCGTGCCACCACCGGGTCCGGTCGAGATGTTGGACCCGAGGACTTGCGACAGTGCTCCCGCGAGGGTTGGCTCGATCGCCACGTCTTGGTTGAAGACGGCAATCACGTAGCGCAATTGGGGTAGAGGGTTGGAGGCGCTCGTCACGTAAAGAGGACGAATGTAGAGCACGCTCTGATCGAGCGGCACCATGACGTTATTACCAAGTAACACCTTCGAGCCGTGTTGGTCGAGCAACGTGAACTGTTGGGCCGCCGCTGCGTTCTGTTGAATTTCCGAGTCGGCCTGCACCGGACCGGTCACGGACGTGCCTCGCGGCGTGACGTAGACGTGCAACTGTCCGTAGTTCGAAGGATCGCTGGTCGCGACCATGAAAGCCGTGAGGCCCTGGATGATGCCGGAGTTACCGGCCGGCACGAACGCGATATTTTCGAGCAACTGCTGCTTACTCTCCTGGGGCAAGGCGCCGACCTGGTACACCGGACTCATCGGCGAAAGTGATGTCGAGACAATATTGCCCGCGTTGTTCGTCACCGTCGTCTGGTTCAGCGATTGATTCGGTGTCCCCGAACCGGTCGTCGGTGAGATCTCCCAGCGGTCCGACGCCGTATAGAAGGCGCTCTCGTTGTTGATGTGGTAACGACCGAGCGTCGCGGCCTGCACCGAGAACAGGTCGGTCGGGTAGCGCAAGTGCGTGCGAATCGCGTCCGGCATCTGGCTCATGGGGTGGAACAACGTCGGAAAGGCCGATCGGTAGGCCTGCAGAATCGGGTCGTTCGGGTCATTGGCGTAGAACGTCATCGCACCCGTGTAAGCGTTCACGACGACCTTGACGGCGTTGCGCACGTAGTTGAAGCTTGCGGGAAGTCCGCCGGTGGCGACATTCAGGTTCGAGGCGTTCTCCGCGTACGGGTACTGATCGGTCGTCGTGTAGCCATCCAACACGTACTGAACCTCGCCATTGGCGATGACGGCGTAGGGGTGGGCGTCGAACGTCAGGAAAGGCGCCGCCTTCTGGGCCATCTGTTGCACGTCACGCACGAAGAGCACGCGACTCTTCGACGTGATCTGGTTGGAGATCAAGAAGTTGAAGTCACCGAGTCGCAGCGCCAAGGCCATACGGCTGAACAGTCCGCCAACGGCCACCCCACCGGTACTGGCGTAGTGCGTCTCGACGGGTTGGCCGGCGTTCTTACCCGAGTTGACCTGGTAGTCGAGTTCGGTCTGCTTCGTGTTGGCGACGATGTACCCGGGGTCGTGGATGGCGAAGTAGATCGCCGGTTGCGTGAGAACGGGCATACCGTTGGTCGACGACGGCGGCACGTTGGAGACGACGAACACGGGGTTGCCCGTCGTGTAGTCGACGGCGTTGGCGGCGAGCACGGCGGCACCGATGCCGTGCGTGTACTGGAGGTGCTGGTTGACCCAACTCTGTGACGGCAGGTTGCCCGGGCTGAGTTGACGTGCGCCAATGAGGACCGGTGTCAACTTCCCGTTGATGAAGTAGCGGTCGACGCCCAACGTCGAGAAGGTGTAGTACGAACGAATGGACTGACGGCGAGTGACGGTCGCCAACGCAATGTTGCTCGCGGGGTCCCACAGTCGGATGTTGTCGAGCGTCTGGGTGTCGGCCTTGATCGTCGCCTTGGAAATCGTCGTCGATCCGGCGAACGTGCTGTAGGTCACCTTGTCGAGTTCGAAGGCCGATTTCGTCGCCTTGATGTTTCGTTGTATGTAGGGCGCTTCTAGTGAGGCCTGGTTCGGCGTGACCTTCAGGGCCTGAAGGATCGTCGGGTAGAGCACCCCGATGACCAGGGCCACGAAGAGCCAGAGTCCGACGGCGACCGCCGGCAGCGACCAACCACGTAGGCGGACGTTGGCGAGGAGAATGAGTGCGGCCGCGAGGGATAAGAAGAAGAGAATCGTGAGTGCGGGCATGCGCGCGTGGACGTCGGTGTAGCCCGCACCCTGCACGAAGCCGTTATTTGAGTTGACGAGCTCCCATTTGGCGATGATGTAACCGACGGCCTTCATAAGGGCGATGCCGGCTCCGATGACCGAGAGGTGGGCCTTCACGCGCGGCGAGACTCGCGGCGTCACCTTCGTCGCTCGAATGCCGCCGTTCAAATAGTGGAACCCGGTCGTCACGATGAGCACGACGATGAGCGACACCAGCAGCCACGTCACCACGAAGTTCACGAACGGCAGGATGAAGATGTAGAAACTGAGGTCCTTGTGAAAGAGCGCGTCCTTCTGGTGAAAGGGCTGGCTGTTCGCGAAGAGCAGATACTTGTTCCACTGACCGGTCGCGTTAAGTCCGGCGATGAGACCCATGACCACGGCGATGGCGGCGTAAATGCGCTTCGCGTAGGGACGCACGACGTTCTGGAATCGGCGCACGATCTCGTCTTCGGGATCGAAGGAGAGGTCGCGGGCCCCGAAACGGTCGGTCAACAACAAGTTGCCCCACATCAGGAAGAAGAAGACGGCGCCGAAGGTCAACCCGAGCCCCACCTTCACGGTGAGCAGTGTCGAGAAGACCTTTCCGAGCCCGACCGAGGAGAACCACATCTGGTCGGTCCAGAGCACCGCGAGATTACGCAGGGAAAGGAAGCCCACGAAGATGATCGCGAAGGCCAGTCCGAGCCAAAATCGTCGCGAAAATCGACCGAGACGTCGCGGACGCGGCGGGATATCAGTCGGACTTCGCACGGGACGAGCCTAGGTCGAATTTCAGATTGGAATTACGGCGCACGCGCAACCGGCGTGCAGTGGCGGGTGGGCCGAACCGCTGGGAAAGAGTTGGCCGGCCAGGCGCTCCCCCGAAGCAGCGTCGAGGTCGCACGCGTCACACGGCGCGTCGTTCGGCGCGACGAAGAATCGGACGGTACGCCCCGCCGACGCCGCGAGGACGCCGATTTCGAAGGCCCGTCGTGCGGCGTCAGTGCAAAGACGCTCGACGCGCGCACCGCGCCACTCCTTGTACGCCGCATTGGCGCGGTCCGGTCCGTCGCCGCTGCCGTCAGCGAGGATTCGCTTTCGCAGCGCCAGGACAATCGTGACCGCCAGATCGGCGGCGCAGTCGTTCAACGCCGCGACGTCGGCCGGTCCACCGGACGCACCGGCCTCCTCCTTGGCGAAGTGACCGCCCGCACTGGCGGCGTCGGCGAGCGCGTCGACGGCCGCGTTGGCGTATCGGGCCCGCTGTTCGTGCTCGTCCTCGAGCTCCGTCGTAATCATGGCCTTTACGTCGCGCAGTCGCTCCAACATGATGTTCTGGTCATCCTGAAGCGCCCGCTTCACTTTCCTCGTAAGGATCGCGAGCGACTCAGCGAGAGCGGCGTCGCGCCTCGTGAAGAGTTCGCCCGTCGGGGTGATCGCCTTCGAAGGGGTCGGTGGGGCCTTGCGCGGAGCTTGCGCCGTGGCGCCGCGTTCTTCGAGCGTGGCCTTGCGAAGTCGCGCGAAGATTTCATTGACGACGTCGGTGCCGGAGGCGTCATCGTCCAAGACCGCGACGTCGGTCTCCTCAGGGGCCTTCGCGGCCTTGCGGGGCTTCGCTGTCGGTTCGGCAATTTCGACGTCCGGTGCGGTGACCAAACGGGGTTCGGTAACCGCGCGAAGTGGCGTACCGGCGAGAAGTTCCTCCTCGGTCGGCTCGGGATGCGATGGCTGGAGACGAAGTGCCTCGAGGGCCGCGTTGCGAGCCACTTCGTCCGAGCTGTTGATGCCGGCGAGGACGTCTTCCACCTGATCTTGAATCGACGACACGAACGTGCCCAAGATGTCGCGCGCCGCACGCAGCTGTTCGATCTGCATCTGGAGGGCCTTGCGCTTGACGGCGAGGTCGTTGAGGACAGTCTTGCGCGCATCGTAGGACTGTTCGACGATCGCGCGACCCTGCTCACGGGCCCCTTCGACGAGTGCTTCACCGTTCACCTTGGCCGAGTCAATGAGACGTTCTGCGGCCGACCTCGCGTCGTGTTCAATTTGCGTTGCCGTGTTCTCGGACTCGGTGATGAGCGCCGTGGCGCGCTCCTGCGCCTCAATGAGGTGCGCGGCACTTCGCTGTTGACTCTCCGAGAAGACGAGGGCGCTTCGTTCCTGGGCTTCGGCCGTGACGCGACCGGCCTCTTCGTGGGCCGAGCGCAGAATCGCGGCGCTCTGCGCCCCGAGGGCGCCGGCCAACGTCGCTTCGTCAAAGGTGGGGTTGGCCACTTTGTGCTGCGCCTCGCTGAGTTGGTCCTGGAGCTCGCGGATCCGTGACTCCAAATGACCCACCTCCCTGGCGACCGCTTCCAGGTGGAGCCGGACCTCGTTCGGGTCCACGCCACCCTTTCGCAGCGTCGTGAAGTTCATTCGGGCTATTTCGGCCGACGATTGACGCGTGGTCGAGAGAATGCGGCGATCGTCCATTCCATCCAGACTACGGCGTGACCCACCCAAAAAATGGCTTAGTGGGGCGCCGTAAGGGCAACCGGAGCGACGCCACCGAGGGTTCGAAGGTCGCGTAATGCCTGGGCTAACGTCGTCACCCCAATGATTCGAAGACCGGGATCGGCCGCTCCCTTGGCGGTCGCCACTTCCACTTGCGGCACGATGAAATACTTCGCTCCGGCCCGTTGGACGGCGACCGTTTTCTCTGCGACGCCGCCGACGTCACCCACGTTGCCGTGCACGTCAATGGTGCCGGTGGCGGCGATGGGCAGGTTGCCCGAAATTGAAGTACGGCTCAGCGTGTTGATCAGCGCGAGCGTCATCGCCAGCCCGGCCGACGGTCCGCCAATGTTGGCGGTGTTGATGGAGACCTTCGCCGGTAGTTGGTAACTCGTCCCGTCCTCCAACGACACGCCGAGGTACGACGTATTGGCGCCCGTCACGCCACTGCAGCCCGACGACGCCAGTCCGCTCGGGGTCTTCGCGGCGGTGAGCATCAACGTCGTGGGCGAGCGATAGCTGATTAAACCGATCTTGGAGATGACCGCACGGTCCACGGTCAGTTTCACGGCAGAACCGGGTGCCAGTTTGTGCGTGGCCCGAATGACGTCGCAGGCCGAGGTGACCGGGGACGCGTTGACGGCGACCAGTTCGTCGGCGACGCGAAGGCCAGCGAGGCTCGCCGGCGACGAGGACTCGACGCCGGTAATGAGTGCCCCCGAGGCGGTTGCGGGCACCGTCCAACCGAACGATCGAAAGGCCGTCACTTCGGCCGCTTGCTTCGAATCACTCATCTCGAGGTAACCCTGCGCTAACAATTCGTTCGTCGACACTCCGGGATCGACCAGTTCGTTGGCGCCGACGAACTGCACGTGGGACGAGAAATGAAGTGTCAACCACGTCCACGCGTTGAGCGACTGCAGATCGACGTCGGCGAGCATGATCGCGCCCTTGTGCCTGGCACTCGAGACGCCGTGTATTTTCACGAGCGGGCCGACGGGCGTGGCGTTGCCGGGCGTAATGGCGTACTCGGAAAGATTCCAGAAGTGCAGTCCGAGGATTACGACGAACACCACGACCGCGGCGCCCACAATCTGCTCGAGTCGTCGCGGACGGCTGGGAGGTGGTGAGATGGGACCGTGCAAAGTGATGATGCAACGCTAGCGGAGTCGGTCGAGGAGTTACTGCTACGCGCCGGTTTCGCGAAGTCCAACGATTACGAGGTGGTGCTGCGAACAAATCTCTCATCCGACGTCCCGCGCCACCGGATCCTCGCGTTACGCGGAGCCGTACGTCAGGAACTGGTGACGTCCGACGACTGGAAGCGCGCACTTGTCGACGACGACGTCAACGTTCGCCGAGAGGCGCTCAGTCAAGTGGCGCACGCGACCGTCGAAGACCAGTCCGTTATGGACGCCGTCCTCACGTGTCTCGGTGACGCCGACGCGTTGGTCGTCGACGGCGCGCTCTTCGCGCTCGGCGAGCATCTCTACGCCGGGGCCGTCGACGAGATGTGCGTGATCGCCACGTCCCACGAGGACGCACGATGTCGCGAGTCGGCGATCGCCGCTCTGGGCGCGCTGGGTGACGACCGCGCCCGGCCCGCGATCCTCGCCGCGCTAAATGACAAGCCGCCCGTGCGCCGTCGAGCCATCGTCGCCTTATCGAACTTCGAAGGACCCGACATTGACGAGGCGCTGGCCCTCGCGAGTGAAGACCGCGACTGGCAGGTTCGCGCCGCGGTAAACCAGTTGGGCCGCGACGACGATTAACGATCGACGTCGCGGTACAAGGCGTGTAGCGTCGACATCTCTTCGAGACAGAGTTGCAGTCCCTGGATGACGACCGTGTCCGGCTGTGGGGCAACCGTGACGTCAACGCCGGTGCTCGTCGCGATCAGTTCGGCCAGGTCGCTCAACAGCGCCTGGCCGCCCGTCAAGACCAAGCCCCGCGCGCTGACGTCCTGCGAGAGGTCCGGTGGAGCGTCACCAAGACACTCCTGAATGAGACGAACGGTCGCCGTAACGACGTCGGTGCACGCGGCGTTCACCAGATCGGCGTCGACGTCGACTTCAACGAGATCGCCGCGGTCAACGGTGCGAGCGAGGACGACCTCCGACAGTCCTTTCGTGCGACCGAGGGCCGAGCCGAGCGATATCTTCAACTGCTCGATGACCGACGGGGCCACGACCACGCCGAGTTGGAGTCGCAAGAGCGTGGCGATTGCTGCGTCGAGATCGTTGCCGCCCTGACGCCGCGCGCCCCCCGTGACAATGCCGCCGAGGGAGATGATTGCCGCCTCGGAGGCGCCCGCCCCGAGGACGGTGACGGCCGAACCGACGGGGTCCTGCACCGGTAATCCCATGCCGATGGCCGCGGCGATTGGCGCCTCGATGAGGCTGACTTCACGTGCACCGGCCTGAATGGCGGCTTGACGAATCGCTCGGCGCTCGATCGACGTCGCGAGCGACGGAACGCTCATCACGACACGAGCTCGGCTCAGTTTGGACACGCCGGCGCGTTCGAACAGTCCGGCAATGAGGCGTGCGGTCACGTCGAAGTCGACCGTCGCACCCTGGGCGAGTGGTCGAAAGACGACAACGTGGCGCGGAGTTCTCGCCACCACGTCGAGTGCGCCGTGTCCAACTTCGACGACGCGTCCGGAGTTCGTATCGATCGCCACCATGGTTGGTTCGTTGAAGATGATGCCTCGTTGCGCCGTCGCGAGACGAGTGTGCGAGGTCCCGATGTCGAGCGCTACGTCTAAAGCCATAGCAATCGACTTTAGGGCGACATTTCTAGAAGACCGTTGGTTACTAGCCTTCACTGGGTGGATAGACCGGGGAAACGCGATTGGTGGCGTCGAGGACGCGTGCGCGCAACACCCCCACCGAGGGGTGAGCGTCAGTGGGTCCACCCGAGCGAATTGCCCAGTTTCGAGAAGTTACAGTCCCATCCCAATTGGCCCATAAAGTCCCACGCGGCGCGCGTGGTCGTGGGCGTCATGGCAATTGCCCTCGTCGTCGGATCGATTGCGCTCTACGTCACGCGCAGCACGGCGCCCAGCAGCGTGACGCCCCACTTCGCGACCACCGTGAGTCAGTTGCCGGCCAACAGCCGCACGGCCGCTGACCATACGGTCGACCTCACGATTACGACGCCCGGTCACGTGCAGGTCGTCGCCGCCATGGTTCTTCCTCACGATCTCGCCGTCACGACGACGCAGATCAAGGCCAATGCGCTCATCACCGGTTCCATTCCCGGACACGTGAACTTTCCGGTGAAGTGGGTTGGACGCGATCAAGTCATGGGATTCTCCATCGTTCGACTCGGTCGCCACATTCCCCCGCTGGGGATGGCCGCCCTTCCGGCCTCGAAGTGGGTGGTCGCGGTCTCGCCGATTCTGAAGAGTTCGACGACACCTCCGCAGTACGCGTGGGCGAACACGATTCTGGGTGACCCGAAGATGGACGCCACCGGCGTCGTCAGTTATCTCTCCACGAAGTCCGACGCCAACCTGAACAGTTTTGTCGACGCGATCGCCGTCAATCAGGACGGCCAGGTCGTCGCGGTGTTGTCGATCAACCACCTCTGGTACTCGGCGCAGTTCGTGGCGCGCATTGCCTACATCGTCGCGACCGGACGCGGGTGCCACGCCAGTTTGGGCATTGTCGGCGCCACCGCCCAGGGCGGCGGCGTCGCGGTCACCCGCGTCATTCCGAAGAGTCCGGCCCAGTGGCGACTGAAGACGGGCGACGTCATCACTTCGATCAATGGCAATGACACCCAGACCTTCGATGCGCTCGATACCCGCCTGTATTTGACCCCGGCCTACACCGTGGCGCACGTCACCTTCGTACGCGAATCCAAGGTCCATCACGCCGTCATGGTCCTCGCCTGCGCGCTTTAGATTGTCCTCGTGAGCGACAATCCCTTCGGCGGCATGTTCGGCGACATCTTCTCGATGTTGGGCCAACAAGGCCCCGACGCCTGGTACACGACGGCCACCCAGCTCGCGACGAATATCGCGCGAGGAGAAGACGGCGACCCCAATCCACTGCCGGTCGAGCGTTCGCGCCTCGAAGAGCTGGCCCCACTCGTCGGCCGACACGTCGACGCACTCCTCGGCGTGTCGGTGGAGCCATCGGTCGTGGCGGTGAACCGTTCGGCCCTCACGCTGGGCGCACTCGCGCAGTGGCGTCCGCTCATGGAGCCCATCGTGGAGAGCACGTCGTCGATCGGCGACAGCCTCGACCTCGGCGACAACGCGATGATGGCCCAGATGGCCGCAACCCTCGGCCCGCTCTTCACGGGCTTCCAGATGGGTTCTGTCGCCGGTCATTTCTCCGAGCGCGCGTGGTCGCTCGCGGCACTGCCGCTACCTCGCCTCGACGCTCAACGTCTCCTCGTCGTGAACAATCTCAAGAGTTTCGCCGAATCGTGGTCGTTGGAGCGCGACGAGGTCTACGTCTTCGCCCTCGCTCAAGAGTTCCTCGCCTCGCTCGTGCTGAATCAAGCGGGCACCGGCGACGCACTGCGGGCGCTGCTCATTGACACGGTGCGCGAGTCGACGAAGGCGCAGGGTGACCTTCTCACCAAGTTGCAGACAATGATCAATCCCGACGACATCGCCGGCATCATGGAGAACCCTGAATCGCTGCTCGACGGCATTGAAATGCCCGACGAGACCGACGCCACACGCGCCATCAATGCCGCCGCCAGTGTGCTACTCGCCTTCTTCGACGCGGCCGCCCACGAGATCACCGAGGCCATCCTCGGACCGCGTCCGACCCTCGTCGAGGCCTACCGACGTCATCGACGAAGTGACGCACGAGGTGAGGACGCCGCCGCCGCACTGTTTGGGATTTCGACTCAAGGAGAACACCACGACGCCGCGGCCGCCTTCGTCGCGTCAATCGCCAGCGCACACACGCTGCGAGCCTTCGACGCGTTGCTACGTGTTGACGGGCTTCCGAGTGCAGCCGAGCTCACCGCGCCCGACCAGTGGTTCACGCGAGTGACGAACTCGCCACTCGCCTAACTTTCTTCGTCGTATCCGAGGTTCCACTCGACGAGCAGATTCTCGCGCTCGGCGTCGCGGTTCACGCGCTCGCGGTTGCGACGGAACTGGGGGTCGTGGGGCGGCAGGAAACGGAGTCGGGCATCGACGCGATCGACGAAGGCCTGAATCTGCTCCTCGTCACCAAAGACCATGCGGCACTCCCAGTGGGGCGCCACGGGACCGAGGTAGATGACCTGTACGTGACCTACGGGGTCAACTACTTCGATGGTCTCTGGTGCGGGGACCTGGCTCACGATGCTCCTTTGGTGATCTTTCGATACTGGATAAACAGTCTACGCACTGGGCTCTGGAGCCGGATTGGCGCTCAATGCTGTGAAGATGCTTACAGTGGTCTTAGAGAAGTATGGTAACCAACGGCTCGTGAACAAAAGAGCCTGCCGTTATCGGTTTGTCACATAAACGGTCGCTACTGTGAAGTAAGAAGATCGGCTGAAGGGGGTGAGCATGAGTACCGAGTGGATGGCAGATGGTAAGTGCCGCGAATACCCGGCGGGGACATTTTTCCCGCGAGACGGTGTTGGCGTGATCATCGCGCAACGGATTTGTGCAACGTGCCCAGTAGCGAGCCAATGCCTCGAGTACGCGCTCGAGAATCACGTTGACCACGGAATCTGGGGTGGGTGCAGTGAGCGCGAACGTCGTCGCATGCTGCGAGAGCGCCGTCGCCGGCGCGTGCTCAACATCGACTCGCAGTAACACCTCTCGCACCCGTGTTCGAGTGCGTCGTCAACATCTCCGAGGGTCGAAATACCGCTCTCCTGCGTGACCTTTGCGCAATAGCGGGGCAATCGCTTCGTGACCTCCATAGTGACGAATTCCACAATCGCTCAGTGTTCACCCTCATCAACTCATCCGACCAACTCCTCGCTGACGCCCATTCACTGATCGCGGCGAGTTTCGAACGACTTGATCTACGTCATCACGAGGGCGTCCACCCCCGATTTGGCGTCGTCGACGTCATTCCCTTCGTGGCCCTCGATTCCCGCGACGGTGACGGCGCGGTCGCCCTGCGCGACGCCACCGCCCGATGGATTGGTAACGATCTAGGCGTGCCGGTCTTTCTCTACGGCCCCGTTGGCGCCAACACCCGGACCCTTCCTGACGTGCGCCGCGGCGCCTTCACCCGGTTCTCCCCCGACTTCGGACCGTCGCAACCTTCCGCCACGCTCGGCGCCTGCGCACTGGGAGCGCGACCAATTCTCATTGCCTGGAACCTGTGGCTTCGCGGGGTGACGCTCGAGGAGGCGCGGGCAATCGCCACGGTCGTTCGCCGTCCGGAAGTTCGCGCCCTCGCCTTCTCGGTGGGCGTGCACGTGCAGGTCAGTTGCAATCTCATTGCCCCGGGAGAGGTCGGACCCCAGATGGTCTACGACGAGGTGGCGAACCTGTTGCCCCACGGCGAAATCGTTCGTGCGGAGTTGGTGGGACTACTTCCCCGTGCGGTACTAGAGCATCAAGACCACGAACGGTGGGCCGAACTCGGTCTGAGCGACGAGCAAACGATAGAAAGCCGACTGGCCGAAGCCGGTTAGCTGGCCTGTGCGCGACGCTCGATGGCGCGCGCTCGACGGAGCCGTCGACGCTCCCGCTCGCTCATGCCACCCCAGATACCGAACTTCTCCCCATTATCGAGCGCGTACTCGAGGCAGTCTTCGCGCGCCACACAGCCACGACAGACTTCTTTGGCCTCACGAGTTGATGCGCCGCGCTCGGGGAAGAACAGATCCGGATCGACGCCCATGCAGTTCGCTCGGGCCTGCCATCCTCGATCTTCCATGCCGCTCATCAATTCCACGATCTCCACGTTGCATCCCTTCCCCGCAGTGACATACATCACCGTTGTAATTACAACGGTGTCATTGTTATGGGTTACGTGACAAATAGCAAATGGAAATTTTATTCTACCTGATCAAACCTGAAAAACAGAATTCACTATCCGGCTCGACGATGCTTCACGAAATCGTCGAGGGCGTAGGAGCCGAGTTCGTCCACGTCGGTGTAGAACAGCCGTCCTCCGTTGATTTTGGCGATCTGTTCGACGAACGGGAACTGGCTGCGCTCGATGTCGAGGGCGAACGTATTGATCGTGATCCCCGCCTTCGTGCAGCGAAGTACCTCGGCCATGGTCTTTTCGAGGGTCTCGTGCACCGGCGGCCACGCGAAGAACGGTTCGCCGTTGTCGAGGAGGTGAGCCGTTGGCTCGCCGTCGGTGACGACGACGATCTGGCGCTCCCCCCGCTCGTTTCGCATGAGGTGGCGACTGAGCGCGAGGGCGTGCTGGAGGTTCGTGCCGTAGGCGTAGTCAATGGTGAGCGCAGGAATGTCCTCGACCTTGAGTTCCTGCGCCATCTCGCCAAAACCGACCACGGCGACGAAGTCGCGGGGGAATTTGGATCGAATCAGCGACGTCAGCGCTAACACCATCTTCTTCGCCGGCACCAGATTGCTGCGCATCGCCATTGAAAGCGAGAGGTCGATGGCGAAGACGGTCGCCGATCGGCGCGTCGATTCGAACTCCTCGACTTCAAAATCGTCGGCGTGCAATTTGACCGGCGTGCCCGGACCCTGACGAAGAACCGCGTTTCGCAAGGTCTTGGGCAAATTCAGCGCGAACGGTTCGCCGGGTTGCCAGGGCTTGGAGGTCTCTTCGCGGTCGCCCCCTCGCGAAATCGTGGGTGTGCGGTGCGCGCCGATGGTGGGCGAGTCGCGCAGCTGGGCGAACAGGTCACGCAGCGCCTGTTGACCGATCTGGCGCACGCCCTTGGGCGTCAGGTGCAGCCGACTCCCCTGGCGATCAACGAATCCCTGATCACGAAGGCCCTGGAGCGCCTTCTGCAAGCGAACGACGTGGCGCGCAGCGTCGTCGCCGAGGTTGCGCCGAACGGCCTCCACGTCAACTTCGGGCAGACCCTGTGCCGCGTTCGCGTGACCGAGGAACTCCTCGAGTCCCTTCAGTTGACCGAGTTGCTCGGCGGTCGACGTGGCGTCAGCGAACGGGGATCCGTTGTCGCCGCGCATGCGGTGTGCACGATTCCAGTCAATGTCCGGGGTCGCCATGCGCAGATTCGACACCAACCGGTTCATTGAGAAATTGAGCTCCATGTTCTCCATCATTTGGCCGAACATGGAACGAAGTTCGGCCTGCTGTTCGGCCGACAGTGAGTTGAACATCGCTTCGGCGGCCGCCGCTCGTTCAGCCATGGCCCGAATGACGTCCTCGAGGCTCTCGGCGCCGGGAAAGAAATCGCCAAACTTGTCCATGAAGTCCTGGAAGGTGGGGTCGAGGTCCTCGCCGCGACGGTCCTGTTCAATCATCGTTGAGAGCGCATCCATCATGTCGCGCATGTGGGCCAACTCCTCGGAGTCGGGCCGACCCATGAGCTCCTTACTCTGCTCAAAGTAGGTATTCAGTACGTCGCGTTCGAGTTCACTCATCAACTCGTCGAACTGTTCACGCGCTTCGGACGACACGAACTCGTAGTTTCGGTAGTTGCCCAGCCGTTCGGCGATGCGGTCACTCATGAGCTCACGCTGCATCTTCTTCTGTTCGACGAGGTCGCGCGTTACTTCTTTGCGACGTTCGTCGTCGGAGGCTTCGGCCTCAGTGAGGAGATCGTCCAACTCGTCGTTCTCTATCTCTTCAATGTCGTCGAGCCAGTCGCGGTACCTCTGCATCTCACCTTCGGGGTCGGCCTGCTGTTCGAGTTCGCGTCGCTTGGCGCGCGTCTGTTCCAGTAGATCGCGTAGTCCCTCAATTCGCTCGCCATCGGCCGTGGTAAACCCCTCACGTAGCAGGCGGTCCATCGCCTCTTCGAGGTCGCCGCTTTCCATGAAGTCATCGGCCAGCATTCGGAGCATCTCTTCAACGTCCAAATCGTCGAACTCGTCATCGTCTCCGACGCGACGAAAACCGTAGCGAACGGCCACTAACGGTTCCTCGAGCGGTAGAGCGCCCGTGGACCGGACGCGTCCTTCGCCAGACGCTTCGTCAGGTAGAGGCCCTCAAGGATGAACTCCACGGCCGACGCCAACTCGCCGTCGCTGGCGTTCGGACCGGCGATCCGTCGAGCCGGGGTGTCGAGTGCGGGCATGGCGGCCAACACGGCGACGTAGTCCCTGTCGGGCAGATCGTCACCGGTGTGCACGAGGGCTTCAGTGTTGAAGGCGTCAACGATCTCCGGCGCCTCTTCCAGCAACACGTGCTCGCCGAAGCACTGGCGCACGGCCAACGACACCAATGCGGCGATCACCTGGTCGGAGTCGCTGTCGTCCATCGTGTCGAACTCGAGTTTGCCCTGGGTTGACTGCACCAACGCGCTCAGGTCACTCACGCGCGGTACGACCGTCGAGTCGTGCGTGCGCAACGTGCGGCGAAGAGCGTTGGCGACCACAATCTCGTAGTTGGCAATCGAGAGACGGACCGAAACACCCGAACTTTGCGAGATGACGTGGCTCTTTCGAGCGACGTGGCTCACCCGAGCGACGATGTCGTCAATGAACCACGGCACCTTGATCGGCACCGGCGACGTCGGCAACTTCGCCTCCTGGTGGATGATGGCGATCTCGGTCGTCAACTCGTAGGGGTAGTGCGTACGGATCTGTGAACCGAAGCGGTCCTTCAGCGGTGTGATGAGACGTCCACGATTCGTGTAGTCCTCGGGATTGGCGGTCGCCACGACCATTACGTCGAGGTCGAGGCGCACGAGGTGACCGCGAATTTGCACGTCGCGTTCCTCCAACACGTTGAGCAGACCGACCTGAATCCGCTCGGCGAGGTCGGGCAGTTCGTTCATCGCGAAGATGCCGCGGTTCGACTTGGGAACGAGTCCGTAGGAGAGGGCCTTCGGGTCGTCGAGGAAGAGACCGCCCGCGACCTTGATCGGGTCGACCTCGCCAATGAGGTCGGCCATTGACGTGTCGGGCGACGCCAACTTCTCGGCGAACCGCTGCGTTCGATGAATCCAGGTAACCGGCGTTTCGTCACCCTGCTCGGCGACGAGGTCGATCGCGTAGGCCGAGATCGGCGCGTAGGGATCGTCACGAATTTCGGAACCCACAACGATCGGTAGCCACTCATCGAGGAGTCCCACGAGTGAACGGATCATGCGCGTCTTCGCCTGACCGCGCTCGCCCAACATGATGATGTCGTGACCGGCCAAGAGCGCCGTTTCGAGTTGCGGAAGAACGGTGTCCTCGTAACCCAGGACGTCGGACGTCAGGGGTTGGCCGTCGGCCAGACGCTGTTCGAGATTGCCGCGAATCTCCTCGCGAACGGACTTCGATTCGTAGCCCGAGGAGCGGAGCGCGCCGAGCGTTCTGGGCAGTGTCGAGGGGGCGAGGGGGGTAGTCATACGTCCACTTTATGGGTTGATACCCGCTCGATCCGCTCGCCGAAGCCCCGTCGATCCGCCACGTCATCGTGACGGTGCTGATCAACGATTACTTTGAACGACGTGCCACGAAGGCGCCGACATCCTTCGTGATTGTGAGGACACCCCCGCTCAGCGACAGTCGTCGGTCGACTTCGGTGCGAAGGCGCGTGACGTCCGCGTCGGACGCGTCCTCACCGGGCGGCATCGACACGATGTACGCAACGACGTCATCGCCTGAAGTGCAGTCGAGTCGGTCCTCGTAAGGTCGCCACTCCACGTCGTCGAATGAGTTCTGCAGTTGTGCCAGTCCGCTGAGCGACCCGAATATCTCGTGATGGCGAACGAGTCGGGTTGCGCCAAAGACCGCCGTCTCAAGTGCGAAGAGCTCTCGAAGGTGTCGGGGACCGACCGTTGAGGCCAACAATGTGCCGTCAGGCCGCGTGACCCTCGCTAGTTCTCGAATCGCCAGCGACGGATCTGGTACGTGGTACAGCATCTGATTGGCGATCACGACGTCGAAGGACTGATCGGGGAACGGGAGGTCTTGCGCGTCACACTCGATTCCGGTGACCGAGTTGAACCGCCTGGAGGCTTTGGCCAACGTGATGTCAACCATGGACCGAGCGAGGTCCGTCACCGTGAGTTCAAGGACGCCCCAGTCGTCGGGCGCCGATTCCCAGAATTGGCCGGTGCCACAACCGACCTCTAGGACGTGGCGTGCTCCCGTGAGATCCACTTGGTGTCGCAGCCATTCGAACCACGGCGTCTCGGCCGTTGAGTATTTCGTGTGCAACGACGTTCGTGCGTTCAGCCGGTCCTCAGTCCCGTACTGAACGGTGCGCAGATACTCCAGGTCGTGGTTGAGGAAACGGTCGGACATCCGTTAGAACTCGAGGAACATGATGTCGAGACCGACCGGACCCAACTGGGCGTGATCGAAGGCACCGGGGACCGTGCCGATGGTGACGAAACCGAGGGTCCGATAGAGCGCAATGGCGTTCGTATTCGTCGACACGACCGCGTTGAACTGCATACCGGCGTAACCGGCCTCGCGCGACCGTGCCAGCACGTAGTCACAGAGTGCGCGACCGACGCCGGTTCCGCGCCACTCCACGGACACCATGAAACTGGCGGTCGAAATATGCGCGCCCCGGCCCGGCCGATTCGGTCCGTACTTCGCCGTGGCGACCAACACGCCGTCACGAAGCGCGACGACCGTGTGCCCGGGCGGCGACTCGACCCAGAGTTCGTGCGCCTCGTCCGAGGACAAACCATCGGGGTACGCGTAGGTATCGCCTTCGGCGACGACGGCGCGAAAGAGCGCGACGACTGCGGGCCAATCGCCTTCGGCGATCGGACGAATGTCGATGGCGCTCATCCTTCAATCGTCGCATACCGCTACCGCACGTTCGCGCGCGAAGGGTCAGGACGAGCGAATGGTTTGACGGATGAGCGACGTGCCGGGGCGATAGGCCACGTGGGCCGCACGAGGCGCATCCAGGAGAACGAGGTCGGCCCGTGCACCAATCGCGAGCCATCCGATGTCGTCGCGGCGCAGCGCGGCCGCTCCCCCGGCCGTCGCCGCCCACAACGCTTCGTCGGCGCTCAAGTGCATGTCGCGCACGGCGATCGCGATGCAGAACGCCATGCTCGTGACGTACGACGTGCCGGGATTGCAATCGGTGGCGAGTGCGACGACCACGCCCGAATCAAGGAGTCGCCGAGCTGACGCGTACGGGGACCGCGTCGAGAAATCGGCACCGGGTAACAGCGTCGCCACCGTCGACGATGCGCGCAACGCCGCAACGTCATCGTCGGTCAGGTAGTTGCAGTGATCGACACTTGCGGCATCGAACTCAACGGCGAGCGCGACACCGCCCGTCTCGCCCAACTGATTCCCGTGCACCCGAACGCCCATGCCGACGACCTTTCCCGCAGTGAGAATGGCCCTGGATTCGTCGACGTCGAAGGCGCCGGTGTCGCAGAACACGTCGATCCACTTCGCTCGCGAGCAGGCGTCGAGCATGGGGCCCTTCACGAGGTCCACGTACGTCGCGCGATCGTGCGCGAACTCCTCGGGGACGACGTGCGCACCGAGGAACGTGACTTCGTCGCTGAATTGGCCAGCGATGTCCAAAAGTCGCGACTCTCCCTCAACGGTCAATTCGTAACCACTCTTTATCTCGACCGTGGTGACACCGCCAGCCCTTAGTTCGCCGAAACGCCTCTTCGTTACGCGACGAAGTTCGTCGCTCGACGCCGCGCGGGTCGCGGCGACGGTTCGTCCGATGCCGCCGCCGTCGTACGGTCTGCCGGCCATCCGGGACTCGAACTCGTCGGAGCGTTCGCCCGCGAAGACGAGGTGCGTGTGCGAGTCGACGAAACCGGGGATCACTGCGCAGTGCTGCGCGTCGATCATTTCGTCGGCGGCCGGCGCGTCGGACGTGGCGCCGACCCAGAGCACCTCTTCGTCGTTCAGGACCATCGCCGCGTTCGTGAGACGGCCCATCACCGAACCGTCGCCGAGTGTCGGGTCGTTCGTCGTCAACTCGCTGATATTCGTAATGACCCGAGTGGTCATCACACTTCGCGCATCGGAATGCGAACGCCTCGCTCTTCGGCCGTCTGTTCGGCGCGCTCGTAGCCGGCGTCGACGTGACGGATGACGCCCATGCCGGGATCGTTCGTGAGGACGCGCTCGAGTTTCTGCGCCGCCAACTCGGTGCCGTCGGCGACACAGACCTGACCGGCGTGAATCGAACGACCAATGCCGACGCCGCCACCGTGATGGATGGAGACCCACGTCGCCCCGGACGCGGTGTTGACCAGTGCGTTGAGGAGTGGCCAGTCGGCAATCGCGTCCGAGCCGTCGAGCATCGACTCGGTCTCGCGGTAGGGAGAGGCGACCGAACCGCTGTCGAGGTGGTCACGACCGATGACGATCGGCGCCGAGATCGCCCCCGTCGCCACGAGGTCGTTGAAGGCCAGTCCCGCGACGTCTCGTTCGCCGTAACCGAGCCAGCAGATTCGCGCCGGCAGTCCCTGGAACGCGACCTTCTCCTGCGCCTTCGTGATCCAACGACGAAGCGCCTCGTTTTCGGGAAAGAGGTCGAGGACGGCCTGGTCGGTACGGGCAATGTCCTTCGGGTCACCCGACAACGCGGCCCACCGAAACGGACCCTTCCCCTCGCAGAACAGTGGTCGAAGGTACTCGGGCACGAAGCCCGGGAAGGCGAACGCGCGGTCGTAGCCACCGAGTTGCGCTTCTCCCCTGATGGAGTTGCCGTAGTCGAAGACCTCGGCCCCGCGGTCCATGAAGCCAACCATGGCCTCTACCTGCTTGGCCATGGACTGACGGGCCCGGTCGGTGAACTCCTCGGGCTTCTTCTCCGCGTAGTCGTGCCAATCACCGAGATCGATTCCCTCGGGCAGGTAACTCAGCGGATCGTGAGCCGAGGTTTGGTCGGTCACGATGTCGATGTCCACCTCGCGCGCCAACAACTCGGTGAAGACGGTGGCCGCGTTGCCCACCAGACCAACGCTGACGGCTCGACGTTCCCGCTTCGCCGCCTCCACGCGACGAACGGCGTCGTCGAAGTCGGCGGTCCATTCGTCCAGGTAGCGCTGGTCGACGCGGCGCTGCAGTCGCGAGGGATCAACGTCGACGCAAAGACAGACGCCGTCGTTCATCGTGACGGCGAGGGGTTGCGCGCCGCCCATGCCACCGGCGCCACCGGTGAGCGTCAACGTGCCGGCGAGCGTCCCGTTGAAGTGTCGGTTGGCTACGGCCGAGAACGTTTCGTAGGTACCTTGAAGGATGCCCTGGGTGCCAATGTAGATCCACGAGCCGGCCGTCATCTGTCCGTACATCGTGAGACCGAGCGCTTCGAGGCGTCGGAACTCGGGCCAGGTCGCCCAATCACCCACCAGGTTGGAGTTGGCCAGCAAGACCCGTGGCGCCCACTCGTGGGTCTGAAAGACGCCGACCGGTCGACCGGACTGCACCAACATCGTCTCGTCGTCCTTCAGCGTGCGCAGCGTGCGCACGAGGGCGTCGAAACTGCGCCAGTCCCGCGCGGCACGTCCCGTGCCGCCGTAGACGACGAGGTCGTCGGGCCGTTCGGCGACCTCGGGGTCGAGGTTGTTCTGCAACATTCGTAGCGCCGCCTCTTGGGGCCAACCGAGCGTCGTCAGCGTGTTGCCGTGTGCCGCGCGAACGGGACGAGCACCTTCCATCTCCACAACCTTTCCTTGCTACGAGATTGGCACGTGACGACGGGCGATGTCGAGCAATTCACCGCTGCGCACCAGTTCCGCGACGGCGGCGATTTCCGGCGAGAGCCAACGGTCGTGGCCCGGTCCTCCCGAAACCGCGTTCACGCGGTCACTGACCGCGCCGGTGGCGACCGAGGGCGTGAGCGGGCGGCGAAGAGCGAGGGCGCGGGCGCCGGTCAAGAGCTCAATGGCGACGACGTCGGCGAAGGCGTCGAGCGACGTACGGAGTTTGCGCGCGGCGTGCCAACCCATCGACACGTGGTCTTCCTGCATGCCCGAGGACGGAATGGAGTCCACGCTGGCCGGAGACGCGAGGCGCTTCATTTCCGACACCAGGGCGGCCTGCGCGTACTGCGCGATCATGAGACCGGAATCGACACCGGCCTGTTCGGCGAGAAAGGGTGGCAGTCCGAAACTGCGCGAGACGTCGAGCATTCGGTCGGTGCGCCGTTCGGACATTGAGGCGACGTCCGCCAGGGCGATGGCGAGGAAGTCGAGCGCGTACCCAATCGGAGCGCCATGGAAGTTCCCGTTGGAGACGAGCGAGCCGTTAGCCAGCACCGATGGGTTGTCGATTGCGGACGTCAACTCAACGTCGGCCACGTGGGTCGCGAACGCAAAGGTGTCGCGAGCGGCGCCGTGCACCTGAGGGGCGCAGCGCAGTGAGTAGGCGTCCTGCACCTGGGTCGGGTCATCGATGTGCGAACTCACGATGACGGAATCAGCCAGCAGCCTCAAGAGATTGGCCGCGCTCTCGGCTTGGCCCGCGTGGGGACGAAGGGCGTGGATCTCGGCGAGGAAAACCTGGTCCGTCCCGCGCAGGGCCTGAATGGAAATCGCCGCGGCGACGTCCATCAACTGCAACAGCGCCATCCCGTCGTCGAGGGCAAGGACCAACTGTCCGAGCATGCCGTCCGTCCCGTTGATCAGCGCCAGTCCCTCCTTTTCGGCGAGCACGACGGGCGAGAGATCGCTTTCACTCAGTGCCTCTGAGGCGAGCATTCGTCGACCGCCGCGGTCGCGCACGTCACCCTCGCCCATCAACGCGAGCGCCACGTGGGCCAACGGTGCGAGGTCCCCGGAACAGCCCAGCGATCCGAATTCGTGCACGACCGGGGTGATACCCGAGTTCAGCAGCGCGCAGTAGGCCTCCGCGGTCGAACGACGCACTCCCGAAACACCGCTGCAGAGATTCGAGAGTCGCGACACCATCATCGCGCGCACGACCTCGGTCTCCACTTCTGGTCCCACGCCGGCGGCGTGGGAGCGAATGAGCGAGCGCTGCAGGTCCCGACGCTCGTCGGGCGAGATGAACGTGGTGGCGAGCGAGCCGAAACCGGTCGAGAGGCCGTAGACCGGCGTGCCACTCTCCACGAGGACGTCAATGGCGCGGCGTTGTCGGTCCAGTCGCTCGAGCACGGCGTCGCTCAACGTCACCGGCTCGAATCGCCGAGCGACGGCGATGAGTTGGGCTCTCGTGAGGCGGTCGAGGTCGAGGACTACGGCCACTGCACTCTCCTTCGCACGCCGGCGAGCACCTCGAGCACCAGCAGCGCCGCGAGTCGAACCGTGCGCTCGTCGGCGCTGTCGCGTTCCACGTCGACCTCAGTGATGTCAATGGCGCTGACCGCGTGATTGGCGGCTACGGCTCGCACGAAGCGACGCATCTCGTCGGCACTGAGACCGCCGGGGACGGCGGCCGGACAGCCGGGCACGACCGAACGATCGGCCGCGTCCATGTCGATGTCCACGTAGACGTGGCGTCCCCCGGCGCCGGCGATACCGACTGCGCGAAGCGCCACCTCTTCGACCGGTTCGGAATGCAACAGGTCGCGCGATATCACCGTGACGCCGGCCTCGTGCGCCCGACGGGCGTAGAACTCAGAATTGGAGAAGTCCGCGAGACCGACCTGCACCACGTGATGGCCGTCGAGGCCGTCGGCGAGGAGTTGGCGTACTGGTGAACCGTTGGAGGTGCCGTCGCGCATGTCGAGGTGCGCGTCGAGGGTGACCAGTCCAACGTTCGAGTAATCGCCTCCACAGAGAGCCTTCAGTCCGTGCCACGTCGCAGCGTTGTCACCACCGAGGATGAGACGGAGCCCCACCTCGGGCGACATGGCGGCCAGGGCGTCGGTGATCCGTTCCGTCCCGCCCTCACTGTCCGGGTTCAGCGCGTCGCCGTAGTCGACGAGGGCGACGTGATCGGCGAGGTCGATCGACTCGCTGAAGAGCCAGGTGGCGTAGCGCGTAAGGGCGCGGCGCACAGCGGCCGGCGTGCTGGTCGACGAACGGGGCGTCACCGACGACGCGAACGTGGAGATCCCGTAGAGTCCCACGTTTCGTCGTCCCTCAACCGGACGCTCCACTAACAACGAGGCGGCCGACGGCCAATTGAGATCTTTGGAAGTCGCCACGCTGACCATGTTACGCATCGGTCCCCGCGCTGCTTACCAGCACAAAGGTGCTGTGGTACCCAGACAGGGACCCGTGTTCGCCCCGTTAGGGACGACGGCGAGACACGTCGATCAGCGATCGACGACGCGCACGCCGTTCTCGCCCTCAACGACTGGTTCCTCGGTGATGAAGGTCGGCACGGGCGTCGCGTCAAGACCCTGGTGCACGTCGTCAACGTAGGCCGGCGACGGCGTGGCGACGTATTGACCTTCGGCCGTGCGCGACACCACATTCGGGGTCTTGCGCTTTCCTCCGCCCACCACGCCTTGAAGCTCCCGGCAGATCTTGTAGGTGATCGGATAGGCGATGAACGGCGAGATGATCACGAGCACGCGCATCGCAACCAACATCGTGTTGAGCGAGATGTCGAAGAACTTCGCGAGGACGTCGGTGGAGCTCGCCACGAAGAGCATGCACACGAACGTGAGCACCGCGACGCCCGCGGCGGTGCGCTTCGGCCGGTTGCTCGGTCGGTCCAAGAGGTGGTGAATCTCGTTGTCCTTCGTGAACTTGCGCTCCAGCATCGGCCAGACGAAAGCCAGATTGAAGATGATGCCCGGCAGGATGACGGCCGGTATCAAAACCTCGAACGGGATTGTATGGCCCCAATCGTGGAATGTCCACGACGGCCATATTCGGAGGGCGCCGTCGAGGAAGCCCATGTACCAGTCCGGTTGCACGGCGTAGGAGATGCGCGACGCGTCGTACGGTCCGAACTGCCAGATCGGGTTGACCTGCGCGAACGCCCCGAGCAGTGCGGTGATGCCGCCCACGATGAAGAGGAAGCCCGTCGTCTTGGCCATGAACACGGGGAACATCGGGGACCCGACGACGTTCGTCTCCGTGCGCCCGTCGCCCGGGAACTGCGTGTGCTTCTGGCGCACGAGGAGAAAGAGGTGCGCGCCGACGAGTCCGACGATGATGGCGGGCACGATCAAACAGTGCAGGATGAAGAACCGCGGGATGATCGCCGTGCCCGGGAAGTTGCCGCCGAAGACGAGAAAGCCGAGGTACGAACCGACGACCGGGATCGACAGGATGATCGAGTAGGCAATGCGGATACCGGTACCCGAGACGAGGTCGTCGGGCAAGGAGTATCCCAGGAATCCGTTGAGGATCGCCAAGATCAACAACGTCGTGCCGATCGTCCAGTTCAGTTCGCGCGGCTTGCGGAAGGCACCGGTGAAGAAGACGCGCGCCATGTGTACGACGATGGCGCCGACGAAGATGTCGCAGGCCCAGTGGTGCATCTGGCGCATCAACAGTCCCCCGCGCACGGCGAAGGAGAGATTGACCGTCGAGGCGAAGGCCTGACTCATTTTCTGTCCGTCGAGCGGGAGGTAACTGCCGTGGTACGTGACGAGCGCCTGGCTCGGCGTGAAGTAGAGCGTCAAGAAGACACCAGTGACGAGCAAGATAACGAACGAATAGAGCGCGATCTCGCCGAGCATGAAGGACCAGTGATCGGGGAAGATCTTGTCCATGAACGTGCGGCCGCCCTTGGCAATACCCAAGCGGTCGTCGAGCTCGTCGAGTGTCTTACCGACGCGACCGTAGGGACCGAGGGCCTGGCGCTTCGAGCGCTGCGTGTTGATCACGTCGCTCACGCGCGCTCCCAGAATCCCGGCCCGATGGCTTCGTGGAAGTCCCCTTGGCTTCGAAGGAAGCCCGACGAGTCAATGTAGAGCGGCAACTGCGGCAGCGGACGAGGTGCCGGTCCGAACTGCGGTATCGCACCGTTGCGTACGTTGAACATCGATTGGTGACAGGGACAGACGAGCAGTTCGAGTTCTTGCTCGTAGAGACCAACGGGGCAACCCAGGTGCGTGCAGACCTTGGAGTAAGCGACGTAGCCCTTCGGCGCCCAGGATTCGCGGCCCTTCATGGTAGTGAATCCTTCGTTGGAGACGCGGATCAACACCGTCTGGTCGACGGCCTGACCGCGGTCGGAGTTCTGCGTTCCCTCGGGGAAGACCGTCGTAATCGAACCAATGGCGAAGTCGCCCACTTGAATCCGACGGCCGGACTGGTCGACGACGTACGAGCCCTTCTTCCAATCGGTGTGCTGCAGCGTGGTCTTGGGCAGTGGTCCGAGACTGCGCAGCAACGGGAACATCGCGACCACGCCGAAGATACCGAGTCCGCCGCCGAGGAGCCCACCGAGTAACTTCCGACGCTGCACGACACCGCCGCCGCGCTCGACAATGGCGGCCGCGAGGGCGTCGCGGTCGGCCGACGAGTTGGCCAAGGTGTGACGCTCTTCGACGAACGGTCCCCGGGGCATCAGGTACTTACCCCACGCCACCAGTCCCACGCCGAGAAAGAAGAGACCGAAGCCCATGGTCGCGCCGAGTTTCCACGCCTGGGCATCGATCCAGTAACAGGCACCGAAACCGGCAATGCAGAGCGCGCCCAGGACGAAGCAGACGGCGATGACCTGCTCGACCAGTTGCGGATTGGGCGCGGCCGGCTGCAAGTGGGGATCGTCGGCGGACAGTCCCTTCAGGGCCACGGGTGTGCGGTGTTCGTGCGAATCGCTCATCAGTCGCGCTCTCCCACCCAGAAGCCCACGAGCGCCAGGACGCCGACGCCGAGCGCCAAACCGACGAAACCCTCCGCCACGGGACCGAGTCCGCCCAGACCGAAGCCGCCGATGTTCTGCGGGTGTTGGATCTCGGTCGTCACGTACTTCACGACGTCGTTCACTTGGGCGTCACTGAGGTTGCCGGTGAAGCGCGGCATGTTGCCGGGACCGGTGCGAATCGCTTCGGCCACTTGGACGGCTGGCACGTGACGCAGTGACGGCGACGAGGTGCCGTAGGCGAGGGCGTCACCGTCTCCTTCGATGGTGTGGCAGGACGCGCAGTTGAGCGCGAACAGTGCGGCACCGTCCGAGACGTTGGCGTTCTTCAGGTGCGGGTACGGCACGAGCGGATAGCCCGGTGCGAGTGTGTCGACCCACGCCGCGATGGCGAGCGCCTGGTTCTTGTTCAGACGTGGGATGCGACGAATCGCTTCGATGGCGCGGGTGTTCGTCGCGGGCATGCGTCCCGAATCGATCCAGAAGGTAATCGTCGCCGGTCCGAGACCGACGAGATCGGGAAAGGAGCCCGACACGCCATTGGCCGGCACGCCGTTCGCCTGGGTGCCGTGACAGGAGGCGCAGTTCTGTTCGAAGAGCGCTTGGCCGAGTGTGGCGAGGGCGGGGTCGGGCGCGCGGTACGTGATCGACGTGTTGCCGTACGAAATGATGACGCCGCTCGAGTTCTTCTTCACCTGGGACGAGTTGGGCGTACCGGCGTTCTTACGGGTCGTTTGGTACGGCGTGGTCTTGGTCGACGCCTGCGCCGAACCAACGAAGAGGAGTGCGGGACCGACGCAGAAGACGCTGAGCACACTGAGTGCGAAACAACGCTTGATGAAGAGTGACGTCACGCAGTCCTACTTCAGCAAGAAGAGGGCCGAGTAGAGCCCAATCCATACAACGTCGACGAAGTGCCAGTAGTAGCTCACGCCCTGAAACGTGGAGAGTTCGCCCGGGTCCCCTTCCGATCCGCGCATGCGGAACAAAAGGAACGACATGGCGACGAGACCGAGGATGACGTGGAGACCGTGGAGACCGGTCGTAATGAAGAAGACCGATCCATACGAGTTGGTGTACCAACGAGTCGCCAAGTGCGTCCACTCGTAGGCCTGGTTGGACACGAACAACGTGCCCATGACGATGGTGATGATTACCCACTTGCGGGCTTCGGCCCGTCGTCGATGCTCAATCAAAATCACTGCCCACTGCATCGTGACCGACGACGCGATGAGGATGATCGTAAAGATGCCCGATTGCAACACGTCGAGGTGCGTGCCGACGGGGGGCCACGACGCGAGGTGCGCCCGAATGGTAAATAATGCGGCGAAGAGACCAGAGAAGAACATCAGCTCGCTGCCGAGCCAAATCATCACGCCAATGGCCAGCATCGGCGGTCGATCGTGGACGATCTTCTCCTGCTTCGCCAGGCTATTGAGGGGAATCGCCTGACTCACGGCTACATTTCTAGCGGAAATCGAGACACCGGTGCGTCTTGTCGGGCGATTTACTCAGCCCAGGGTGTCGGGAAGCGCCTCGGCGGCCACGATCGCCAGACGTCTCGTCGGTCTGGTCATCGCCACGTAGAGCGTGCGCAGTCCACGAGGCGTCACGGTCGTTCGGCCCTTCGCACCGCGACTGGCAATTTGGATGGGCTCCACCACGACGACCCCGTCGAATTCGAGACCGTTGGCGCCCTCGGCCGCCAAGACCACGAGGTCGGCACCGAGTCCCTTGGACTCCTGCTCACGGGGATCGATGGCGTCGAGACCCTTGGAACGCAGTATGCCGACGACCTCGTCCACCCGCTCGCCCGTGACGATCACGGCAATTCGACCCGGGGCGACGGCTTCCACCTCTCGTCGAGTGATCTCCACGAGTGTGTGGGCGAAGTTTTCGGGACCGACCTGATCGATCGTCGGCACGTGACCGGCGCGCCGTACCGGACGGGGCGGTTCGAGGTCGGGTGTGGCGGCGAGCAATGTCGGCGCGGCGAAGTCGAGCACCTCTTCGGGCGTTCGGTAACTCACCGTCAAGTCCACCCGAGTCGGCGCCCGTCGGGGTTCGAGGATTTCCAAGACCGCGTTCCAGGATGCCGACGACGACGCCGTCGTCGCCTGACCCATGTCACCGACGATCGTCATTGAGCCGGTGAGGTCCCGTCGCTTCAAGACGCGAAGCTCCATTGGTGAAAGGTCCTGCGCTTCGTCAATCACGATGTGTCCGTAGGTCACGAATTCGGCCTCGTCGAGTTCGGTACTTTGGACCGGCGCGAGGCGCTGGGCCTCGCGCAGTGCGGCCGCCCTCACGTCGCCGGCGTACGAGTCGAGGTCGATGCCGTCAAGGATGCCCGACTCGGCGATCTTCACCGCGGGGCGCGGTCGGCGAAGGGGACCGAGCAAGACGCGGGCTTCGTCGATTAGTGCGGCGTCGGCCTTCGTCCACTTCACTTCGTCGAACGATGACGAGCGCGGCCGGTACAAGAGGTCGATCTCGTCGTCACTGAGCATGCCGCGTCCGGCGGCGCGCAGCAACGCCGGAGCACCGAAGAGGTCGTGGAGCAGTTCTTGACCAGAGAGGCGGGGCCAGATCCGTTCGAGGACGTAACGGAACTGCGTCGTCGCGCGAATGAGTTCGGCCAATTCGCCGACCGCGTTCACCTCATCGATGCCTTCGCGCACGAAGCGTTCGTAGTACTCGTTCGCGAGGCGATTGGCGAGCTCGCGACCAACGGCCGAACGGCGCTGGTTGTGATTACCGGGACGACGTCGCGCGCGGTCGACGACTTCCTGGGTGTACTTCGCGCGCAGCACGACGATGGCGCGGCCAATGGGAATCTCGACGTCGTCCTTTAACGTTCGCTGGCGCGTGCGTAATGCTTTGGCGAGCACCTTCGACATTCGAAGGTCGCCCTTCAGTTGATCGACCGGTTCGGTATCGCGGCCGAGAATTTCGACGTTCGTCACGAGGCCCGAAATGGTTGAAAGCGTGACGCCCGATTCCCCGAGGGACGGGAGCACGTTCTCGATGTAGTTCAAGAACAGCGGGTTCGGGCCAACGACGAGGACACCCTGACGCTCCAACGTTGCCCGGTGGGTGAAGAGGAGATAGGCGGCACGGTGCAGTGCGACCGCGGTCTTTCCGGTGCCCGGCCCGCCCTGCACGAGCAGTACGCCGGCCAGCGGGTTTCGGATGATGCGGTCTTGCTCGCCCTGAATTGTCGCGACAATGTCGCCCATCCGGCCGGTACGTGCCCGTCCCAAGGCCGCGAGCAAGGCACCCGGTCCACCTAGCGCGAGGCCACCGTCAACCAGTCCCTCTTCGGTCGCCGAACGCATTTCGTCTTCGGGTAGATCGATGTCGCCGTTGGCGTCGGCGAAGTACTCGTCCTCGACACTCGTCACGTCGTGACCGTGAATCGCGACGTGACGACGCCTCGAGAGTCCGAGCGGCTCGACGCCGGTGGCTCGGTAGAACGCCTCCGCGACCGGGGCGCGCCAGTCAATGACCAGTGGGTTCAACTGATCGTCCGATACGGCCAGGCGGCCTACGTGGTAGTCGTCACTACGCCCGTCGTCGTCCGGCACGTAATCGATTCGCCCAAAGAAGAGTGGCTGGTCGCCAATGGCGAGCTGATCGAGACGGTGCAGTGCGGTCCCCATGACGACGTCGCGTTCGACCAAATCACCGGCACCACGCATGTTGGCGACGGCCGCGCTGTCACGAAGCGACCGGGCTTCATCGCGCATGTGATCAAGGGCTTTGAGCGCCAAATCGAGAAAGACCTGTTCCTCCTTGATCTCACGCTCGTGCGCCATCGCGTCCTCTTTCCAATTCTCAAAATTGAGAAATATCAAGTCTAGACAATCGTGGCGACACCAGTTCAAAAGGGGCGCGACTCCAACTCACGTAGATTGTGGGCGAGAGAGGTGTGACGTGAACGAGCCAGTTTTCCTTCGGGCCTGTCGTGGCGAGGACGTCACGCACGTGCCGGTGTGGTTCATGCGCCAGGCCGGACGTTCGCTCCCCGAATACCGAGAACTTCGAGGCGGTGGTTCGATTTTGGACGCCATTGCCGACCCCGCCGTGGCCTGTGAAGTGACCATGCAACCGGTCCGACGCTACGGCGTGGACGCGGCAATTCTCTTCTCGGACATCGTGGTTCCCTATCACGCGATTGGCTTCGGCGTGGAGGTCGTGCCGGGCCGCGGACCGGTCATCGCAAACCCCTTCGCAACCTCATCGGACCTCGAACGACTCCGCCCCTTAGAGGCCGTCGACATTGCGCACGTCACGGCGACGGTCGACCTCGTGGTCAAGGAACTGGCTCCGACTGATACGCCGCTCATTGGCTTCGCCGGCGCACCGTTCACGGTCGCGAGCTATCTCGTCGAGGGTGCGCCGACGCGCGATTTCGCCGTCATCAAGACCTTGATGCACCGTGAGCCGTTGCTTTTCGACCAACTGCTCGACCGACTGGTCGAGATCACGATTGCCTTTCTCACGTTGCAGGTCCGACACGGAGCGCGCGCGGTGCAACTCTTCGACTCATGGGCCGGCGCCCTGACGCGCGACGAATACCAGCGGTTCGCGCTTCCGTCGACCGAGCGGGTGCTGGCCGGCGTTGCCGACCTGGGCGTGCCGACGATTCTCTTCGGCGTCGGCACTGGTGAACTGCTCGACCTGATGGCGTCGGCGCGCAGTTCGGTGATGGGCATTGACTGGCACGTCGACCTCGACGAGGGCCGTCGCCGGGTCGGCGGACGCCCCGTCCAGGGCAACCTCGATCCCGCGAGGTGTCTCGGGGGCGACGATCTGGCCGTGGCGGCCGCCCGTGAGGTGATCGCGCGCGCCGGCAACGAGCCCGGTCACATCTTCAATCTCGGTCACGGCGTCCTGCCGACGACCAATCCCTCCGCGTTGGAAGCAGTGGTCCGCGTTGTCCACGACGAGGGAAGGGCCGGCGTGAAGTGACGACCGGTCTCCTGGTAATGGCCTACGGCACACCGACAACGCCCGACGACGTCGAGGCCTACTACACGCGTATTCGACACGGCCGGCCTCCGACGCCTGAGCAACTCGCCGATCTCACCCGTCGCTATAACGCCATCGGTGGCACGTCGCCGCTCGCACAACGCACCGCCGATCAAGTGGCGGGAATTGCCCGGGTCCTTGAGGTCGTCGCACCGAAACAATTCGACGTTCGCTTCGGCTCCAAGTACGAACCGCCGCTCCTCGAAACGACGGCGCACTCCTTTCGCGACGATGGCGTCACCACCGTCATTGGATTGGTACTGGCGCCCCACTCGTCGTCGATGTCCACCGATCAGTACATGGACCGAGCGCGCGACGCGCTTGGTGGTGGCGTGACGTTCATACCGATTGGGGCGTGGTGGGAGTTCCCCGGTTTTCTCGAGATCATTGCGGAACGCGTGCGTGACGCACTCGCCACCATTGCCGACGACCGCCTCGCGACCACCGAAGTGATCTTCTCGGCTCACTCGTTGCCGGAGAAGATCCTCCTGACGGGCGACAACTACCCCGAGCAACTCCGAGAGAGCGCGAAACGCGCGGCCCAACTGGCGGGAGTCGAGCGCTGGGACACCGCGTGGCAGTCCGCCGGACGAACGCCCGATCCTTGGATCGGTCCCGACATTTTGCAAGTACTGCGCACGAAGCACGACGCCGGCATCACGGACATCGTGTCGTGCCCGATTGGCTTCGTGAGTGACCACCTCGAAGTGCTCTTCGACATCGATATCGAGGCGCAGGGGGTCGCCACAGAGATCGGCCTCAATCTTGTTCGAACGCAGTCGCTGAACGATGACGCCGAGTTCATGAACCTACTGGCCCACGTCGTCTTGCGAGCCGCCCCGTAGTGGCGCGAGCGTCAGTCGTCATCGTCGGCGCAGGGCTCAGTGGACTCAGCGCCGCGTGGGAGCTCTCCGGCGGCGAAGCGGGACCGAACGAGACGACGCCGCGTATCGAGGTCATAGAGGCAAGTACGCGTGTTGGGGGTTCCCTCGCCACCACGCAGTTCGCGGGTCGAACCGTCGACCTCTGCGCTGATGGATTCCTCGCGCGACGACCCGAGGGCGTCAATCTCGTGCGCGAACTCGGTTGGAGTGATCGACTCGAAGCCATCGATGCGAGTGGTGCGTCGATCTATCTACGTGGTGCCTTAGACGAACTTCCGGATGGTCTCGCACTCGGAATACCGACTTCATCAGGACAGTTACGCAATGTTACGGGACTGTCGTGGCGAGCGAGATTCCACGCACGACGTGACGAGATAATGCCCGTGCGCATGACCATCGGCGACGACGCGACGATTGGCGAGATTGTCCGCACGAAACTTGGACGCGAACTCGCCTATCAATTCGTCGAACCAATGGTCGGCGGCATTCAGGCGGGACGCATCGACGAACTGTCGGCAAAATCGGTTTTTCCGACGCTGCTCGAAGCAGCACGCCAGGGCGGATCGCTCATGAATGCGCTGCGCCCCACCGGGACGGTTACGCCCGGTGCGAACGGCCCAATGTTCTACTCACTGCTCACCGGTGTCGGATCGCTGCCCGCGGAGATTGCCCGCCAAGTCAAGGAACGTGGCGTGGTCATCCGAACCGACGTGCCCGTGACGGCACTTCGACGAACGCCATCAGCGAGCTACCCCTGGGAGGTCGACACCGAGTCCACGACGACGCCCGCGGACTCCGTCATACTCGCCACCGCCGCTCCCGTTGTTGGTCGGCTCCTCGGTGCCATCGATCCGACGCTCGACGCGCTCAGCACCGTGCGCAGCGCCAGTGCCGCGATGATCACGTTCAGCGTTCCGCGCGACGGCGTCACCTTGCCGGCCACGGGCACCGGCGTGCTCGTGCCGCTCGCCACGTCGTGGACCGAGGGGTCGATGATGGTGACGGCCGTCACGTTCCTTGATCGCAAATGGCCGCACCTGCGAAACGGCGACAGCGTGCTCCTACGCGCCCACGTTGGTCGCAGCGACGACACTCGTTGGAGCGAACTCACGGATGACGAACTCGTGGTCCGGGTCACCCGTGAACTCGCCTCCGTGTTGGGGCACTTCGACGGCCCGAGCGAGTTTCTGGTGCAACGCTGGCCCGACGGTCTGCCGCAGTACTACGTCGGCCACGACGTACTGGTGGCGAACGCGAAGTTAGCGGCCGGTGCGCATCGCGTGGCGCTGTGCGGTAACGCCTACGACGGCGTCGGTATACCGGCGACCATCGGTTCAGGTCGTCGAGCGGCCCGCGAAGCGCTGGAGATGATCCAACTCAGTCGTCGCTAGTTGCTAGAGGTAGTAACCGGAGTGAATGTAGATACACGGCACCCCTTCGCTCACGTACATCGCGTGGTTCTTCGGGTCGTCATCGAGCGCGAGTCGGATGTCGAACCCCTCCTTCACGAGGTCTCGTAGGGCGCCGCGTTTGAACTCATCGACTCCCGAGTAGTCGCCGTACTCGCGCATGATGAGGAGGTCCCAGCGAAGTCCGTAACGTTCGAGCCAACCAACGGTGTGGGGCTGTACCCGTCTAGGACGACCGGTGAGCAACACGACTTTCAACGATTGATCGAGGAGTTCGAGCAGTCGTTCGATCTCCTCAATGATGGGGTCGTCACCGCAGGCGTCGAAGAAACTCTTCCAATCGCCCCAATCAAGGTAGTGCTGGCGTCCGGCCGCGTCGGCCAACACGCCGTCGATGTCGAAAATGACGGCCGGTCCCGAGTCGAGTTCCTTAACCCGCCAGTGCCAGTTTTCGCGTACGTAGTCCCGAGCCATCTATCAATTGAGGCTAACGGCGCCGACGGACGGGATGTCTGCGAGACTGGACATCGTGGGTTGTACTGAGCGTCAGACGCTACCGATTCCGTTCGGACATCACGTTTACGTGGTGAGCGACCTCTCACTCTCCCCCTCCTCGGACGAGTCGAGCCGGCCCGTCGCCGAACTGGTCCGACTGCTAGGCGATATCGATGACGCGGCCGTGGTGGTCGTGGCGGGAAACCTCTTTCATCCCGAGCCGACGTCGGACCTCGCCAAGTTCATCGACGCCACGTTGGCGGTGCTGCCGAGTTTGCACCACGCCATTGTCGACTTCACCGCAAAGTCGACGCATCAGTTCATTGTGCTGCCCGGAAGTGACGACTTCGAACTGCGCACCAACCACGAAGCCCGTCAACGTCTCGAAGTGCTCGGCCTCACGTTGGCCAGCGACCTCATCTTGCAGGTCGCAACCGTTGACGGCGTACGCGACGTCGCCGTCGCCGCCGGCACGTGTGACGTCGACACGCAACTCGCCGACGTCGACGACCGAAGCGACGCCGATCGGCTGGACGACCCCAGCGCACTCCCGCGCTTCGTCGCCTCGAGGGTCCTCTACCGGCGACTCGGCGGTTGGGTCTGGTTCCCCGTGATCGCGCTACTCATGTTTGATGTGCTCACCTCGCTCAACGCCATCATCTTCCATTTCACGCACCATCACCTCCGCGTCCACACTCCCCACGCCGGAAGTTTCTGGGGCAATCTCCTGTTAACTCTCCTGATCGTGGGCGTTGTCGAAGCCGTCGTGGTCTGCTCTGCGGGACTGGTCGTTCGTCGCCGGTTCGACCGTGACGCGCGACTTGCGGCGTCACCCGAACTCAGCGAGCCTTTGTCGCTCACCCACGTCGATGATGTTGACGCGCTCGAATTCGCGCGACGCAACGCCGAGCGAGGGGGTGCCGGCGCCATTATCGGCGGCGCACCGCGACCGGCACTCGCCTTCCTCGACCGCGGGGTGTGTGCGGCGCCGGGACCATCACGGGCCGTCGTCGTGGAACGACGAGGTCGACTCGGCCTCCCCCCGGTTTTCACCGCGGTCGACCGCCTCGGTGTCATCGAGATCGAAGCGGCGAGCGCCGTACAGGTTCGCCTCTACGCCGGCGAGACCCGTCGAGTTCGAGCGAACCTGTTGGAGCGATTGGTCGGCGGCACCTACGTACAACCGGCGCCTCGCGCGACGACCGAGACGATCGGTTCCTGGCCGACCGGTAACCCTTTCCCCATCACGGTTGAACGCCTAAAGGAGCAGCGACGCCAGCGAACCGTGCGACGCTGGGCGAGCGGACTCTTGTTCCTCGACGGCTTCATCAACGTCATCGTCACCGCTTCGCCGCCGCTCCGGAGTCGCTTGCACTCAGTCCAAGCAATACTGCCCCTCGGCGTCGCGCAATCGGCGGCCGCGTTTACGGCCGTCGCGGGCATTGCGATGATCATGATGGCGAGGGGCGTTCGACGCGGTCAACGTCGGGCCTGGTTCATTGCCTGCGTGGTGCTCGCGATTACCGTGGTCGCCCACGTCGCTCGAGGTGGAACCTTTGTGGCGTCGCTGATCGCAGGGTCAATCCTTTGCCTACTCGTCATCGAGCGTGGCTACTTTCAAGCGACGACGGACCGCTCGAGTGCTCGAGCGGCCTTTCCCCGACTCGGCCTTATTGCGGTCGTCGCCGTCGTCGCGGCGACGGTCGGCATCGAGGTGTCATCGGGGCGCCACCACCTCCCCGCCTTTGGCGTCGTCCTCATGGCCTGCATCGAACGTTTCGTCGGTCAAACCAACATCACCCTTCCCGATACCGCGAATGACTTCGTCGACCCTTCGCTCCTCGCCGTTGGTGTCTCCCTCTTCGTCTCGTCGCTCTACCTGCTGACGAGACCCGTCGTCGATCGCCGACTCTCCACGACGGGACGAAGTTCGGAACGGCGATTGGCCGAATTTCGAGCCCGCGAAATTGTGCGTCGACACGGTCGCGGCACCTTGGACTACTTCGCGCTCCGTGATGACAAGCAGTTCTTCTTCTTCCGCGACTCTCTCGTGGCCTACGCCGTGTACGGCGGCGTCGCGCTCATCTCGCCCGACCCCATTGGACCCGAAGCAGAACGCTCGGAAGCTTTCAGTACGTTTCGCGCCTACGCCGAAGGTCGCGGCTGGACCATTGGCGTCATCGGGGCCAGTGACGAGTGGCTCCCCATCTATCGCGCTGCCGGTCTCCACCACATGTACATGGGTGACGAAGCAATCGTCGACTGTCCGACGTTCGATCTCGCCGGAGGCAAAATGAAGGGCCTCCGTCAGGCCTGCACTCGCTTGGCGCGTCACGGCTACACCGTCGAATATCTCGATCCGTCGAACATCGATCCCAGTCGCGTGACCGACATCGTGGAACTCATTTCGATGCTGCGTCGCGGTGAGGCGGAGCGCGGTTTCTCCATGATGCTCGGACGACTCTTCAATCCCAAGGACAAGGGACTCCTGCTGACACTGGTACACGGCCCCGACGGCAAGCCGGCGGCCCTCTGTCAATTCGTTCCGTCGCCCGCCATTAATGGCTATTCGTTGGACCTCATGCGACGCGATCCCGGTGAGCATCCCAACGGACTCATTGACTTTGCACTGTGCTCGACGATTGAGCATCTTCGTGGCGAAGGTGCCAAGGGACTGAGTCTTAACTTCGCGGCGTTTCGATCGGTGCTTGATGGGGAGCGTGGCGAAGGCACGTTCACGCGCGTGGAGCGTTGGGCCCTCAAACGACTCTCGGGAATCTTCCCCATCGAAACACTGTGGACGTTTAACTCGAAGTACCACCCGACGTGGCTGCCGCGATACCTCGTCTACCCCGCGGCTGAGAGTTTCGTACCAGTGGCGGCGGCCGTCCTACGAGCTGAATCACTGACGGAACTTCCCGTTCTTGGACGATTTCTCGTCAGCGACCCGTCCAACCGACCCGGCACCGTGGTGCCGGAAGAGGTACTCGAGGCTGCAAAAAAGTTGGACGACCGCGTTCTTCGTTGATCGTTTCCACTCCATAGATTTGAACCTTCAAACCGTCGTTGAAGTGTGGGATCGCGCGATGTAATCATGGGAGTGCGGGAGGCACGAAATGGCCAAGCTGATTTACTCAACCATCACATCGCTCGACTGCTTCGTGGAAGATAGCGACGGCGGATTTGACTGGGCTGAGCCGGACGAGGAGGTGTTCTCGTTTGTCAACCAACTCGAACGGACGATCGGCACGTATCTGTTTGGCCGTCGGATGTACGAGACAATGGCCTACTGGGAGACCGAGCCAACGCAGCCCGATCAAGCTGCCGTCGCCAATGAATTCGCCGAAATGTGGAGGGCGGCCGACAAGATTGTGTACTCGACCACGCTCACCACGACGAGAAGTGCGAAAACGACAATCGAACGAGAGTTCAAGCCTGATGTCATCGCGAAGTTCAAGAGTACGGCACCGCTCGACGTGGCCATCGGGGGTTCCACCCTTGCGTCGCTGGCGTTGAAGGCCGGTTTGGTGGACGAAATTCAACTCTTTCTCACGCCCGTCGTGGTCGGCGCTGGCAAGCGGGCCTTCCCCGACACTCACCTGCCTCTGACGTTGTTGGAAGAGCGGCGATTTGCCAGCGGCGTTATCTTCCTTCGATTCGAGTGCGCGACTTAACCCGTGGGGTCATCGTAGATTTGGCTCGACGTCACCTCATTGACCGCCGGTTCGCCTTGACTTCTTGGAGGCGTGGGCGAAGCTTTGTCCAGAAGTTGTCCGCCCGTCACGTTCATGCTCAGACGGGCCCAGTAGTGACACGAATCTGTTAAACGAGCGCCAACGACTCTCGCTCGTTCAAAAATTCCCACCACGAATCGGCGACGGGGCGGACGCCGCGCACCACCTCATCGACAGTTGGATTTAGTGAAGCCAAGCCATCGAGTGTCCAGGCCGCGTGGTCTTCTTCAACGGCACCGTGGAGGAACCAAAACTCCAACGCCGACGGTGAGGCGCCGTAGTGGGTTCTCAGACCGTCATGCTTCGACTGGGCAATGTCGCCACTTTGCACTTCGTAGGCGGCGAGTGCAGCCACCGCAGTTGGACCACCTTCATCAAGCGCCCTTCGATACGCGGCGAGAAGGGCCGACATCGCTGGCGAACACTCGCTCGATCCCGCACCGTACGCAGTGGCGAACTGATCGAACAACTGCAGATGACTTGGTTCGGCGACTTCGTCCTTCAAGTTTGCTTCGATTGCATCTTTGGCAATTCCCTCATCGAGACGCGCTGCGAGACGACGCAGGAATTCCGGCAGGTAGACCTCGAAGTACCGATACTGCTCGGCGTATCGAGCGAGTTCGAGCGTGGCGAGCCCGCCCGCCTCCCAGCGGCGATAAAACGGGTGCGTGAGCAGCAGCCGTCCTTGAAGGGATTGTTGAATTGTCGCACTGATGTCAGTATCCATGGATTCACGGTAGACCATTGATCCGGTGGCGCCAAGCGTTTCGGTACATCGCCGATTCTCCGGCGATCATTGTCCACACTGTCGCACGCCAATTCGCTCGACCACCCTCACACTCCGTCGATGTGGCGTCGACACCTGAAATGTGACGCAGGTCGGACGTTGAACAATGACACCGCCAACGAATCCGGCAAAACGAGGTCCACAAACGGGCAGTCGAACTCCTCTCGCCGATGCCGTCACGAGCCCTTCACCATGTGGTGAGCTCGATAGTGCACCGATCCTTGCTGACGACGCGTAGACGAGTGACGCACTTGGAGGGCTGGCGATTGAAACAGTGGCGAACGGTGTGACGGAAGAGGAAACCGCCAGGAAGTCTTTGTAGATCAAGAAGTGTCGCCCGTCGTTACTGCGGATTGACGCCAGCACTGAAGGATTGCTCGAATCAGGGAGCGAAAGGCCCTCGACGCCACCGACAACGACTTCATGTCCCTTCCCTTGTTGGCCCACGGAGTCGGGACAGTCGAGAACGATCAACGGGGTGACTCGGGTGCTTGATGCGGAGGGTGCAGTGGCAACCACGAGTAGCGACCCAGCGCCAATCACCACACCAATGAGTACTTTTGAGGTGGCGACCACGAATCGATTCACAGACCGAGCGTAGGCACGTTGTCCTTCGAATTTCAGTGCGCAGCCCGTCGATCGTTCGACGAAAAGGGCGCCTCGCAGTCCCAGTTCGTTTTGACCGAGCGGTACTGTTGAGCGATGATCTTGCGTCATTGCGAGGTCATCGTTGAAGAGTTCAACTCACCAAACAAAGGACGACCATCACTATGACAACCTTCGCCGGAACGTGGGACGTGACGCTTGACACCCCCATTGGGAAGATGGCAGTCGTTTTCGAGATCAACGAATCGGACGGCGTGATTACCGGCGTCGCACGTTCGGACGCGGAGACGGTGGATTTCCACGACACCAGCGCTGAGGGCAATCGGCTCACGTGGGACCAAGCAGTGACGACACCGATGCGTCTGACGTTGAAGTTCGACGTCGTTGTTGATGGCGACACGATGACGGGCACATCCAAAGCGGGCGTGCTCACGTCGAAGGTCAACGGCAGCCGGGTCGCTACGAATTGACGCCGTTCAAACTCTGACAGATGCCGTCAGCGAAGAGGGCTACGCGAATTCAACCAGGAAGTCCTCCAACTGGTCGTAGCTCGTCTGCATGCCCTCTTGGTCACCCTGGAAGTGGTCCCCGAGGCTCGCGTGATCCTTGAATTTCAACACGCTGGTCATCGTCGTGACGCCGCCTTCCTCCGTCAAGGTCATCGTCTCAATCGCCTCGTCATCGGGCCACCCCTCGAACAACCACGTCGAAACGGTCCGCGTCGGTCGTTCGATCTCCATGAACGTGCCGCGAAACGAGCACTCGTAACCGCCGGGGGCGTACCACGCGTAGTGGTATTTCCCACCGACACGCAGATCGATCTCACAGATGTGCAGCGGCTCCGGATCCGGGCTGAAGTGCACGCGCACGTGCTCGGGCTTCGTGATTGCGTCGAAGACGAGTGACATCGGCGCATCGAATGCGCGTTTCGTCATGACCTCGCAATCACTGATGACCTCGGTGGTCGCTGAGCCGTGTCGGGTCTCTTTCATTGCTCTCCTTCTGCTTCATCATTGACATCTGTCTCGTTACGTTGAAGCTCAATTAGGTAGTCGTCCAGTCTGTCGAGACGCTCGGTCCACATGAACTCGTACTTCGCGACCCAGTCGTGTAGTGGTCGAAGGCACGAGGGGTTCAAGCGATACAGGCGGCGGCGCCCTACGGCTCGACAGTTGACGAGCCCCACCTCACTGAGGACCTTCAGGTGCTTGGAAACCTGAGGCTGCGAAAACGGGAGTTCGTCGACAATCGCACCGACTGACTTTTCCCCTCCGACCAGGAAGTCAAGAATGTCGCGACGGTGCGCCTCCGCAATTGCATTAAAGACATCGGCGGTGGTCGTCGCGCGGGCCATATCGCTATCATATACCCATATCGGCATATGTCACGTTCTATACCGACAGAATGTGGGCGCGACCAGACTCGAGTGACGTTGCGAGGACAGTTCCACGCCCCACGATTTCTCGGGCCATTGTCGACTCTCGGACCGTCACCAAGATGGGCGACGGTCAGCAATCTCTCACGTTCGTTGGCGAAATGAGATCCCACGACCTGCGTTTCGAAGGAGAGCCACGCCCATTGGCGACACTTCGACGAGACGGCCCTCGCCCGGCTCGAATCGGCTCTGGATGTACTGGGCGTCGACTGCGTCTTCCCACACCGGGAGTCTCGGACAGGACGTTCGCCAGACCTCTTGTACTTCCGAATAGCTCCTCGATTCCGGGCCAATCCATTCTAAGAGGTCAATAATCAAAGCGTCGATTGTACTCATTGCGCTGCCTCCACTCACCAACCGTCATCAACCATAGAACCACTCCCACGATTCCACTGGGAGATTTCTGGGTACGCTACACACGCGTAGCCCCGATGTTGAGAGGCCCGCGAACTGAGATGCGGAGACGACCATGGACGACAATCGAGCACGACAACTGCTGAACGAAGAGCGGATTCGCGTGCAAGATCTTCTCGATGCACTGCAACGCAGTCAGCTGAACAATCGCGACGGTGCCAACGAGTCGGGCGACATGAGTGATTCATCTGAGTCCCTCGTCAGTGAGGGCACCGACGACGCCATCGCCGCCAATTTGACATTGCGTCTTGAGGCACTCGACCGCGCCGATGCACGACTCGACGCGGGAGCGTTCGGTCGCTCCGTGAAAAGTGGAGCCCCGATTCCCGATGAGCGTCTCGAGGCAGATCCGGCGGCCGAACTCACCGTCGAAGAGGCCCAAGAACTCAGTTAAGGGGCATTACGTGTGATCCGACGTCGAGCGTTGCGGTCCACCCTGACGTTCACAACAGACCCCTAATCTGTTCCGCGAATTCGGGACGGAGATACGCGCCACGAATCACGGTCCAGGCACGTATCAGAAAGTCATCGAGTCCCGACGTGACGAAGGCCGCAATTCTTCGTTCCGTCTGGGCGGCGTCATCCATCCGATTCATTCGTGGATTCCAGAGAAACGAGGGAACGTCGTATTCTCGATCGGCCAAATAGGGCTTCGGGTCGATCACGACGTACTCACCGCCACGTCGAAGGATGTTGTGGTGGTGAAAGTCACCGTGCACCAGCCACTGGGTTGACGTTCTAAGTTCGCCAAGAAGTTCTCGGGCCAGTGGGACTAGTGGATTGCCGGCACGCTCGCCCTCAGTCAGCCATTGCGGCACTTCGGCGAGCACCGGTCGAAACGGTGTCGTCGCGGGCCGCCAGAGTCGATGGGCAAGGTTGACAGCGGTCGCAGTACCGGCTTGTTCGGCGATGTGCGAGAGGTCGTCGCCAGGGCGAGCTCGCTCTTCCAACAGCGCGGTACCGGATCGTCGCAGTAGTCGAACGGCGCCGTCGCCGTTCCACCGTTCCAAGGCGTCCGGTTCGTGCAACGACTCAGTGTCGCCCTCCCACGGAACCTTGACGACTACGTCCCCCGCTGGCGCGACGTAGGACACGGAAGAGAGTTCGAAGGGTTCTTCAAGGACTATCCCCCATTCCGCGGCGGCCGCGAGCGCCGTTGCCTTGGCAACGCTGAGGTCAAAATGTTGGCTGCGCTCGTCACTCATCGCACGAGCCTACGTAGGTTGACGCCGTCGTCGAGGATTGAGGGGCGCACCGGTAATCGACCACGTCATCGCTTAATTTGAATACCTGCGAACCGTTTTATTGCGCGAGGAGTCTGTACGCAGGTGAGACAAGTGTCGAAAGTGTCCTCGAACTTCGAGACGAGCCGTGCGAAAGGGACGGGAGGCGTGGCGACGTGGTGAAAAAGAGCCTCCTCGGTCTCGTAGCGACCCTCATCGTGCTTTTGAGTCCTGCGTCATTGGCCAACGCCAGTACCGGAGCCCCCTCGCCCGTCTCGATTCGGTTGGTCCTTCGTCACACCACGGTCATTGCGGGACACGTCCTCAACGGTGACGCCATCATCACCAATCACTCCTCCAAATCGATTCTGGTACGAACGTGCGCCGTGGACGGGTGGCTCGACGTCGGACTCTCGAACCAGTCGTACACGTACTCGCCGATCAGTCCGCTGATAGCGTGCGCGCCCACGATCCACGTACGACCAGGAGTCAACTATTTTCCGATTGCGGTCAGCACCGAGTACCAAGCGTGCACGAAAAGCACCCCTACGAGTGATCTCCCCAGATGCGGAAGGAGTGGAATGCCGACCCTCCCGACGGGCCGCTATCACACCTCGGTCTTCATGTTCGGATTTCCAAAAAATACGCGCGCGCCCTCGAACATCGAGGTCACGATTCGCTAGAGGTCGAACATTCGTTGGAGGTGGCACACAGGCGCCGTTGGCGATTCGAGAGATTGAGTTCGGGTAGGACGATTTCCTACACTTGACCCATGTCTCGCTTCGATCTCGTCATCTTTGACTGTGACGGGGTGCTGATCGACAGCGAACGACTCGCCGTTCGAACGGAGCGAGGGATCCTCGCAGATTTGGGCTGGCATCTCAGCGAAGACGAGATCATTGAGCGTTTCGTGGGACGATCCTCCTCCTACATGCAGGCCGAGGTCGAACGTCAGATCGGGCGTCCGGTGGACTGGCACCTCGATTTCTGGGCCCGCTACGAAGAGGTCTTTCGGGCCGAGTTGCTGCCGATCGACGGCATTGTCGACGCACTCAACGAGATCACCGTGCCGACGTGCGTCGCCTCGAGCAGCAGTCACCACGGTTTGATTTTCAAGCTCGGACTCACTGACCTCTACGACCGTTTCGTTGGTCGTATCTTCAGTGCCGAGGACGTGGCGCACGGTAAACCGGCGCCCGACGTCTTCCTCTTCGCGGCCGAGCAGATGGGCACGCCACCGAGTCGCTGCGCCGTCATCGAGGACAGCGTCTCGGGCGTGGAGGCCGGGATCGCCGCCGGCATGACGGTCTTCGCCTTCGGCGGCGGCGTGACGAAACCTTCCCTCCTCGCTCGTGACGGTGTGACGCTCTTCATGGCGATGGCGGCGTTGCCCTCATTGTTGAAGTGATCCAACATCGCACGAATGAAATACGCTGCAACAGTGACCGATTCGCTCGACACCACGGTGCCGTCCCCGGGATCGGTCCACGCCGAACTTCCTGACGGAGCGTGGGAACTACCCGAGCTCGCCGTCGTCGCAATCCTCGTCAGCTTCGGACTTCTCGCGATTGCGGGAGCTATTTTCGGCATATTCTTCAATGGCCGATTGCTCGGTTTCCGGAGCGACGAAATATGGGTTGCGGTGGAGTACGCCGTGCGATGGGTTAATGCGACCACCGCGGCCCTCCTGTTCGGAGCCACCGCCATCTGTTGGTGGCAATACGGTCAGTGGACAACCGCGTCACGCGCGGTCGATGACAGTGCGGTCGTCGCACACGTTCGCCGACTACAACAACTCACCCGATGGCTCCGGATCGCCTTCGGTCTGGTGATCGTCGCGTCCGTGGCGGGCGCCGTCGCGTCGATCGTCGTCAGCAACGGGTCGCCCGGCCTACTTACCAGTGACTGGACCAACGATACGCAAGCCATTCTCACCGCCTTGGCCGCCGACGTCATCGCCACTGTCGGCTTCGTTGCGGCAGCCCGGGTCGTCAACGCGTCGTCGGTACATCTCACACGATTCGGCTCTCCGCTGCTAGAGGAAAACGAGTCTTAACTCAGTCGTCGTCGAATCGCTCGGGCCAGTTTCCCGGCGGCGTGCTCGTCATAGGTGAGGAAGAGCGACGGCTCGACGAGTTCGAGTTCCATCACGGCCCATCCCTCGTCCATGAGGACGAGGTCGGCCCTCGCGTAGAGGAGGTCGTCGAAGAGCGGTTCGGCGAGCAGTGCGTGGGCGAAGGCCAACGAATCCGTTTCGGCGCTCGCGCTGGTCATCTGCTCGCGCCGAAAGAGCGCGCTGCGGTCGACTTCGGCGACGTTCAACATCGCGCCCTTGGTGAGGGCGTGGGAGAACTGACCGTCAATGAAGACCAGCGCCCGTTCGCCGGCCGTGTCAATCGAGGCGACGTAGGGCTGGATCATGGCGTCGCGACCGCTCTCGTGCAGGTGTGCGACGTGGTCATTCGCGCGTTCGTGCTCGTCGGGGCCGTACTTGTCGGCGTCCATTGAACCGGCACCGACGGTCGGTTTTACCACGAATCGAGTATCGGGGAATGTCGGACGGTCCCCCACGTCACAGAAGGTGGTCGGCACGATTCGGTGACCTGTCGCCTCGAGGTCGGCGAGATAGTGCTTATCGGTCGAGTACTCAATTATTGGATACCGGTTGAACAGGTTGGGAACTCGACTGGCCCACAACAGAAAACCGGCACGATCCTTGGTGTAGTCCCAGGTCGAACGGATGACCACGAGCTCGTAACCGTCCCACTCGACGCTGTCGTCATCCCACACGCACAACTGTCCGTCGATCTCTTCGGCGGCGAGGGCGTCGTGCAGCGACGGCCAATCGTCGTCGACGTGTGCACCTTCGGTCGTGGCGACCGCGACGGGCCTCACGGTGTGAACAGAACGGTCGCGTGCTGAGCGAGAGTGGCGAGTGGTCCCGGCCAGACACCGAAGACGATCGTGAGCGCCACTCCGAAACCGATCACGATGCCGGTCCAGGTGGGCACCACGATACGCGCAGCGTCCAGACGGTCGTCGCTGTAGAGCGCCATTGCCCAGCGCAAGTAGAAGAAGGCGGCGATCGCGGCGCTGACGAGAGCGATCAAGGCGAGCGCACCCCCACCGGCGTCGACGACCGAGGCCAGCACGGCGTACTTCGCGTAGAAGCCCGTCGTGAGGGGCGCGCCGAGCTGGCTGAGGAGGAGAATGGCGAGCGCGCCACCGAGCCACGGTTGTCGTCGCGCCAGACCCTGGTAGTGCTCGATCGAGTGGTGTTCGTCGCCGACTCCGCCAATCAAGGTGACGATCGCGAACGTCGCCACGACGATGGGTGCGTAAGTGACCACGTAGAAGAGCGTCGCGGCCGATCCGCGGATGGTGCCGGCCCAGACGCCGAGCAGGATGAAACCGGCGTGGTTGATCGACGAGTAGGCCAACATTCGTTTGACGTTGCGCTGGACGAGAGCGAGGCTGGCGCCGACGACGGTCGTCAGGACAATGAGGACGAAGAGAATCGGCCGCCAGGTGTCGAGCTGGGTGCCCAGTGCCGAGATGAGCACCCGGATGAGCGCCGCGAAGGCGCCGACCTTGACAATAGAGGCCATGAGGCCCGTCACCGGGGTCGGCGCACCCTCGTAGACGTCGGGCGACCACAGATGGAACGGTACGGCGGCGACCTTGAAGGCGAAGCCAATGAGGAGCAGCGCACCGCCGGCGTAGAGAAGACCGGGACGAAGCACGACGTTCGATCCGAGGAAGTACGAGATTGAGCCCAAGTTCGTGGAACCGGTCGCGCCGTAGACGAGGGCCGCCCCGTAGATGAAGATCGCCGAGGCGAAGCCACCGAGCAGAAAGTACTTGAGGGCCGCTTCCGATGACGTCGCGCGGTGGCGGTCGAAGGCGACGAGTACGTACAGGCCGATCGAGAGAATTTCCAGGCCGAGGAAGATGACGATGAGGTCGTTGGCCTGAGTCATCAACAGCGCGCCGGCACTCGACGCGAGGGCGAGGATGTGGAACTCCACGCCCGAAAGACGCTCGCGTACGGCCCAGTCGTGCGCGACCAGCGCGGTCATGATGACGCTCAGTGCAATGACGCCCGAGGCGAGAATCGAGAAGTCGTCGAGGACGATGGCGTGCGCGATGGTCGTCGAGGCGCCGGCCTTCGCGACGCAGCGCCACTGGAAGACGTTGACCACGATGCTCGCGACGGCCGCGGCGACGACCGTCGACGTCGCGACCGAGAGTGGAACCTTGCCCCTCGCGAGGGCTGAGGCGAGTACGAGCACGAGTGAGGCGCCGAAGAAGATCAGGACCGGCAGAATCGTCAGGTAGTGAATCGAGGGAATGACGAGTTTCACTTGTTCACTCCGCTCGGAGCGACGTGTTCGATGAGTTGCTGCACCGAAGGAGTGATGCGATCCAATACCGGCTTCGGGAAGACACCGAGGACGACGATGAGCACGACGACCGGTACGAGGACCCACTGTTCTTTGGGCGTGGCGTCGGGCAGATTCGCGTTGGCGCCCTCGGCCCTGCCGTGAAAGACCCGTTGGTAGGCCCACAGGAGATAGACCGCTGCCGCCACGACCCCGAACGTCGCCACCACTGCCCACCAGGCGTGCGTGGCGAACGTGCCGATGAGAATCAGGTACTCGCTCACGAACCCGTTGAGACCCGGCAACCCAATGGAGGCCAGCATGACCACGGTGAAGAGGGCCGCGAGGATCGGTGCTGGACCTTGGAGTCCGGTGAAGTCCTTAATGAGGATCGATCCCCGTCGTTTCTCGATGAAGCCAATGATGAGGAAGAAGCCAATGGTGATGATGCCGTGGTTGAACATCAACAACACGGCACCGACGGTGGCGATCTGGGAGCCGGACATCACGCCCAACGTGATGAAGCCCATCTGCGCCAACGAGGAGTACGCAACGAACCGTTTGAGGTCCGGCGTCTTACAGGCCAGCATCGAGCCGTAGAGGATGCCGATCGCGGCGAGCGTCAAGACGAGCGGGCGCATGGTCGGCAGCGCCAACGGGAACAGTCCGACCGCGAATCGAAGCAGCCCGTACGTGCCGAGTTTGGCGAGCAACGCCGACATCTCTATCGAACCGGCCGTCGGTGCTTCGGCGTAGGAGATGGGCGACCAGGTATGGAAGGGCCAGATCGGTGCCTTCACCGCGAAGGCAAGCGCGAAGGAGAGAAAGAGCCAGACCTGGGTGCCGTGGGTCATCACCGTTGCCGACAGCGCGCTGTAGGAGAACGTCAGCGCCGAGCCCGTGAGCTGGTGCTGATGGGCGAAGCCCAAATAAAGGATTCCGATGAGCAGGAAGGCCGAACCGGTGAAGGTGTATATAAAGAACTTGAGCGCCGCCTTGGCCCGTTCCTTCGCCCCCCACTGACTGATGAGGAAGTAGCACGGGACGAGCGTCAATTCGAAGAAGATGAAAAACAAGAGCAGGTCGTGGGCGAGGAAACTGCCCATGGTGAACGAGGTGAGGAGGAGCAACCAGGCGACGAAGGCCGGCTCCTGACGGCGGTCGCGTGCGCCCAGTAACGCCAGAAGCACGGTAAGGGCCGTTAACACCACCATCAACAGGGAGATGCCGTCGAGCGCAACGTCGTAGGCCAGACCGAACGGCGCCGAGAGGACGTGACGGGTGGCGAAGTCGAACGTTTGCGCCTTGGCGACGTGGTCGTTGTAGAGACAGGCGACGACGAGCGCGAGCGCCATCTCCACGACCGACGTGGCGACCGCCACGACGTAGGCCCGGCCTTCGATCTTTTGCACGAGGGCGGCGGCCAACGCGCCGAGCAGGGGCACCACGATCAAGAGGTCGAGCCACATCGATGAGTGCATGACTAGCCGACCCTCGCCACGAGATAGACAATGATGACGGCCACGCCGAGGACCGTCGCCAACGCGTAGTGCCGCACGAAGCCCGACTGCACCTTGCGCAGTCCCTCGCCGCTTCGACGCACCGAGACCGCGAGTCCCGTAATCGCGCCGTCAATAACTTTGGGCTCGACGAAGTCCTCGCCGAACTGGGCCGCCTGCGTGAGCGGCCGGCCAATCGTGGCGTCGTAGAAGTCGTCCCAGTGCCAGACGTGCTCCAGAAACGGGGACTCGTATTTCGTCGACGACGTGATGTTGCGCCAAATCGTGAACCCGGCCATTAGGCCAAATACCGCGGCCGCAACGTCGACGGCGGCCAGTCCATACTGCGCCAACGTCCCGGCGTGGGTGCCGGCGGCCACGAAGCCGAACGTCGGTGAGAGGAAACCACCGAGCGAGTCGTGGTGTATCCAGGGCAGATCGAGGATGCCCCCGATAACCGATAACGAGGCCAACACCACAAGCGGCATCGTCATGGCCCACGGCGACTCGTGGGGATCGTGGCCCTGCGTCTCGTCGCGGAATCGCTCGTTCCCACGGAAGGTGAGCACGAAGAGACGAGTCATGTAATACGCAGTGAGAATCGCCGTGACGACGCCCAACACCCAGAGCGGCTTGTTGTGCTCGAAGACGTTTGTTAACACGTCGCCCTTCGACCAGAATCCGGCGAAGGGCGGGATGCCCGAAATCGTGAGCCAACCAATGAGGAACGTGGGGAACGTCAGGGGCAGGTACTTCGCCAACGCTCCCATCTTGCGCATGTCCTGTTCGCCGTTGAGCGAGTGAATGACTGAACCCGAACCGAGGAACAACAACGCCTTGAAGAAGGCGTGACTGATCATCAAGAAGATTGCGGCGGCGTAGGCGCCGACGCCGACGGCCAGGACCATGTAACCGATCTGGGAAACGGTTGAGAAGGCGAGCACCTTCTTGATGTCCTTCTGCGACGTGGCGATGGTGGCGGCGACGAAGGCCGTCACTCCCCCGATGATCGCAATCGTCATGCGTCCGGATGACGACAGAGCGAGCACCGGTGACATTCGTACCAGCAGGTAGACACCGGCCGTCACCATCGTCGCGGCGTGGATCAGGGCCGAGACCGGGGTCGGGCCCTCCATGGCGTCGGGCAACCAGTTGAAGAGCGGAATCTGGGCGCTCTTGCCCGTCGCGCCAAGTAACAGCGCGAGCACCACCAACGTGGCGATCGTCGGTGACAACGTCCCGGCCTTAGAGAAGATCGAGAGGTAGGTAAGGGTGTGGACGTGGCTGAAGAGCAAGAACATCGCGATGAGCATGCCCACGTCGCCGACACGGTTGTAGATGAAGGCTTTCTTACCGGCCGACGCGGCGGCGTCACGGTCGAAGTAGAAGCTCACGAGCCAGTAGGAGCAGAGCCCCACGCCCTCCCATCCGACGAACGTCAGGACGAGGTTGTTCCCGAGAACGAGCAGCAACATCGAGAAGACGAAGAGGTTGAGGTACAAGAAGAACTTCTTGAAGTCCTTTTCGCCGTGCATGTAGGCGGTGGAGTAGAGGTGAATGAGCGCCGAGATGCCCGTGACGAAGAGGCACATGGTGATCGAGAGCGGGTCGAGCAAGAGCGCGGCGGGCACGTGCAACGTGCCGACGTCGATCCAGGTGAAGAGATTGACCGTCACCTCGCGTGACGAATGACTGAGCAGGAGAAAGAAACTCACCACCGAGAGGGCGAAGCTCCCCACAACGGCCCCGGTGCCGACCCACCCGATCTGGCGCTCGTTCATGTAGCGGCCGTTCAGCAAGACGACGAGGAAACCGCCCATGGGAAGCAGAAGGATCAGGGTTACCGCGAGTGCCATCTCAGCCCTTCAGCTCTGAAAGTTCATCGACCGAGGTGGAGGACCGGCGCCGAAAGACGGAGACCACGATGCCCAGACCGACGGTCACCTCGGCCGCCGCCACGACCATGACGAAAAAGACAATGGCTTGACCACTGATGTCACTGAGAGTGCGCGAAAAGGTGACGAAGGTGAGGTTGACCGCGTTCAGCATCAACTCCACGCACATGAACATGATGAGGGCCGAGCGACGGGTGAGGAATCCAAACGCACCGATGCCGAAGAGGACGGCGGCCAAGACGAGGTACCACGCGGCGGGGACGTTCACGGGGCCACCTCCTCCGACTGCACCGAGCGCTCACGGCGCGCCAACAGCACTGCGCCAACGACCGCGATGATGAGGAGGGCGGCCGTCGCCTCGAAGGCGAACAGGTAGGTCGTGAAGACGGCGTCGCCGAGTTCCTTCACGTTGGCGTTACCCGACGAAAGGGGCGTGGTCACGGAGACGGCGCCGGTGACCCAGTGTGAACGGGCCATCAGGGTGACGAGTCCGCCAATCGTGAGCACGACACCGACGCCCGCAAAGGCGCGCTGACCGACGAGCGGTTCGAAGTTGACGTGCTCGCGGCGATCGACGCCGAGGAACATAATGACGAAGAGGAAGAGCACCACAATGGCGCCGGCGTACACGATGATCTGCACGGCGGCGAGGAAATCGGCCGACTGGGCGACGAACGCCACGGCGACGCCGAAGAGCGTCATGATGAGACAGAGTGCGGCGTGCACGGGATTCTTGACGGCGATCACGCCGATTGCACCGACGACGATGAGCAGGGCCGACGTCACGAAGACGAGGATGCTCGGCACGGCGTAGGCGGCCGCGATCACGACTGTTCTCCTCGACGCTTTCGCTTGGGCATCTTCGCCTTGGCGTTGTTCAGCATTCCCTGGAGACCGCGCTGCTCCAGGGGCACGTCCTGGGGCTCGAAGTGCTTGGGGAAGATGTTGCGCAACTGTTTGGAGCCGGTCGCCGCATCGTCGCGCTCGAGCGACTGACCGGCTTCGGCCGCGCGCACGCCCGCGCCGAGATCGCCCGTCCACTGGATGACGCCCTCGTACTGGGCGTCGCCGTTGGGTGACGTGGCGCGCATCCAACCGCCCGTCATGGCCGCCTCACCTTCGCGCCAGTCCTCCCAGGGCAGGCGCTGCGGGTAGCCCTGATCGTCGACGAGCAGTTCGGCCTTCGTGTAGATCGCGTCAGAGCGGTTCGTGAAGGAGAACTCGAACATCTTCGATTCGGTAATCGCCTGGGTCGGGCACGCCTCCACGCAGAGGTCGCAGTGGATGCAGCGCAAGTAGTTGATCTCGTAGATGTAGCCGTAGCGCTCACCGGGGCTGACGGGATGGTCCGGTGGATTGTCCAGACCGCGTACGTAGATGCAGTTGACGGGGCAGACGCCGGCGCAGAGTTCGCAGCCAATGCACTTCTCCATCCCGTCTTCGTAGCGATTGAGCACGTGACGTCCGTGCTGGCGGGGTTGCTTGGGACGCTTTTGTTGGGGATAGCTCGTCGTCACCGTCGGGCGAACGAGGTGTTGCAACGTCAATTTGAAACCGCCGAAGAAACTGAGTGGACTACTCACGCGTCCTCCTCGTCGGTGAAGTGGCGAAGTGAATCGGGACGGAGTGGTCGTTCACCGACGACCGGCAGCACTGAGTCGGCGCCGACCTCGCGAGACTGACCGAGCGCGAAGGCCCTCGTCAACAGCGAGTACGAGAGCAGTACCAGGGCCGCCATGATGAATCCCCAACCTTTGGCGATGACGAAGCCGGCGACAATCAGCATCCAGCCGAGACTGAGCGGAATCAGTCGCTTCCATCCGAGGTCCATCAACTGGTCGTAGCGAAAGCGCGGCAGCGACGCGCGAAACCAGATGTAACAGAAGGCGAAACCAATGGTCTTTACGAGGAACCACGCGATTGGGAAGAGCCATCGCAGGTGCGCCACGTTCGGGATCCAACCGGCCGGGCCGCCGAGGAAGAGGGTCACGATGATCGCCGACATCGTGATCGTGTTCATGTACTCAGCGAGGAAGAAGATCGCGAATCGGAACGACGAGTACTCGGTGTGGAATCCACCGACCAGTTCGCTCTCCGCTTCGACGACGTCAAAGGGCGGCCGATTGAGTTCAGCGGTGATGGCGATGACGAAGACGACGAACGGCACGATGCCCAGACGAACCAAGTTCCAGTGCCAGATCCCGCCGCCTTGCGAGTTGACGATGTCATGTACCGACAGCGAACCGGTCACGAGCACGACGGTCACGATGGTCATTCCGAGCGCTGCCTCGTAACTAATCATTTGGGCGCTCGCGCGCACCGAGGAGAGCAACGGGTACTTGGATCCCGACGACCAACCGGCCAGCATCACCCCGTAGACCGAAATGCCCGACATCGCGAGCAGGAGAAGGATTCCCATCGGTGGGTTGGCGACTTGGAGTTGCACGAGGTGACCGGCAATGGTGAGGGTGCCCCCGATCGGCACGAGGCCGAACGTGATGACGGCGGGCAGCAAGACGAGGAACGGTGCGAGCTTGAAGACGACGCGGTCGGCCTCGCTGGGTATCAGGTCTTCCTTCAGGATCAATTTCAGACCGTCGGCGAGGGTTTGCAGCAAACCGAACGGACCCCAACGTTGTGGCCCGATCCGGCTCTGCATATCGGATATCGCCTTGCGCTCGAACCAGATCATGAAGATGACCGACGTCATCAACAGGCTGAAGGCCGCGACGACCTTCAAGATCACGATGAGCAGGACGGCGAACGTCACGCCGTGGATGAAGAGCGGATCAGCGGACGCGAGCCAACTCATTTGGTGTCCAGTCGAACCTGCGCAATGACGTTGTTCCCGTCAAAGATCGATCGAAGCACGTCGTTGCCGTCGACGTCCACGGAGCCAAAGGCGATTTCCGTGGCGCCACGCGGGACGGCGTCGTCGAGGGCCACGGGCAGCCGAACCGCTCCCCTCGCACCGGTCACCCCGACCACGTCGCCGGTCGTCGCACCCAAGCGGTCGAGGTCGAAGTGATTGAGGTGTAGGACGGTGGCTGCCTTCAGCGCGGCCAGCGCCGGCGTGCCCCGCACGGCGACACCGTCGTCGTAGAGGCGCCGGCTGAGATTGACGCGTAGCGAATAGGCGTCGGCGAGTGGCACGTCGACCGTGCGGCCGGCATTGACCTGGTCCCAGGTGGCGCGGGTGAGAGTCTTCGCGGCCTCAACGTCACCAATCGACGTCGAACCGGCGTGGGCGCCGAGCCCGACCGTCTCGGTTGATCGGATGCCGGGAAAGGCCATGGGATCGAGGGGTCGGCGAGGCGTCCGTTCACTGGCGTCACCCACGACGACGCCGTCATCGGACGAGTCGCCGAGGACCGACAACGCCGGATAGCCCGTCGTCTCTTCGATCGCCCTCGCGGCCTCTTCAATGGAACCGAGACCAATACTCTGACCGAGCTCGTCGGCCAACTCGGAGGCGATGGCGACGTCGGGCCACGCCGAACCGGGGGCCACGATCTTGGGCGCGACGGCGGTGACGCGACCTTCGATGTTGGTGACGGTGCCCGTTCGTTCGAACTGCACCGCGGCGGGCAGCACCACGTCGGCGTAGGCGAGCGTCGAGCCCCCGTGGCCGGTCACGACCACGACGTCGGCGCGCTCCAACGCTTCGGTCGCACCGACGACGTCGAGGACGTTGCCGAGAAGGGAGCCGCCGAGGAGAAGCAGTGCCGACTGTTCACCCGAGCGCATCGCGTCGAGTTGAGCCCGCGCGTCACGTCCACTCCGCTCGCTCGAGTAGCCCCGACCCGGTCGCAGTTGCGGGGAAAGACCCATGTCGAGGGCGCCCATGACGTTCGCGCGTCGAAGCGCCGGCAGAAACTTCGCCCGCGGGAAGCGCTCAGCGAGGTAACGGATTGCGTTCTCCATCACCTGACTGTCCTCGGCGATGTTTGGTCGTCCGACCACGAAGACAACGCCCTCGCCGGTCTCACCGACGAACGCGCGCGCACTCTTCAACTCCTCGTCGCCCACTATCAGTCCTTGGGCCAGGGCGCCGTCACGGTCGCCCAGTGCACGCGCCACCAGGTGCGCCTCGCCCGGGCGCACCGGCAACGAAACCGAAGCGACCGGCGAGAGGCCACTCGCTCCAAAGGAGAACTCGACGATGGAACGGTGATAGCGAACGGCGCTCTCGCGAAGTCGAAGGAAGAGAATCGGGAGTTCTTCGCGAAGGTCGCCGGTCAAGGTGACGACGGTGGCGGCGTGGGCCGCGTCGTCGATCGTCGCGCGCGGGAGAGCTTGGATGAGTGCCGCGTCGAAGCCGTCGCCGTACTGCGCGTCAATGTGCTCGGTTCCGAGCACGCCGCGCAGAAGTCGCTCCCACGCGAACGCTCCTTCGTTTGTGAGGGACGCGCCGCCAATGGCACCGACTCCGTCACCGGTCGCCGCGCCACGGCGAAGAATGTCGGCCGCCTCGCTTAACGCTTCGCCCCAGCTGACAGCGACGAGCGTGCCGTTTCGGCGAACGAGTGGATCGGTGATGCGCGTTGATGCCAACAGTGGATCCGTCGACGCTTCGTTCCCGTCGATCGAATCAATGATGAAGCGACCCTTGTCGCAGAGCCACCCGTGGTTGACCGGTTCACTGTCAACGCCCAGGACCCTCGTCAGTCGGTTGCCCGACGACTGCACCGCCACCCGACAACCGACGGCGCACGTGGTGCAAGTGCTCTCGATCTGTTCGAGGTCCCAGGGACGAGCGGTGAAGCGGTAGGGCTTGGCCGTCAAGGCACCGACCGGGCAGATCTGCACGGTGTTGCCCGAGAAGACGGAATCGAAAGGTTGCGTGGGCGACGTCGCGACCTCGAGCAGGTCGCCACGACCAGCGAAGGCGATTTGCGCGTCGCCGGCGACTTCGCTCGCGAATCGAGTACACCGCGCGCATTGGATGCAGCGTTCGCGGTCGAGCAGGACGAGTTCGCCGATCTCCACGGGCTTCACGAAGTGCCGCTTCTCTTCGATGAACCTGGTCTCGCCCGAGCCGTGCGCGAGCGTCTGGTCCTGCAGGGGACATTCGCCGCCCTTGTCACAGACCGGGCAGTCGAGCGGGTGATTGGCGAGGAGGAACTCGAGCACGCCGTCCTGCGCCTTCTTCACCTTCTCCGAGTCGGTGACGACCGTCATTCCGTCATTCACCTTTAGGAAACAGGCCGGCTGCAACGTTGCGCCGCGCGGACCTTCGACTTCGACGAGGCACATGCGACACACGCCAACCGGTTCCATGCGGGGGTGGTAACAAAAGCGCGGTACGTAGGTGCCGCCACGTTCGGCCGCCTCAATGAGGAGTTCGCCGGCCTCGGCTTCGAGCGAGCGACCGTTCACCGTGATGGTGACGGTGGAGCGAATGACGTCAGTCATGGGGACAGCCTCCGTGCTGAACGTGGGCTACGAAATCGTCGCGGAACATCTGGATCGCCGAGTGGACCGACGAGGGGATGGACGGCCCCAGCACGCAGATGGTCGTCTGCTGCGGCGGCCACGTGAGACCGGGAGCGATGTTGTCACAGAGGTCCAGGAGGAGGTCAATGTCTTCCGTGCGACCACCGCCGTGTTCGATGCGGTACATCGCGCGTTCGATCCAGCCCGATCCTTCGCGACACGGCGTGCACTGCCCACACGATTCGCGCGAGAAGAACTTGGTGATGCGCCACGCCGCTCGAACCACGCACGTCGTTTCGTCCATGACGACGATCGAACCCGATCCGAGCATCGATCCCTTTTCGGCCACTTCGTCCTGGCCGAGCGGCAGGTCCAGCAGTTCGGGCCCGAACCAGGGGGCCGACACGCCACCGGGAATGATCGCCTTAATCGCTTTGTCGCCAATGATGCCGCCGCCCAATTGCGGGTCGTAGATGAGATCGCGGAACGTGTTCTTGACCATTTCGATTTCGTAGACGCCGGGACGATTGACCCGCCCGGCCAGTGCGAACAGCCGGGTGCCCGTCGAGCGGCCACCACCGAGCGCCGCGAACGCGGCGCCGGAGTTGTTGATGATCCACGGCAGGTTCGACATGGTCTCCACGTTGTTCACGACCGTCGGCTCACCGTAGAGACCGGTGACGGCGGGGAAGAAGGGCGGTTTGATGCGCGGGAAACCCCGCTTGCCCTCGAGCGCTTCGATGAGCGCCGTCTCTTCGCCACAGATGTAGGCACCGGCGCCGGGGTGCACGACGATGTCGAGCGAGAACTCCGAGCCAAAGATCTTGCTGCCGAGCGCGCCGTGTTCGTAGGCGTCGTTCACGGCCTGTTGCACGCGCTCGAGACCGAGTGCGAACTCGCCGCGCAGGAACACGTAGACCGTCGTCACCTGCAGTGCGTAGGCGGCAATGATGCAACCTTCGATCAACTGATGCGGATCGCGCTCGACGAGCAGGTGGTCTTTGAAGGTGGCCGGTTCCGATTCGTCACCGTTGACGACGAGGTACGAGATCGGGGCCTTACGCAACATCGACCACTTGCGTCCGGCGGGGAACCCGGCGCCGCCGCGCCCGAGCAGCGACGCCTGGTCGACTTCGGAGGCGACGGCCTCGGGGAACATCGTGAGCGCTTTCTTCAGTCCCTCGTAACCGCCCGTCGCGAGGTAGCGCGTCCAGGTATGCGAGTCGGCGAACTCCGTGCGCGACAAGACAATCCGGGGTGCGGTGAACGTAGCCACTACTTCGCTTCTTCTACTCGAGCGTCGCGCGCGGCGATCGCCACCCGTCGTTCGCTGGCGACGTCGGCCTTCGGTGCGTGCAGGCCGCCCGCGCGCCGAACCCTGATCAACGTGCCGTGGCTCGGCACGTCGTGGTCCAATGTGCCCGCTCGCAGTTGGCCGACCACGGCATCGAAGGCCTCCGGCGTGGTCGTTCGTACGTAGCGGTGATTGACCTGCACGCTGGGAGCGAAGTTGCAGTCGGCGAGACACTCGGTCTCTTCCAAGGTGAACAGCCCGTCACCCGACGTCCCACCGACGGGACAACCGAGCGTCGCACTCGCGTGCTCGAGCATCTCGTCACCGCCGGCGAGCAGGCACGCGATGTTCGTACAAATCCCCACGACGTACTTCCCCACCGGCTCCAGATGGAACATGTCGTAAAAGGCGGCCGTACCGCGTACGTCGGCCGGCGTCGTTGACGTCAACTCGGCGACTTCAGCGATTCCGTCGTCGCTCAGGTAACCGTCTTGTTCCTGGGCGAGGTGCAGCAACGGCAACATCGCCGAACGGGGACGGGGGTAGAGCGCCAACACCTCTTCGGCCCGTTGGCGGATATCGACACGGAAGTGACTCATCGATCAACCTCGCCCATGACGGGATCGATGGTGGAGATCACCGTGATGGTGTCGGACATTGAACCGCCGCGCATCAGGAGCGACACGGCTTGGAGATTGACGAAACTTGGACCGCGCACGTGCAACCGGTAGGGCTTGGGTCCGCCGTCCGAGACGATGTAGCAACCAATCTCACCGCGCGGTGACTCGACGGCTGAGTAGACCTCCCCGGCCGGGACGTGGAAGCCCTCGGTGAAGAGTTTGAAGTGGTGGATCAACGCTTCCATTGACTCGCCAATGCGCGCGCGCGGTGGTGGCGTGACCTTGGAGTCCTGGCTGCGGTAGTCGCCGCTCGGCATCTTCTCAATGCACTGACGGACGATGCGGATTGATTCGCGAATCTCGTTGAGGCGGATGGCGTAGCGGTCGAAGTTATCGCCGTAGGTGCCGACGATGACGTCGAAGTCGACCTCGTCGTACGCGAGATAGGGCATCGCGCGACGAAGGTCCCACGCGACGCCGGTCGAGCGCAGGAGCGGTCCCGTGACGCCCAGGGCGAGAGCCTCTTCGGCCGTCAGCGGAGCGACGCCGATCATGCGGTTGCGAAAGATGGGCTGACCGGTCAATAGCTCGTCGTACTCGAAGGTCCGAGCAAAGATCGTGTCGCAGATGACGAGCACGTCGTCCTGCCATCCGTCGGGCAGGTCGGCCGCCACACCACCCGGACGCACGTAGTTGAGGTTGAGACGAAGTCCCGCGGTCTTCTCGAACAAGGCGAGTATGAGCTCGCGCTCGCGAAGTCCGTAGATCATCATCGACGACGCGCCGAGGTCCATGCCGTTGGTCGCCATCCAGACGAGGTGCGACGAGATGCGGTTGAGCTCACTCATGAGCATGCGGATCCACACGGCGCGCGCCGGCACTTCAATGTCGAGCAGTTTCTCCACGGCCATGGAGAAACAGAGTTCGTTGATGACCGGACTGAGGTAGTCCATGCGCGTCACGTTGGTGGCGCCCTGGATGTAGCTCAACTCCTCGCCGGTCTTCTCCATACCGGTGTGGAGATAACCAATGACGGGCTTCGTGCGAAGAACGAATTCACCGTCCAGTTCGAGCATGAGACGAAGGACGCCGTGGGTCGACGGGTGCGACGGTCCCATATTGATGATCATCGTCTCGTCGTCGCGACGGTCAAAGTCAACGGACGTGGGATCGAGCGTCAGTCCGTCGAGTCGAAGGACCGCACCGACCTCACGGCCGAGCTCGTTGGTGGGGGTCGACTCGCGACGTTGGAGTTCTTGTGCGCCCTCCGAGGTTTCGGCCGTTAAGAGCTCGATGCGCTCGGCGGTGCGGATAGTCGGATCACTCACCGAGGCCCCGGTGACTCTTTGAACTGCACGGGGACTCGACCGGCGCCGTAGTCCTTTCGAAGCGGGTGGCCCTCCCACTCTTCGGGCATCAAGATGCGCGTGAGGTCGGGGTGATTGGTGAACAAGATGCCGAGAAGATCGAACGCCTCGCGCTCCATGGCTTCAGTTCCGGGATAGAGCGTGAAGAGCGAGTCGACCTCGGGCGAGTCGTTGCCCGCCTGAACTCGAACGCGCACGCGCTGCTTTTTCGAAAGACTCAGCAGGTTCACCACTACTTCGAAGCGCGATGGCGCTACACCGTCGGGCAACCAGCGATCGAAGTGTTCGAGGTAGTCAACACCGCAGACGTCGACGCACATCTCAAAGCCGTCATCGCGAAAAGAGGAGATCAGTGCGAAGTACTGGTCCGGCGTCGGAAAGCAGCACAGGTCCGCGGCGAGTCCTTCGCTGGTGATGACGCCCGGGGGGGCCGTTGGTGAGAGGGAGATCACTTCGGGGTGCCTACCCTCACAGCAACCGGTACTTCGGGAGTCCAGAGTCCTTGGGTCGGGTCGACGTGGACCGGGCGGCCCTCGCTGCGGCGCTTCATGATTTCGCCGGTGCGAATCTGCTCGTGCAACGTGAGAATGGCGTGCATCAAGGTCTCGGGGCTCGGCGGACAGCCAGGCGCGTACACGTCAACGGGCACGATCTGGTCGACGCCCTGGACGATGGCGTAGTTGTTGAACAGTCCCCCCGTCGACGCACAGACGCCCATCGAAATAACCCACTTCGGTTCCATCATCTGGTCGTAGACCTGACGAAGGACCGGCGCCATCTTTTGACTGACCCGTCCGGCGACGATCATGAGGTCCGCTTGGCGGGGCGAGTTGCGAAAGACCTCCATGCCGTAGCGCGCGAGGTCGAAGTCGGCGCCGCCCGTCGCCATCATCTCAATCGCGCAACAGGCAAGTCCGAACGACGCCGGCCAGACCGAGGCCCGACGGGCCCAGCGAACGAGGTCCTCGATTGGGCCAGTCAAGAAATTGTGTTGCAGGTCTTCGAGGGCCACTACGCCGCCTGATCGGAGTCGGAGTTGATACGCACGATTGTGGAACTGCTGGTGCGTGATGGCATCCCGGCGACCAGGTGCTTGACCGGTCCCCAGGACAGGGCACCCTCAGAGACGAGGAAGAGCAGTGCGCCAAAGACGGTCACGGAAAACGTCAATATTTCGACCAGACCGAAGACGCCGAGTTGGCGGAACACGACGGCGAAGGGGTAAAGAAAGACAACTTCGATGTCGAAGATGACGAAGATCATGGCGACGAGGTAAAAACGTACGGGGAACCGTGCCGGTGGTTCGATTTCGGGGACAATCCCACACTCGTACGGTGCCAACTTCGCGTCGGAGGGTCGCTTTCTAGGCGCCAGCATTGCTGACATCACGAGCGAACCCGCACCGAAGAGCACTCCGAGAATCAGAAGCCCCAGTATTGGTAAGTACTGGTCCACGGACATCATTTCTACCAGACCTGCAACACCCCTTGAGAAGTTGTGCACGAGGTCGAACGTCCTAGGCTGGTCCGATGGCCACACTGATGGACGTCACGTCCAAACCGACCGTCTTCGACGTCGTCATTGTCGGCGCGGGACCGAGCGGCTCGGCCTGCGCGCTCTGGTTGGCGAAGGCCGGATGGTCGGTCTGTCTCATCGAGAAGAAGCACTTCCCGCGCGAGAAGACCTGCGGCGACGGGCTCACTCCGCGCTCGGTCTACCAACTGGCCGAGATGGGTCTCGAGTCGGTGGTCGCCGCAAACGGCCACAAATATAAGGGACTTCGGGGATTTGGCTTCGGGGCGACACTCGAAATGAACTGGCCCGAACACCCGGTCTTCCCGAACTACGGCTACACGATCACCCGTTTCAACTTGGACGGACTCGTCGCCGAAGAGGCCGAGCGCCTCGGTGCGGTACTGCTCAGTGGCGTTGAAGCGGTCGCTCTCTTAGAGCCCACCGACTCCCCCAACGGCGAACTGAAGGGTGCGGCCGGCGTCGTCGTCCAGGGCAAGGACGATCACGAGACGGTCGAGATCCGGGGTCGCTACCTCGTCGTCGGTGACGGTCAGAACTCTCGCCTCGGTCGAGAGCTCGGCACCGTTCGCAACAAGTCGTGGCCCATGGGTATGGCGCTTCGCGGGTATTACACGAGCGATCGCCACGACGAACCGTGGATTGACTCGCACCTCGATATTCGCGACCCCCACGGCACCGTGGTGCCTGGCTACGGATGGATCTTCCCACTCGGTGACGGTCGCGTCAACGTCGGTGTCGGACTGCTCTCGACGGGTGGCGCGTGGAAGGGCGTGAACACGACGAAACTTCAGGAGTACTTCGTGAGTCAGACCGCCGACGCGTGGGGACTGAACGACGAGACCTGCTGCGGCCCACCGACCGGTGGACGTCTCCCCATGGGACTGGCGCTCGGGCCGCACGCGGGACCCAACACGCTCACCATTGGTGACGCCGCGGGCACGGTCAACCCCTTCAACGGCGAAGGTATTGCCTACGGCTACGAAACGGGACGGCTCGCGGCGGGCGTCGTCGCCGAAGCGTTGCTGGCCGACGACTCGTCCCTCCTCGCCCACTACGACGAGCGCCTCGACGCCGCCTACGGCGACTACTACAAAGTCGCCCGGGCGTTCGTGCGCATCATCTCGGAGCCCAGGATCCTGTCGGTCTGCGTCGGGGTGGGCATGCGGATCGCGCCCCTCATGAATGAACTACTCGCGATCATGGCGAACCTGATGCGCAACGATCAAAACGGTCCCGCGGAAATTGGCTACCGATCCCTCTTACGCTTGGCCGACGTCATCCCCGAACAGGCCTACGACATCCTCCTCGGCGACAAGAAGAAGCTGGCTCTCGACGCTCACTGAGTGACCGCGGTCACCGTCCTCGCGCCGGGTCGCCCGGGGAATCTCCGTCACACCGCTTTGGAGGGCGACGACGTAATGCGCGACAACAAGATGTTGGCGAGATTGCTGATGAACGGTTTGGACTGGGGCCACTTCGTCACCAGGGCTCCCATCGTCACTTCGTAGTGACCACTCGTGATCTCGATCGACACCAGGTGGGCGGGGCCGGTCGAACCGGGAAGTGTCAGTTCCGCTTCGCCGCCTCGCACGAAGCCGTGCTCGAAGGTCACCGGTCGAAAGTTGACGCCGATGTTGCCACTCGGACCTTTCGTACCGACGATGTCGTCGAAGAGAGCGACGTTGGACGTGACGAAGCAGGAACCGAAGTTCGTCCGACCCATCTCCTTCGTGTCGCGCCGTACCATGCCGGTCGTTTGGTAGTACTGCGTCGTCGACTCGATGTCGATCCCGCCGTACGACGAGGAACTGTACGACTTCGACGAGATTTGATAGTTCGGCAGTTGACCGGCTGCACCGTAGACGCGATCGTTCTTGTTGGCGACCCCGAGGCAGTCCTGGAAGACGGTAG